>Ga0115007_10002062_pt1 | contig 12578 bp, 9 predicted proteins | sample ArcOceMetagenome_2_FD_87166 | JGI IMG/M metagenome (GOLD analysis project Ga0115007, IMG submission 87166) | Marine eukaryotic phytoplankton communities from Arctic Ocean - Arctic Ocean ARC135M Metagenome | ecosystem: Environmental > Aquatic > Marine > Oceanic | place: Arctic Ocean | collected... | reverse complement strand
AGCCGGTTCGCTCTCCACGGTTTTGATGATCATTCAGTGGGTCTGTTTTGTATTGATTGCACAGAAAATTATCATCAATGAACAGCCTATTACTGATCACATTCCGTTATTGATTGTGCTCATAGGTTGTTTGATTGGAAAAAGCCTTCTCACTCGCATGCAAAAGTCACTCTCCCAAAAAGCCAGCCTGAATATTAGACAAAATATTCGAAACACAATGCTGGCGCAGTGGCGTTCATCTAGCCCCATCTATTTAAAAAACACCTCAACAGGGGCATTTGCTTCACAGTTTATTGAAGAAATTGAAGCCATGGACGGTTACTTCTCGCGATACTGGCCACAGCAAGCATTGGCTATTATTAGCCCCCTACTCATTTTGATTGTTATCGCAATGCTTAATTGGCTTTGCGCGATTGTGCTCATTATGTCGGCACCATTGATTCCGTTGTTCATGATTCTAGTGGGGATGGGTGCGGAAAGATTAAATCAAAAATATTCAACAATAAGACAGCGCTTAGCTGGGCACTTTTTAGATCGCGTCTCAAATCTTTCAAACATCATACGATTGGGTGCTCGTCAATCTGTGTTTGAAGAAGTGAAAGACAATAGTGATCGTTATAGAAATGTCGTAATGAAAACCTTAAAACTGGCTTTTTTATCTTCGACTGTCTTAGAGTTTTTTACCAGCGTGGCCATTGCAACCTTGGCAATTTATATTGGTTTTTCATTATATGGTGCCATCACCTGGGGGCCAGCTGATAGCCTCAATTTGTTTTCTGGATTAACCATATTAATCTTGGCGCCGGAGTTTTTTCAGCCGTTACGCAACCTTTCACAGTTTTATCACGATAGAGCATCCGCACTCGGGGCGGCGAACAACCTTGTTGAATCATTAGCCATCGACTCCAATACTTTCAACACTATAGCGCCGTTAACGGGTCCCTATGACCGCCCACCCATTTCAAGCACAGAGCATCAAGATTCAACCGTTCATCTTCAGTTTTCAAACTTAATGATTGGCTATGAGAAACAATTAATTCAAATACCAGACTTAGAATTAAAAACAGGCGAATTACTAGTCATCACTGGTGATTCTGGCTCTGGTAAAACCACACTGCTCAACACTCTTGCGAAATTCATTCCTGCGGTACAGGGTGAGATTCATATTACACCAGCATCGGGCAACCCAATTGCTTACTTGCCTCAGCGTACTTGGATTAAAAATGACACCGTATATGAAAACCTGATCGCTCTAGCCCCTAATGCGTCAAACACTGACATGATGCATGCCCTTGATAAGATGGGTTTATCGGAAGAACTTGATATCAATCACCAAGGCCTTGATACCATAATTGGCGAGCACGGGAAGGGGTTATCAGGCGGGCAAATGCAACGCCTTGCGTTTACCAGAGTACTGCTCAACCCCACACCTATTATTTTATTTGACGAGCCCACCGCTCAATTAGATTTAAAAAGTAAACGCTATATTGTTGATGCGCTTAAAACACTCAAATCCACATGCATTTTAGTCATAGCAAGTCATGATCCGCTGTTAGTTAAAATGAGCGATACTCACCTTAATATAAATTCAGTACAGCAGGGTAAGCGATGAAGTATTGGTTCGATCTAATTATTCGCTCTCTTGGTAGCAGACTTTATATAGGCATTTTTTTAGCCTTTATCTCTGCACTTTCTGGTGTGGCTTTACTTATGTTGTCAGGCTGGTTTATCACTGCAACAGCCATTACAGGCATAGCGGTTAGTGCTGGTGTGATTGTATTATTTGATATGTATATGCCTGGGTCAGGCATTCGTTTCTTTGCACTTAGTCGAACCGTGGGCCGATACGCAGAAAGAATATATAACCACGATTCAATCCTAAGGCTAATTTCTGTTTATAGGCTCACGTTATTTAAAAGCTTATCGACCTTGCCAATCAATCAATTGCGTGCAACCAACGACAGCGAATGGCTGGGAAAGTTAACAGCAGATTTAGATGCCCTAGACAGCGTGTTATTAAGTTATATTATTCCTCCGATTGTCGCCGGGTTATTGGTAATCACTCTTACTTTTTTTATGAGTTTTTTTTGGTTTGACCTGGCTATTTTATTAGGTGCGTTTTTACTTTTATGCGTTTTTTTCAGCATTCGCTTTACCATCTTAAAAACCAAACAATACGGCATGCTAACCGCTGGTCTACTTAATGAATGCCGAGCCCATATTATTGAACATCTGCAAGGTGGCTTTGAATTGCAGTCTATGGGTCTAATGCAGCAACATGAAAATAAAATATCAACTCGTTTAAAGACATTCTATAACATACAACAAACACTTAATTCGAACATTGCGAACATACAGCTATTTCTAGATCTTATTTTAGCGATGACCATGGCTGTGATTATTTATATTGGCCTACACGCCGTAAATGCGAACTTAATTGAAGGGCCCATTGCCATTATGTTGGTGATGTTAATATTGGGGGTTTCAGAAGTACTTCAAAATACTCCCACACAATTTGGCACCTGGGGGAGAACCCGTTATTGCGCCAATCGATTAGCTGATTTAACCCATGTATCAAATATACAAGAGCATACAACCGCGTTAGATAACCTAAATACAATTGATGTTAATATTCGCCAAAACCCCAGAGTTCCCATTAGCCATGATAAAACTATTTCATTTACATTGTCGGGCAAGCAGTTACTGAATATTCAAGGTCGCTCCGGATCTGGCAAATCCACTATCGCTAAATTATTAATAGGCACAGAATCAACCAATCAAAATAACGCTATTACCGTTAATGAAGATATCTCATTAAATCTAATTAACAGCGATGATTGGTATTCAGCAGTTTGTTATCTTGAGCAAGACAACACTATATTAGCAGGTACGCTAGGGTATAACTTAGCACTGGGTATCCAAACCATATCAGAGCAAGAGATATGGTCTGTACTTAAAATGGTTGAGTTATTTGATTGGGCTAATGCACTACCTGAAGGCTTAAATGCATGGCTTGGCGAAGGCGGAGGTAAGGTTTCTGGTGGTCAAGCTAGGCGGATTGGTTTAGCTCGACTGCTATTACGCAACCCAAAACTGGCAATATTAGATGAGCCTTTTAACGGTATTGATGATCAGATGGCCACCAGAATCTGGCACAATATTTTGCCATGGGTTAACGCTAGAATGCTGGTCTTATTAACCCATGAACAACCTGATTATTTGAATACCGTGAATGATGCCATAGAGGCCTGCTTAGACAGCGTATGAACTCAGCCTATGTTTATTTTTCTAATTTTCGGTAAAGCGTGCGTAAACTGACACCCGCTTTTTCAGCGATTTTCTCTTTATCATTACCATATTTTTCCACAAGATTTTGCCAATAGCTCGACTCTAATTCTTGTAGCGTCATATCTGTATTGGAGCCTGTATCATCTGCTTGAACGCCATTGAATTGAGCGTTATTGGATTGAGCGGCCAATGCTTGTGATACATGACTACCCAGTGACAGTGCATCTTGGATAACCTTCTCATCTAGTACATTGGTGTCACATAACACCTGTGCTCGGGTAATAATATTTCTAAGTTCACGTATGTTTCCTGAAAACCTATGTCGAGCTAATATTTCGATTGCACTGTCTGTAATGTGATAGTGATTACCTGAGGCTTGTAACATGTGCTCAACCAAATCGGGTAAATCATCTAACCGCTCTGACAAAGACGGTATATATATGGGAAACACGTTAATTCGGTGGTACAAATCTAAACGAAAGGTACCTACTTTGACCATTTCTTCTAAATTTCTATGGGTAGCACAGATCAGCCTGAAATCCGTGGTTCGCATTTCACTTTCACCAACACGCCTGAACGTTTTTGATTCAATGAGTCTGAGCAATTTAACCTGGGTATCTAATGATACATCACCAATCTCATCTAAGAATAACGTACCTTTATCTGCGTGCTCCACAATGCCTTTTTTGTCATTATTAGCGCCAGTAAATGCGCCTTTTTTATGCCCAAATAATTCACTTTCAATGAGCGTTTCACTTAACCCAGAACACTCTAAGGTAACAAACGGTTTTTTATTACGCCCACTTCTCATATGAATGAGATTACTAATTAATTCCTTACCTGTACCTGACTCGCCTAGCAGTAAAACATCCACATCAGTTTTAGCAACTCGATTCGCCGTACCAAGCAACTGTTTAAAGGCGCGGCTATTACCGACTATTTTTTTATTTTCAGACGCACCACTTGCTAAAGGCACCGGGGTTAATAGTTCGATGAAAAAGCTAAGGTTCTGTTCATCATCAAAAATGGGGATCATTTCTACATCTACATGCTCACGCCCATTTGGGGTTTGATGGATATGCAGGACTTTCTCTTTTTTTCCTGAGGCGCTAGCCGCACGCAAAGGACAATCCTCCCCTGCTTGGTCGCACGGTTTATCATAACCATGAGACACGGCAAAACAGGTTGCTTTAGATGCAATATCAACTTCACCGAACTGATCTTCATAATTTTTATTGGTGGCTATGATTTCATAATCTTTACTGACCAAAATAGCCGGTGATTCATACCCATTGAGCATCTGACCGAGTTGTTTGATTTTATTCATTGGGTTGCCATTTGTCATATTTGACAAAAACTATGACAGATTTGCCTTTCGAGTCAAGATAGTCAATATCGAGAAGTCAAAAACACAATAAAAACAAGGGGTTACAGCTAATAGGTTGTTGGCTCACCTATTGCAAAATACGTGTATTGAATTAAAAAATATCGAATTTAAAGGAGGCTCGTCATGAACAAGCCTGACGTTTTTCCGTTTTATCACAGTGACACCCATACTTTTTCTTACATTGTAAAAGATCCACAATCATCTGCCTGCGCCATTATTGATTCAGCACTTGATTTTGATTACGCCTCTGGGGAAGTCAGCTACACAAGCGCTGACTTAATCATCAACTGCGTCAAAGAAAAACAATTAGAGGTTGTGTTGCACATAGAAACCCATGTTCATGCCGACCACCTTTCTGCTGCGCCATATTTACAAAGTGTGTTAGGCGGCAAAATTGCGATCGGAAAAAATATAATGGTCGTGCAAGATGTGTTTGGAAAATTATTTAATGATGGTACTGAATTTAAGCGTGACGGCAGTCAATTTGATATTTTATTTGATGACAATGACGAATACCAAATCGGCAGTCTTCACGGCGTTGCATTGCATACACCTGGGCATACTCCTGCATGCACAACCCATTTAATTGGCGATGCGGCCTTTGTGGGTGACACGTTATTTATGCCTGACTCAGGTTCGGCCAGAGCCGATTTCCCGGGTGGTGATGCGCGTACTCTTTATCGCTCCATACAACGCATCTTAGCTTTACCCGGTGAAACACGCTTGTATATGTGTCATGACTACCAACCGAATGATCGCAAGCTGGCATTTATAAGTTCCGTACAGCAGCATTTAGACAGCAATATACATGTGAAGTCAGGCACAACTGAAGACGAGTTTGTTGCCTTACGCGAAGCCCGTGATAAAACATTGGGCATGCCTCGTCTGATCTTTCCTTCGCTGCAGGTCAATATGCGTGCGGGGCATTTCCCTAAAGCTGAAGATAATGAAACGGTTTATTTAAAAGTCCCCATTAGTGGTTTAAAAAAGCTTAATTAATTGACTCTTACAATGAAAAAAATACCAAGCTAACGAAACGTTGGCACTAACAATACAACCAAACCCATCACAAATAAGGAATATATTATGTCTATTCGTATCGATGACATTGCACCAAATTTCACTGTCGATTCTACCGATGGCTCTATCACTCTGCATGACTGGATTGGCGACAGCTATGCCATTCTCTTTTCACACCCAAAAGACTTCACCCCCGTTTGCACAACAGAATTTGGTGCCGTCGCCCAACTTGTACCTGAATTTGTTAAGCGCAATACAAAGGTTATGGGTGTGTCAGTAGACAGTGTTGAGGAGCATATGAAGTGGAAGCGCGATATCGAAGCGTTCTCAGGTGCCCCGGCTGACTTTCCAATCATTGACGATACATCTTTAGAAGTATCAAAACTGTACGACATGCTACCAGCTGGCGCTTACTTAACCGAAAACCGTACACCAGCCAATAGCGCAACGGTTCGTACTGTGTTCATTATTGGCCCTGATAAAAAAGTACGTCTAACCATGTCCTATCCTATGTCGGTAGGCCGTAATTTTTCAGAAATTTTACGTGCTTTGGATGCCATCCAAATGACAGACGGTGCGCCAATCGCAACACCTGCTGACTGGGTGCCAGGTCAAGATGTCATTGTGGCGTTAGGTTTAAATGATGAACAAGCAAAAGAAGAGTTTGGCAACATTGACATCAAACTGCCTTACCTGCGCTTTGCAAAAGCACCAAAATAGAAAAATATGAGCCAATACATTCCCTATTGGCCCAAACCTGCTGAGATAGCCTCTTGCTATCTCAGCTTAGCCACAGACAGCTTTGCCATTGCGACTATTTAAACCTCCCCCCTTTATAGAACGCCCTAAAGCCAGTACAATTTGCCTTATTTACAACATTAAATTTAGGTATAAATATGGGTCGCGCCTACCAAAACCGTAAAGAGTCCATGGCCAAAACATCTGACGCCAAAGCCAAGGTGTACAGCAAATACGGCCGTGAAATTTATGTAGTCGCTAAAAAAGGTGGTCTTGATCCCGATGGTAACCTGGCCCTTCGCAGCTTGATTGACCGTGCGAAAAAAGACCAGGTGCCAGGGCATGTCATTGATAAAGCCATTGATAAAGCCAAAGGCGGCGGCGGTGAAGATTTTGATACCGCCCGTTACGAAGGCTACGGCCCAGGTAGCACCATGGTTATCGTGGACTGCTTAACCGATAATCCAAACCGCACCTTTGGTGATGTGCGCCAAGCCTTCACCAAGACTAAGTGTAAGATTGGTACCTCTGGCGCCGTAAGCCACATGTTCGACCACAGTGCGATTTTGGTGTTTGCTGGTGAGGACGAAGAAGCCATTCTAGAAATTCTGATGGAAGCCGATGTTGATGTGACCGACATCGAATGCGAAGACGGAAAGATCACCGTCTTTGCGCCCCACACTGAATATTTCAAAGCCAAAACCGCCATCACGGAAGCACTGGGTGAAGTTGAATTTGACGTGGATGAAATACAATTCATTCCGCAAAATACAACCGAAGTGACAGGCGATGACGTGGCTTTATTTGAAAAGTTCATCGATATGCTAAACGATCTTGATGATGTTCAGAATATTTATCACAACGCTGAAATCGTAGAGTGATCTAAATAATCACCCAATAAAAAAGGCGCTTTAAGCGCCTTTTTTATTGGGTGGCTTTAATCATCTTTTAAACGCTCGATGCCCAATGCTTTTAGCGTGTACTTCTCATAAATGGGTTCACTGGTACCTTTTCTCATTTTTCGCATAAAGTATTTTTCAAACGCGATTTTTGCATAATGCACCCACTTGCCCTTTTTAAACCAGGTGACATTACGGGGTGGTATTTGAGGAATGGCCACAAACGCAGCACCTGTGTCACCCATATCGGCTAAGCAGATCGCATTCCAGGAACCTTTCTTAGTTGGCTCTTCACCTTTCAAAACATGCACAAGATTTTCGGTAATGGCCGTCATCATGGACTCAATCATATAACCCGTTTTAGGCGTGCCCGTTGGTACCGGTGTATCTTCAACCGGTGGAATCGCAATGCAGACCCCTGCTGCGTATATGTTATTGAAGGCTGGGCTGCGCTGAAAATCATCCACAATCACAAAACCTTTGGGATTACATAAGCCTTCTACATTCGCCACCGCCGGCACACCTCGAAACGGTGGAATCAACATGCTGTGTTTAAACGGTAATTCGTGCTGCTTGATCAACTCTTTATTGTCGTTGAATTCATCGACATACATGGTGCCGTCTTCCACTTTTGACACACTGGCATTGCAAATCCATTTAATGCTGTGGTTTCTCATATCACTTTCAAGCATGCCTTTGGAGTCGCCCACGCCACCTAAACCAAGGTGGCCAATATAAGGTTCACTGGTCACATAGGTCATGGGCACTTTATCGCGGATTTTTTTATCTCGTAGCGCTTTCTCAACAATAAAGGTGTATTCATAAGCAGGGCCAAAGCACGATGAACCTTGAAATGCGCCAACGATCACAGGCCCAGGTTCTTCAATTAATTGTTTGAAATTCTCATAGCAGGATTTTGCATGGGATAACGTACAAACCGACTGAGTGAACCCTTCTGGGCCAGCTCCAGGGATCTGATCAAAGGCAAGATCAGGGCCTGTGGCAATGACTAGGTAATCATAATCCACCGTATCACCTGTATTGAGCAGCAATTGATTATCAGCGGCTTTGATCTCGTCTACCCTGGCGGCTATGAAGTCAATGCCTTTGCGGTTCACATACTTTTTAATAGGAATGGTGGTTTCTTTTTCGTCACGCCAACCTACGCCTACCCATGGGTTGGATGGCACGAATTGAAATTCTTCACGCTCGTTTATCAACGTAATCTGATGCTCTTTTTTACTAAGCGCTTCACGAATCTCATAAGCGCCTGCCATGCCGCCAGTACCGGCGCCCAAAACTACGATATGTGCCATGTGCAACCCCAGGGTCGTATATTAGAATATTAGTAATAACTTATATAAAGAATATATACAATAGACTTTAGTCTAATAAACGTACAAATTGATCCTCATCATGAATGTGGGTACTCTTCTTTGAAAAACACAGGCAAACCCATGAATAAGCTTGAATTACGACTACCACCATTACCCCTTACGTTTGTATTCGCCTTACTCATGTGGGCCATTAACTCGTTGTTACCCTTAGGTTTGAGTTTCACCGGCCAAGCGCTGATCGCCAGTTTCTTATTGATTTTGGGTTTATTGTTTATCTTGCCTGCCGCTTTCAGCTTCTTTAACGCAAAAACCACTGTGGACCCAAGAACCCCCGATAAAAGTCGCACACTGGTGATTTCCGGTTTATATACCATCAGCCGAAACCCCATGTATGTGGGTATGCTGTTGTGTCTTATTTCCCTCAGTATGGCGCAAGGCAATATCTTCAGCCTTCTGTTATCCTTTTTGTTTGCGTGGTACATCACACACTTTCAAATCAAACCCGAAGAGCGTTTTTTAACAGAAAAATTTGGCGACCAATATGTGCAATACTGCCAAAAAGTCCGCCGCTGGCTTTAACGAATAGAAGACTATGATTGAATTAGACACACAGAAAAAAAGCATCCTAGTTGATAAGATTAAAACCTACTTTGATCAAGAACTGCATCAAGATATCGGCCAGTTTGATGCCGAGTTTTTATTGGATTTCTTCGCAAAAGAAGTTGGCGTCTTTTTTTATAACAAGGGTGTCGAAGATGCAAAACATGTGATCGATGCACAATTCCAAGCCATTGATATGGCGCTAATGGATATCGAACAGCCTGAGTCGCTCTGACCCTAATACGTTTCGCCTAACTCATCATTATTTAGCGCCTGTTTATTTTCATTCGAGTACCCATGATTTATTTACATAATATATTAGCTTCCTTAGGGGAGCACCTGACGTTAAGCATTGATGAACTGAACATTGAAAAGCAAACAAGCTGGGCAATTATTGGTAGCAACGGCAGTGGTAAAAGCGCATTGGCCGCCTTGTTCAGCGGCAACTTGCCTTATCAACAAGGCTCAATCGAGGGCCTAACCACACAGAATGTAAGCACCGTGAGTTTTGAAGTGCAGCAGCAACTGATTGACCGAGAACAAGAACGGGATGACAGTGATATTACCAATCAGGTTTGGCCAGGCACACCTGTAGTCGAGTTGCTACAAGAGGTCAGCGATGACCAAGCTCAAATTCAACATTGGGTAGACGCATTTGCCATTGAACACCTTTTAGATAAAGGCTTTCGTAAATTAAGCACAGGGGAGAGCCGCAAAGTCATTTTAATTCGCGCCTTACTGCAAACTCAAACCCTACTGGTTTTGGATGAACCTTTTGATGGCCTTGATACCAATAGTCAGCAAGCCTTAAAAGACATCCTCTTTGAGCAACAAAAAAATGAGCGACAAATTCTCTTTATCTTAAATCGTTTAGACGAAGTGCCCGACTGGGTCAGCCATTTAGGTTTCTTGCACAACCTAAAATTATTAACCCAAGGTGACAAGCAAAGCGTACTTAATAGTGAAACCGTTAAAGCCTTTTTGACGTTTAACAATCAAACCCTTGTCTTTCCAGAAAGAGATCACTGCAGCCCAAAACTGGACGCCAAGATTGAGTCATTAGTCACACTGGTCAAGGGCAAAGTGGCCTACAGTGATCGCTTAATTTTTGAAAACCTAGATTGGCAAATTCATCGCGGTGAGCATTGGGCGGTACTGGGGCCTAATGGCTGCGGAAAAAGCACGTTATTAAATTTAATCAGCGGCGATCACCCTCAGTGTTATGCCAATGATTTAACCGTCTTTGGCATTAAACGTGGCAGTGGCGAGAGTATTTGGGATATCAAACAGCACATTGGCATCATCAGTGCTGCCATGCAGTGGAACTACAAAGCCAACACCAATGTGCTGAGTACCGTCATCAGCGGTTTGTTTGACAGCATTGGCCTGTACAACCAGGTCGAGGATCACCAGAAAGCACTCGCCCTAGACTGGTTGAAACAAGTGAAACTGGAACATAAGGCCAACGAATCATTGCATCAATTAAGCTATGGCGAGCAACGTCTTGTATTAATTTGTCGAGCCATGATAAAACAACCCGCGTTACTGATTCTTGATGAGCCTTGCCAGGGCTTAGACGACGCAAATCGTCAACTGGTATTAGGCTTTATTACGCTGTTATCACAGCAAAAAGACACCACGTTATTGTATGTGACGCACCACAGTGGCGACCTACTGCCTTGTTTTAATAAGCGTTTATTATGCACCGACATGGATGATGTTAAAGGCAGTAAATGGCTAATTCACAAGGATGCCCCTTAGGGCTTTATAGGCTAGTCTTAAAGGAAGAAATACTTCCTTGGGCACCCTTATGGGCTTTGTGATACGACTGTGCGCTATTTTCATGCTATTGAGCCCAAGTGCATTTAGCATGGAAGTTGTGCTTGATGAAAGCAAGCGCATTGAGCTGCGTCAGCCATTGCCCACCCTCATCAACACCGATTCACTGAGTCAACCTGCCCAATATTGGCTACATCAAGCCTATTCCACAGAACAGTTTTGGCCTTCGACCCAACCAAGCCCTTACACCAGTTGGCACAAACTGGCGTTAACAGCCCAATTTAATGGCCCGTATAGCCAAGGGCGCATCATATCCATTGAATCGCATATTTTGCGTCACTTAAATCTCTATCTATTTGATGGGGAGAAACTTATCAGGCAAGCCAAGCTCGGTTTGCTGGATCGCACCATTGACCCAAACACCCCATTCACCGGCACAAACTTTCTTTTTTACATTCAAAACAACCAAACACTCACCCTTCTCATAGAAAAACAAAATAATGGGCCCGCTATCTTACCCATGAGTATTTACAGCGAAGATGGCTTTAATAATCTCGTGCGCTTTCAAGATTTATTTTGGGCCAGCATGATTGCCGTGTTACTGGCTATGGCGATTTATAACGCCTTAGTTTATGCCATGCACCCAAGCACGGCTTATCTTTGGTATTTGGGATTTCACTCTGTTGCCTTCTTTTATTTCAGCGCCCTAAACGGGTTTGGCTATTTATTCATGCCGCAAGCCATACAGATATGGCTGGCTCAAAACATTATGTTTTTGAATTTTGTACTGATATTTTTTGTGGTGAATTTTGCAAATGCCTTTTTACAAGGCAAAAAGAATACGCCTTGGCATCATCGCTACATCAACCATTTTCGCATTCTCACTGCATTAGGTGGCGTCGCCAGTTTGTATGTGAACGAATACAACATGATTCCAACTTTTATCGTATTTCAACTTTTAGCCAGTCTATACGGCATCAGTATGGGCATTGTCGCCCTTAGAAATGGATTCTCTCCTGCTAAGTATTTCTTGCTGTCATGGGTCTTTACCCTTTTAGGTGCTGGTTTTGGCATGGCCACTGTCATTAACGCCATGCCCATTAACTTCGTCACCCTGCATGCCTTCTTATTTGGCACCTTACTGGAGTTATTCTTACTATCCGTTGCGCTCGCCAGCCGCATGAAGCACATGGAAAACAGCTTACTTAACCAGCTGTATTATTACCCTGATACCAAGATTGCGAACTTCAGTTATTTAAAAAACAAGTTACCCGAACACATTGAAGCCATCACTCAACAATATAAAAACCCGTTTTTTATTATTGCGGACATGCAAGGGTTCCGTGAGGTGGTAAGCCTTTATGGGCCGAATGTTTTAACTAAGCTATATCGTAAGCACACTGATCGCATGAGCCATTTTCTGTCATCCCAAGCATGGGCGATTCCGTTGCCCATGCCCATTGGCAAACCGGTTTATGTGGTAGCCTTACCGGCTGAGCAAATTTTATGTTTGGTGGATTTGCCTGAATT
>Ga0115007_10002061_pt1 | contig 12580 bp, 7 predicted proteins | sample ArcOceMetagenome_2_FD_87166 | JGI IMG/M metagenome (GOLD analysis project Ga0115007, IMG submission 87166) | Marine eukaryotic phytoplankton communities from Arctic Ocean - Arctic Ocean ARC135M Metagenome | ecosystem: Environmental > Aquatic > Marine > Oceanic | place: Arctic Ocean | collected... | reverse complement strand
TCGCCCGCTCACCCATAAGGTAATCATGCACCATACGTGACCAAATCAAGTCATTGGAACGTAGTAGCTGGAAGGCTCCGGCCATCTGTTTTGTATCTAAGTAGCCCTGTTCCCACATCATGTCTTCAAGGAAAGTGACCTGACTTTCATTGATAAAGAGCATCAATTCACCCGCTTCGGTGAAATCAGTTTGAGCCGCAAATAATGAGAGGGTTTTAAAACGCTCATCAGCGTCACGCGCCATGGCTGCCGCCGCGATAGAAAGGAGTGTTCCGCCTAAGCAGTAACCAACGCCATGAACCCGCTGCCCTCCCGTAATCCTGTCGATCTGATCCAGTGCGTCCATAATACCGAGGTTTCGGTAGTCATCCATGCCTAGGTCACGATCATCAGAATCGGGGTTTTTCCATGACACCATGAACACGGTAAAGCCCTGCTCCGTCAGGTATTTAACCAGTGAGTTTTCTGGCGATAGGTCAAGAATATAGTATTTCATAATCCACGCCGGCACGATGAAAATAGGCTCAGGGTGCACCGTTTCCGTAACCGCGTCATACTGAATAAGCTCGATTAAACGGTTGCGATAAACCACCTTGCCCGGTGTGACCGCGAGGTTTTTACCGACTTGAAACCCTTCAGTCCCCGCAGGTTTTTGATCATTAAGCGTGCGCTGCAAGTCATCTAGGAAGTTTTGCATTCCGCGCTGTAAATTCTGCCCGCTCTCTTTTTGTGTTTGTTCTAACAATTCAGGGTTGGTGAACAGATAATTAGAGGGCGAGAAAAGATCTAGGATCTGGCGTGTTGCGAACTCCACCACATTCTCATGCTGTTTAGTAACCCCTCGCACACCGGTCGTTGCGTTGTACCACCACTGTTGGTTTAACAGAAAGGATTGATAAAAAAGATTGTATGGCCATTTCTGCCACGCCTCGCCACTGAACCTCTTATCTTGCGGTAATGGATCGATACAAGGGCAAGGAGACGCGGTTTCAGGATTAACACCCGGCGCACAAAAGCCAGCATAATTAGCCAGACGTATCGCTTTTTTAGCGGCCTTTTCGACCAACTGAATCTGCTTACCCGGTGCCGTCATCAGATGTGCAGCCCAATCCGTATACGCCGCTGACAAACCACTCGGTGACAGGCCTCCCGTTATATGGGACATAGCTGCGTTGACACTTTTATCCATAGTTTCCTGAAACGAAAGCGGGGAGTATGTCTCTTTACCTAACAGCGGCGTTAAATGACGCCTGCTGTTCACGGGAGACTGATGAGCAGTATTGGCGTGACGGGTAATATCCGTCACCGCCCCCTCTTCACTCACTTTATGATTATCCTCTGTTGAGTGAGTATCAGTAGCGCCAACCGATTTTAACGAGTGCGAGTCCATCCTAAATTCCTCTTCTTTTATGGAATATTCTGTTCTCTATCTATCTTCATTGTAGTAGAAATGCTGCATCGCAACATTGAGATAAGTTAAGTTTATAAGCTTTATTACTTAACATGTAAAGTATTTAGCGTAACGCGCATTATCGGTGGTTCTGATGGAGGCGCTTATGAGTGGGGAGAGGTTATAGAAATAGCTATAAACATAGTGATGGAGGCAACGACACGGAAGGGAGGCTGTTAAGCGGTGAGTACCGCCGCCCCCCATCATTAAGGTGGCCGGAAATCTCTAGCGGCTCACCGCGATAGAACGGCGAAACAGTGCTAGGCTAGCACTGAAGAAGATCCCACCGAGTGCAATAATTGTGAGCAACTGCGGCCATATAATCGTGATATCAGCCCCCCTAAACACCACTGCCTGAGCAAATGACATATAGTGACGCGACGGTAAAAACCATGTCACTGGCTGAATAATTTCAGGCTGGCTTTCAATCGGCGTCAAACCACCGGAAAGCATCGTAATGGGTATGATGACCATGATCATCAACAGGGCGAATTGCGCCATTGTGCGTGCAATCGTACCCAAGAAAATACCGATAGCCGCGGCCGCAAACAGATAAAGTGTTGTCCCCCCTACTAACAATAAGCGAGAACCACTGATCGGCACGTCCAAAATCGTTTCGACCACAAAGAGCATGGACAATGAGAACGCGACCAGAATAATCAGCCCATTGGCCCACACCTTAGACATCACAATCTGAAATGAGCTAAGCGGCATAACCAACAAATGCTCTATGGTGCCATGTTCACGTTCGCGCAGTAGTGCAGCCCCCGTCAAGATAATCGTAATCATCGAGATTTGATTAATCAGGGCATTCATGGCACCAAACCACATGCCGGTGCCATTCGGATTAATCGCGCGACGCTGCACTAAGGTCACCGGATAAGCGGTTGTTTCATCCGAGCGGTTTATAAAATGGTTTACCTCATCCACGATAATATTTTGAATATAGCTGTTACCCAGACTGGCTTGTGTAACCGCTGTCGCATCGATATTGATCTGCACACTTGGCTGACGGCCTCGACGTACATCCTCTTCAAACATTGGGGGAATCTCAACCACAAACATAAAGCGGTCCAGGTCCATTGATGCATCCACTTCGTCAGCTAAAATAAGCACCGGCGTTTTAAAATACGGAGGATAGAGCGCGTTTGCGATCGCCCGCGAGAGTGTCGAATGATCCTCATCCACGATGGCAATAGAGGCGTTATTGACGGACTCACTGGTCGCGGTGGCCTGCGAATAGATCGCTAAGCTAAACGAATAGATGATCAGCATGACCATCACCACGTCGCTAAAAACACTGCGTAGCTCTTTAGTGCCTAACCAGAAGATATTGATCCACGTTTTCATCGATCAGGCCTCCTGCTTTTTCAGGAACACAGCTGCAATGGCAACCAGAACAGGTCCAAAGAAGGCGAGTACAACAACATCCCCCATGAGCTCGGAAAGGCCTAACCCTTTAGTAAAGGCAGCAACACTCAGGTGCATGTAGTATGTCGCCGGCCAGAGCAGACCAATCAGGTATCCGCCCCCCTCCATAGTTGATGTTGGCTGGACTAATCCCGAGAAGTTAATGGTGGGCATAATAGACAGAATCGCAGTGGCAAAAACAGCCGCCACTTGTGATTTAGTCACAGTAGAGATCAGCAAACCAAAACTGGTCGCCGCAAAAACATAGAGCAACGCCCCTAATCCCAACCCGAGCAAGCTCCCTTTTAGCGGCACCCCTAATAGAAACACCACCAGCAACGTGAGGATAACAAAGTTAACCATACCTATCCCGATATAGGGCAGCTGTTTACCGATCAGAAATTCAATCCGGTTTGTTGGCGTTACATAAAAATTGGTAATTGTGCCGATCTCTTTTTCACGCGCCATACTGACCGCCATTAATATCGCGGGGAACAGTAATAGCAGCATGGCCGGCGTTTTAGGGCCAATAGAGTAAATCGTCTCAAATGATGGGTTATAACGGTAACGTGGCTCAAGTGTGACCTTTGATACTGCACTCGCATCCACACCCGCATTAGTCGCCAACTGTGTTAAGTAATGGATATGTGCACCGCTTACATAACCGGCAATGGTTCCTGCACGGGTGGTATTTGCACCATCAATCCACGCGGATACACTCGGTGTTTCACCTTTTTTAAGGTTACGGCCAAAGCCCGATGGGATCTCAATCGCCAACGTAATGTCGTTCGACTTCAAGCGCCGTTCAAGCTCATCTTTACTCGTTAATGCGGGCTGTTCACTAAAATAACGGGAGCCCTCAAAATTACTTAAATACTCACGACTTTCCGGTGTACGGTCGTTATCAAGTGCAGCATAGGTCAGGTTCTCCACATCAAGCGAGATACCATAGGCAATCACGATTAATAACAGTGAGCTACCCAGAAAGGCAAAGGCCATACGCACGGGGTCACGCATCACCTCCATGATCTCTCGATAACTGTATGCTAGTAGTCTATTAAGGCTAAACCCTTGGGGCTTTTTATTAACCCTAACATGGTCCGCTGCACCGGTGATAACAGCCGATTCCTCGGTTAACGCGCTATCAGTGCTCACTACGTCCGCAGGCTCGGCGGCCTCAACGCCTTTATCGTCCTTATCCTTTTCGCCAATCGCATCTTCAAGATAGCCGATAAAGGCTTCTTCCAATGACGCTGCTCCTTTAGCCTCAACTAAGTGTTGAGGTTTATCGTAGACCAGCACCTGACCGGCATGCATCAGTGAGATACGATCACAGCGCAGCGCTTCGTTCATAAAGTGGGTGGAGATGAAGATGGTCACGTTGTCTTCCCGTGACAGCTGTACTAAAAGCTCCCAAAAGCCATCACGTGCAACGGGATCAACACCCGATGTAGGCTCATCGAGAATCAGCATTTCCGGCTCATGAATAACCGCAACCGCTAACGACAACCGCTGGCGCATACCTAAAGGAAGAGAGGACGCAAGGGCATCCATATACTCACCTAAGCTAAAACGCTCGACCAAGGCATCAATACGCTCAACAGTTTTTTCCGCTGTTAAATGAAATAAGCGCGCATGTAACGTCAGGTTTTGTGCCACCGTCAACTCACCATACAGAGAAAACGCCTGTGTCATAAATCCAACACGTTTACGCGTTTCCAAATCACCGGCATTGACGGGCTGACCAAATAGAAAGGCTTCGCCTTCAGAGACCGGCAGCAGACCGGTCAGCATCTTCATGGTTGTTGTTTTGCCACAGCCATTCGATCCTAAAAAACCAAAGATCTCCCCTGCTTGTATCTCAAAACTAACATTATTAACGGCCGTAAAATCCCCAAACCGTCGAGTGAGCCCCTTAGCAACAATGGCAGGTTTGCCCTCCCGCGCCTCCAAAGGAGGAATCACTAATTCATTCATGTCGCCCCGTTTACTTTCAGGCAACAAACGTACAAAAGCCGTTTCCAGATCAGCGGCATCGGTTTTCGCTTTGAGCGCCTCTGGCGTACCAGTATCAAGCACTTGACCCGCATCCATCGCAACGAGCCAGTCAAACCCTTCCGCTTCATCCATGTAAGCCGTAGACACCAGCACGCTCATCGTAGGACGTTCTTTACGGATCGTAGCAATTAATGCCCAGAACTGGCGGCGTGACAGAGGGTCTACACCGGTTGTTGGCTCATCTAATATCAATAGGTCAGGATCATGTATCAGGGAGCAGCAAAGGCCTAGCTTCTGTTTCATCCCCCCAGATAATTTACCCGCCTGTCGCGATAAAAAGGGGTGTAGCCCTGTTGCTTTCGTTAACCGCTCAATCCGCGCTTTACGCTCAGATAACGTCTGCCCAAAAAGCTTACCGAAAAAGTCGAGGTTTTCCTCAACGCTCAGCTCCGCATAGAGGTTTTTACCTAGCCCTTGCGGCATATAGGCAATCCCCGGCCCCACCGCTTTACGGTGGGCTGCTGACGCCATATCGCCACCGAGGACTTCAAGCTGGCCTTTTTGCAGTTTTCGCGCCCCAGAGATGAGCCCCATCAGCGTTGACTTACCAACACCATCGGGCCCTAACAGCCCAACCATAAGGCCCGCTGGAATATCTAGCGTTATATTATCAACCGCATGGGTCTTTTTATAAACATGTGTAACACCCTGAATACGGGCGATCGGGCAACCTTGTTCAGCCATGATAGGCTCCCGTTAATGCGTACTGGTGTTGGCTGGATTCATTTTTGTTGGCAGTTTCTGGAGAAATTCTGGCCACGCTGATAGTTCATCACCTGGCAATGGAGCAAGACGAATATAAGCGACACCTCGGACCCCCGTTTTAACACGGTCGATATACGCCTGCACTAAGGTTTCTGGTACGCGCACCTTAACTCGGAACATCAATTTTTCCCGTTCGCTCGCAGTCTCAACCTCTTTTGGTGTGAATTGAGATTCCGGCGACACAAAGCTCACAGTGGCAGGAATAGCAACATCAAGAATATCAAGTTTCACCCGTGCTTCAGCACCGATCGATACACGATGGGCTTGGGATGATGGCAAGAATGTTTCCATGTAAACATCCGACAGATTCACCAGCGTTAAAACTTTACCCCCACTGCCTAACACCTCGCCGGGTTCAGAAAGGCGATATAACACCCGTCCTAAACTAGGAGACACTAACGTGGCATCATCAATCTGTGTCTGAATACCTTGGGCATCCGCACGTGCAGCATCAACATTGCGTTGCTGGGATATCAGTGTCGCCTCAGCAGCTTTTAAATTAGCCTTAGCAACGGCAACGTCACTCACATGGGTATCATAAGCCTCTTTACTGGTATGGCCTTTCTTAACAAGTTCCCGTGCGCGGCTTAACTCCTGTTCGGCTAAAATGAGCTTAGCCTTAGCTTGGGCAATAGAAGCCTCCGCTGCTGCAACTTGACTTTCAGCACTCGCAATCACCGCCTCGGCACGTAGTAACTGGGCCTTTAATTGCGCGGTATCAATGGTTGCCACAACCTGACCTTCGGTCACAAGATCCCCCTCTTGTGCCACCACTGATTCCACTCGTCCAGCGATCTTTGTTGCGATATCCACTTGTACAGCTTCGATCCGACCATTACCCGAGGCAATATCTGCCGGTAGCGCAGGTGCTTGAAAATACTGCCACAAAAGCCCACCGCCAGCAGCGACCAGTATAAGAGCCACGACAATTATTATTCGCTTCACGCTTTTCTCCATTATCCAAAATTCGTCAACTGATTATTGTTGAATCGTTGTGTGCGTCAATTACCAATCATTTCAGTACCGCTATTTTCTATAATCGGCATATTTGATCATCAGGAAGGAATACGCAAACTCATCAATCGTTACATTGAGTGCGTAGTGATTTCACATGTCATGTCATCGAAAAAAGCTTCATTGAAACGTTTTATCGAAAAATCAACCTAAAAGTAGTATCAAACGAACGGGCTGGCATTTCCTTGATTTCAATCACCTGAAAATCTAACAGCTAAACCCTGCGACACAGCAGATAGCGTATTCAGCCACAGCGTGGGTAAAACACAGTAAGGGAAGTATCCGATTCGCCGCTATGTAAGCAGGCTCCACACCCATTAATCCAGAACGGACAGTAAAAACTAAATTAGCATAGCCAAATTTAAGATTCAAACCCCTATTTATCATACAGACTAAGCGGTGCCCGCAGTTATTCCATTCCGTGTAGCCCCTTATTGAGAATCAGCGACCGCATACCCCAGCGACAAAAGCCAACAGCGGAAAACACAATAATCCATCACTCTTTTAGTGCGATGCCTACAAAATTACAAGTTATGTTATATTATAATGATTTATTTAATGAGAACAGGTGATTTCAGTGGGTGCCGCAGAGCCAGTCAACAATACAACTTATTTAAGCCATGACCTGTGTGAACATAATCATGTGACAGGAGACACGCCTGAAGCGATGACAGCAATTTACCAAGAACAGATCAATATAGTTGTCGTACAACGGTCACTACCTGATGAGATCGCGCGCTATTGCCAAGCGCTCATCGAGTGCCAGCCTCATTTTAATCTGCGCTCAGTAATAAACCCTAAGACCGCAGAAGCATCACTCAAATCCTCACTACCGAACGTGTCGGGCCACACAGCATTTTTAGACGATCTCATTTTATTAGTAGAGATGTATAGCTGCCTGTTCGAGCTTGATGAGGTAGGCCTAAGATTACAGGTGTTAGATCGTGCTATGTGCCCTCGCTTTCATATAGATAAATTAGGCTGTCGCCTCGTTAGCACTTATCAAGGGCCGGGCACCGAATGGCTGCGCAATAGTGATGTGAATCGTAGCAAACTAGGAGCAGGTAACATGGGATTAAGCGATGATGCCTCAGGTCTATACTCCCAAGCAGCTGACATTCAACAAGTAAACACAGGTGATATTGTTCTTCTAAAGGGCGAAGGTTGGTATGGCAATGAAGGGTTAGGAGCCGTTCATCGATCTCCTGCGGTAAAGCAAGGTGAGAAACGCGTCGTGCTCACAATGGATTTTGCCTGAGTAAAGATAACCCACTGTGCCCACTAGGCGCTGCAGTGCCATTATCATGGTTATAGGCATGGGCGGATAAATACAACCGCCCCCTCTTTTAAAGATTAAAAATAAACGGCCTATAAAAAGTTAAGGGGGATTTTTAAATATTGCATCCCGTTACTTGTAGCTTTAGGGAGCTCCCCTGCTCGGATATTCACTTGAACAGAGGGAAACAGGAGTTGCGGCGCCTCTAAGGTTTTATCACGGCGATTACGTGCACGAATAAATGCCGCTTGGTCCACTTTATCATTTAAGTTCATATTGGTTTAGACCAGATCATTTTTCGGGCCAATAAAAATAATCTATATAGACGGAATAACCAGGTCAGGCATTAATGGACAAAGGCGTAGCGCCTTAAAACTGCACAATTAAACAGCAACACAATCAGACACTTCTGTGCGATCTCCCTAAATCTTTATACATTTCGCTTTCACAGCTTATGCTCTATATTGAAGTTGTAATTATAGTTTTAGGGACAATAAAATAATGAAAACAAGTCTATTCCATAGCATTAGGTTTAAATTATCGACCGCTATGGTCGTCCTCATGGTAGCCATAGTATTGATTACCTGTTCAGCAAAATTACTCACCGATGAACTAAAAGCAGGGATCAATCGCTTTGGTACAAACTACTTACCCGCGATGTCCGCCATACTTAATGCCGATAGGGATCTCTATCAAGCAAAAGAAGCAGAATTAAACTACCTACTGGGCACACGCGATAAGTCGGTAAAAGATAGTTTTGAAGAGAATGCGCAGCAAGCATTTGACCGTATGAACCAATACAGAGAGTTGATGCGGGCATACCCTGATATTATGGGTCAGTTAAATACATTTGATACCGCATTTAATGATTGGAAGGTAAAAGCAGATAAAGTATTCGACTTAGTTGATAGTGGACGCCTAGACGCAGCTCAGCGTTTGAGCAGTGAAGAAACCAACCCTGCATTTCAACACCTCCGTGATCTCTATAACCTGGCAGGGGAAGAGCTCGATACCAAATCACATAATAAACGCGTGGAATTGGCCGAAAAAATTGAGGAGGTCACGCTTGGCTTAAGCCTCTTTATTCTAGTTATTTTAGTGATTGCAGGCGCCCTCACTTATTTCACACCTAAGCTGTTGGTTAATAGCATCACAAGATTAACCGCCAATATTAAAGAGATCAGCCAAGGTAATGGTGACCTGACACTACGCATAAACTCCGAACGTAAGGATGAGTTAGGTGAACTCGCCAATGCGTTTGATAATTTTATTGCCAATTTAGAAACACTGATCACAGATATTCGTCAGCGAGCATCACTTATGAATGCCGACTCGAAGTCCCTACAAGACTCGGCCAACAGCAGCATGGATATCGTCAATAAACAAAGCCATGGTGTTGAGATGATCGCCTCTGCTGTATACGAGTTCAATACAGCAATACGAGAAGTTGCGGAGCATGCACAGCAAACGTCGTTAGAATCAGCTAAAACGGTTGAGATCAGCCGTCAAGGCCGGAGCATTATTGATGACTCCGTCATCCAAATTCAACACTTGTCACGCTCAGTATCCAATGCCGAAGAGGTCATTTCAAAACTTGCATTAGAATCTGAAAACATCGCCTCGGTGTTGGACGTGATTAGGGGAATAGCCGATCAAACAAACCTGCTTGCCCTAAACGCAGCTATTGAAGCAGCGCGCGCGGGAGACCATGGACGTGGCTTTGCGGTGGTATCCGATGAGGTGAGATCACTTGCCAGTAAAACCCAAGCCTCCACTGAAGAGATCCAATCAATGATTGAGCGACTTCAATCGGGTGTCAGTCAGGCGGTGTCATCCATTAGAGATGGATCTTCACAAGTCTCGACGTCTGTGGAGTTAGTAGAAAGCACACAAGATATTTTAAATAACATTGGGGGCTCAGCGAACCAAGTGAATGATATGGCGACACAGATTGCCACCGCAACCGAGCAACAAAGCCAAGTCACCGATGAGATCAATCAGAACTTAACCCACCTTAGTGATCAAAACCAAATAGCTAAAGAGCTATCACAAAACTCATTAGGCATTGCCACTAGCTTTAAGAATATGGCTGAAGATCTGTTTAATAAAATGAAACGCTTCACCGTTAGTTAAGCGCTTAGAAAAAAAGGGGGGACAACGCCCCCCTAAATGCAGGTCCTCAATTAACATGAGGATGGAAGCAATAAAACGTAAACATCACGCTCAGGGGTCAATCGAGGGATAACTTACAGATCACTCAAATGAGTAACCCCATCTACGCGGGCATCTCCCTCAAAACACCCACGCGCTTAACCCTTAGTTTTTCAAAAAGTTTTCACGTGTCACAAAATCTAACGTGTCGTTTAAGCCTAATGAGAACTTCTCAATCATCTCATCTACTTGTGCTCGGTCAATAATGAGTGGCGGACAGAAGGCTAATGACGATCCCGCAACAGCACGGGTAATCATGCCGTGGTTTTGACACGCTTGCATAGCAAAGCCACCTACAGCCCCTCCGTTAAACGCTTCACCGCTTTGCTTATTCGCGACTAACTCAACCGCTGCGATCATCCCTTTACCCCGAATCTCACCAACTAATGGGTGATCTTGGAATTCACGGAGTCGTTTTTGCATGTAATCACCGATTTCAGCAGCATGCGTAAAAATGTTATCACGCTCGTAGATCTCTAATGTTTTCAGCGCAACAGCACATGAGACTGGATGGCCTGAATAGGTATAGCCATGTCCAAACACGCCCACTTGGGCGCTCGGTTCAATCATCGCTTCATACATATCACCCTTAATGACCGCCGCACTAATGGGCATGTAAGCAGACGATAGCTGTTTAGCTAATGTCATCATATCGGGCTTTTCAATATTCATGGTGGTACAGCCGAAATCGTTACCCGTACGACCAAAGCCCGTTATCACCTCGTCCGCCCAAAATAAAATATCGTACTTATTAAGAATTGCCTGAACTTTTTCGTAATAACCTGCGGGTGGCACGATAACACCACTGGCACCCGTAATCGGTTCAGCGATAAAGGCTGCAATGGTATCTGCCCCCTCTTTTAAAATAAGCTGCTCTAGATTATGGGTAATGCGATCAACAAACTCCGCTTCGGATTCACCCGCCAAGGCACCACGGTAGTAATGGGGTGCATCCGTACGCAAAATACCTAATGCCTCAAATGGAAGGTCAAAGTGGGTATGGTTAGGTACTAAACCTGTCAAAGAGGCTGAAGCTACCGTCACTCCATGATAGGCACGATCACGGGCAATAATCTTAAACTTTTCAGGTTTACCGATGGCATTAAAATAGTAACGCAGCATTTTTATATGGCTATCATTCGCATCACTACCTGAGTTGCCAAAGAACACTTTTGCGTTTTCAACTGGCACCATGGAAGTTAACTTATCAGCTAAGTCCATACCCACCTGATGCGTTTTACCACCAAACATATGGGAGAATGAGAGTTTCCCCATCTGCTCATTAACCGTCTCAATTAACTCACGGTTGTTGTAGCCTAAAGAGGTACACCACAAACCAGCTAGCGCCTCGAAATACTGCTTACCCTGATTATCATAAACGTAAGCACCGTCACCACGCTCTAGTGTCAGAGTTTCTGTCGCTTTGAGGTTTGTTGTAGGATAAATAATTGTGCTCATAAAATGCCCCTTATAGACCGCCCATGCAGATATATTTAGTTTCTAGATAATCATCTAAGCCATATTTTGAACCTTCACGCCCTTGGCCAGACTCTTTAACGCCACCGAATGGAATAATTTCGGAGCTGATCATGGTTTCATTCACACCCACCATGCCGTACTCAATACCTTCAGATACTCGCCAGATCCGCCCAAGGTCGTTGGTATAGACATAAGATGCCAAACCAAACTCTGTATCATTAGCCATCGCTATCGCCTCCTCCTCAGTATCAAACTTGAAGATCGGCGCCACAGGACCAAAGATCTCTTCCTTAAATAAGCGCATGGTCTGTGTGACATGGGTTAATACCGTTGGCTCGTAGAAGTGTGAACCCTGATTACTGACCTTTCCACCGGTAACAACATGAGCCCCTTCCGCCACAGCAGCTAAAACTTTGGCGTGAATTTCAGTGGCCGCTTTTTCAGTAATAACAGGACCGTGGGTTGATGCTTCATCCAATCCATTCCCAAGTTGAAACTGATTGACGGCGGCAGAGAACCGCTCAACAAACGCATCGTAAATCCCTGCCTGCACTAAAAAACGATTAGCACAGATACAGGTTTGCCCTGAGTTACGGTATTTAGAAACCAAGGCACCTGCGACCGCCTTTTCAAGGTCGGCATCATCAAAAATGATAACGGGGGCATTGCCGCCCAATTCCATTGAGGTGCGTTTTACTGTGTCGGCACATTGTTTCATTAACAATTTACCCACCCCAGTGGAGCCGGTGAATGTTACTTTTTTAACAACGGGATTTGAGGTCATCTCTCCACCGACAGCCGGAGCATCAAGCGTAGGCAGTACACTAAATAAGCCAGCAGGTACGCCTGCACGTTCTGCCAGTTCGACTAACGCCAAGGCAGATAAAGGTGTCTCCGCAGCGGGTTTCAACACCATG
>Ga0115007_10002058_pt1 | contig 12586 bp, 14 predicted proteins | sample ArcOceMetagenome_2_FD_87166 | JGI IMG/M metagenome (GOLD analysis project Ga0115007, IMG submission 87166) | Marine eukaryotic phytoplankton communities from Arctic Ocean - Arctic Ocean ARC135M Metagenome | ecosystem: Environmental > Aquatic > Marine > Oceanic | place: Arctic Ocean | collected... | reverse complement strand
GAATTTGACCATTGCCTTGTTGATAAACTTGGCAACGCTTTCCACCCTACACTTCATCACTCCATCGGCAAAATCTTAGATTCTAATCTTATTTTAAATAACATTGATCCTTAAAAGGGGATTCTACTTTTACATCAGATATATACACACAGAGAGATTGAGATAGACATTTATTTGTAATATTAATTATTTATTGGGCTAAAAGCCTTTTTTGTCGGTGTCTTTGCTTTTTCTGCATTTCTGACATCCGTATCACGCGTAAAAATGCCATAAATTGATTCATTTTTTTTACATACCATAATGAATAACCAACAACCAGTTAATTCTAATAACAATGTCAACCATTATTCAGATAACAGACGATAACATCCATTGTGCGGTCAACTTATGGTGTTCTGATATGACGAATGCCGAAAGAATATATGGACATATAAGTGGATGGGATACGTCTTCTGTCACTGATATGGTTTATCTGTTCGAGGCTTCGACTTTTAATGACGATATAAGGGGGTGGAACACATCATCTGTTGCTAATATGTCTTATATGTTCAATTCTAATAGTGCGTTCAATCAGGACATTGGTGGGTGGGACGTATCATCTGTTACCAATATGTGTTGGATGTTCAATAATGCAATTGCGTTCAACCAGGACATTGGTGGATGGGACGTATCATTGGTGGACAATATGGAGAGGATGTTCCATGGTGCAACTGCGTTCAATCAGCCTCTTGGCGATTGGGATGTGTCAAACTTCACTTATATGGATTATATGTTCTTCAAAGCTAGTGTATTCAACCAACCGCTTGGTGATTGGAATATGATTAATCGACAGAAATATACATACGATGGTATGTTCCGACTCGCGAATGCGTTTGACCCCGATAATCTTACAAAGAAAACCAACTGGTCGAGAAGAAAGAATGCCCTTATTGCACTGAATGATAATCCTATCCATGATATTTTCGCGATTCCTGAAATGAAACGAAATATCATTCGCTGGATTTAGCTATTAATACAAAACAAAACTGATATAATATCACATACAAAATAAAAAAACATTATAGTAAATTACCCCTTTATTTATATTTATTTGTTTTTTTTCTCACCGAGCATATTTATTTGATTAAGTAGCCAACTGCCAATTAACACCCACATAGCAAATATCCGTTCACCGCCCGTATAAATAGACCATCTAAGTGCTTGGCAATGAGGAGCCGGAACTAAAAACGGAGCCGTTATAAAACCCGCAATAGTAGCAGGAACACACCATCTAACGTATAAATGCGATGAAGTATAATGTAGCACAATCCAAACCACATAAATGGCAGAAATATTTCCTAGCAATCCTGTATATTTACGAACATCATATTTTTCAAGCAATTTTTCCCAATCAAAATCCATATTATTAATTATATGATACTAATAAATATCATATAATGTAAAATCAATTTTATTATTTTTCCATCATTATAAACTGACGGTCCCATTGAGATAATAATCCCACATCTATTTGTGGTAATACTGGGTGTGCTTCCCAGAAATATCTACAAAAAGCCCATTCAAACCGCACATCATTACAATACAATTCCATATAATTTTTATGTAAAAACGCTTCTATTTTATTATGCAAGTATTTATGACTGGAAACCGGAAGAACATAAGATAATTGTGTTTGAGCAGAGAATGCCGGTTCATTACTATAAGAAATAAAGTTCGTTTCGAAATGTGGTATATATCGCAAGAGGTCTTTAAATAGAGGTGGATAATGATAGTTGTATTTCCATCTCCAATTCACACACCCTTTTGTATAATATAAAAACACCCATTCCAATGCTTCAATATAATTATTACAGACCGTCTTAATAAATGATTCATCAGGAGTTTTCTTAAACAATGTTTTATAATACCTATTTTCCCAGCCTTCATTTTCGGGTGAAATGTACATCTCTTGACTTCTATATACAATTGGTGTATTCTGAAACAATCGTTCTTTTTCCTCAACAGTAGTTTCTTTAAATTTATAATAATCAAACTTTTTGCGCTTACTATATTCTTGGTTCAAATAGTTATCTTCATTTTTTGCTACAAATGAAATGATTTTACGGAGGTTATTCCAAGATATAGTATTATTTCGAGTTATAATAAATGTATCTTTATGTTTCCCCAAAACAGATCGATAAATAGACAATAATGTATCTATACCGTGAGTTCGTATATTCATAGCAGGGAAATGAGGTAGAAAATCGTTTCCAAGGAAAAAGCAGAGAAACACATAATCATATACACGATTAATATCACGGTCAATGCAGCTCATTTCACTAATAATACTATCAGCAAGAAATCTCATATCTAAAAAGTATGGTTCATTGTCGGCAGTATTTACATCTATTGGTAAAGAGCTTTTTAAGAATTCTGGCGCTTCTCTAAATACAAATATATTATTACAGTACTCCAAATGGAAGATGGAAAGCATAATAAGGTCAGAGTCTAATCCATAGAGCGCGATCTTATCATTTTTCATATCGTAATTTCTAACATAATCAAACAGTTTATGTTCCCCTTCACCAGGTTCAGTAGAGGTAGACACAATCACTTTCTTGACATTATATTTACTCTCAACAAATGAAAACGCGTAGATAATACTTTCAGATAATTTTTTCATAAATTCAGTTCCAGGCGTAATCGCAGTGGTATCCCATTTTGGTTTATCGCTGTCATTTTCATCAAAGTGAACATTTGCCATAAACTGTGTTTTATGTCTTCGTGTTCGTTGTTGTTCCATTTTCGCAAAAGGAGCAACTCCATCAAAAGCTATAAATACAGTGTCGGTTGGTTTTATTGCTATAATATATTCTTCTATTTTACTAATAACATACGATATCAATTCACCTTCAAATGCTGCAAAATCCCCTGAAAAATCCATAGAATGAACAGCATCATACACAATAGAATTACAATCCATAAACAAATGTTGAAACTTGACATTTTGTTCATCAAAATGTTTCAAACTACGAATAATATTAGAATAATTTCTAATAATATGCGAAAAATAACTAGGAATACCCATTGTTATGTAATAGTAGTCTATTTATATTTATACTATTTACAAAAAGTATATTTACAAAAAGTATATTTACAAAAAAATAAAGATGAATACTTAGAAAACAAATGCCAATCTATATATATACTCTTTTATATGCCGAAACCGAATCCAACGAGTCCAACGACTACTAACGTTTCGGATTTTATTCGTTCTAAAACCCTATATATGCAGGAGATCATTCAGAAAACAATTATATCTATCAAAGAAAAAAATAAGGCCAATTTATTTAGCGAAAATGATGTTAATTTGTCGACATCTATATTAGTAGATTTATATAATAAATTACATAAAATACATAATGAACTGGAAGATACAGCCTATAAATTAGACGATTTATTGAACAATCTGCAACAGATAATAGACAAATTGTCGCTAGTGATATGTGGATTTGGAACACAATCGATAAGTGATCTATTATTCGTTAGTTTTGGTTCAGAGTTTAAAAATTTGAAATTCGAAGACAAAATAACGGATGATAAATATAAAATCCTAAAAGAATTGTTATGTCCGATTGGATATAAGATTATAAATTGGAAGAATAAGACAGAGTCCATAAAAAATAAACATAATCGACATAGTTATTGTCTAGATAAAAAGTCAGAGGACATACTTAAAATAGAAGAAATAAATAATATAGAATGTATTGTCGATACTGACAACACAAACTGTAATATATACGAGAAACAATTATCATTAAAATGTGTAATTCATAACTACGCGCAAAAAAAATCAATAGTCATATCTGGCATTCTACACGACGTGCCATTATCGTGTATAACAAGTGAGTATATAAATATGCGTTTCACCGACCTGCTCAATAAGGTAGACCAATATACCGCAAATGAAAAGGATATATTCAAAAATATAATTGAAAATCTATCATTAAAGGATGTTTTAATTTATAGCGACGGAGACCTTGCTAAGAATATAATAAATATAACGAAAGAAGCAGACTATGTAAAAAACACGCATATAGACACAGTTGTAAAAAAATTCCTAGAAAGCGACACAGAAAGCCAGAGAACCACATTAGTAAACCTTCTATTATATCCAGAAGACACTGACATTCACTATGTATGTTATATTCTATATGATTTGATTAATGTCGATACGACCACTACAGCTCAAAGCAACTGTAGTATTATATACGATAGTATGCCCGTCAAAATGAAATATATTTTCAAAAATATTATAAAATGCAACATACAAAATACACAGGAGATTATGCATAAATACGACTTGAAAAAGATAAATTTAGAACAACAAATTTATTTATTGAAAGCAGATGATTCAATAAAAGAAAAAGCTATTGCAAAATTAAAAGACATGAAGGGCAAGCCAGATGAGATGACAATGAAGACCAAACAATATTTAGATGGACTGGTAAAAATACCCTTTAATACTTATTATGAAGAGCCAATAATAAAGAATATGAAAGAAAGTAATGAAATGTTCTCAATAATACGAGAAAGATACTCTTTTTTATTCAATAAGAAAAAACTGATAGATAAAAAGAAATATACAAATAACGAATTGAACCACAATATTAATAAGATAGAGGTAGAAATATACAAAAACATTCAAAATCATATACTAGAAGCGTTAGCTAACTGTAAAACAAATACCTTATTAGAAATTTGCAATAAGATCAATTATTATTTCAATGTAAAAAAAATAGCAACTGCAGTTAGAAAAAAAGAGAACATTATTAATGACATAACCAAAAATATACTCGCCATAAAAAACAATACATTATGCGATATATATAATATTGCTCTAAGAGACAAAGCAAGTATGATTACAAATCTGTATGACAATATAGTAAATATAAAAGATAATATAAATAGCACAAATAACGGTTTAATAAATATAGAAAAGGTTCTCGACGAATCAATCCACGGTCATACCCACGCAAAAAAACAACTAATGAAAATAATGGGACAATGGATGAATGGAAGCAAAGAAGGATACAGTTTTGGATTTGAAGGTTCTCCCGGAATTGGAAAAACCTCATTAGCAAGTAAAGGTTTAACCAATTGTTTAACTACCAATAGTGAATCAGGTAGGCCGTTCTCATTTATTGCAATGGGTGGTTCGACAAACGGTTCATTTTTAGAGGGTCATAGTTATACCTATATGAATTCAACCTGGGGTCGAATAGTAGATATATTAATTGAATCCAAATGCATGAATCCCATCATTTATATAGACGAATTAGATAAGGTTAGTAAGACAGACCAAGGAAAAGAAATCATAGGTATTCTCACTCATTTGATTGACCCAACACAGAATAAACACTTTCAAGACAAATATTTCTCAGGAGTAAATATCGATGTTTCAAAAATATTATTTATTTTTTCATATAATGATCCGGAGCAAATAGATAAAGTATTGTTAGACCGCATTCATAGAATAAAGTTCGAAAACTTAACAATTGAAGAAAAGATAACAATTGTTCAAAAATACATATTACCAGAGGTCAATATAAAAATGGGGTTTGAAAACGTGGTATCGATATCACGAGAAACGATTGAATATATCATTACGTCATACACGATGGAACCAGGAGTAAGGAAATTAAAAGAAATCTTGTTCGATTTATATGGTGAAATAAATTTACAATTATTACAACCCGATAACATAAAAACGATTCCAATACAACTAACAATCAGCGACATAGACAGTGAATATCTAACAAAATATGCAAAGATAAAGGAGAAAAAAATACATAGTAGCAACGAGGTCGGTATGATTAACGGATTATGGGCTAACTCACTTGGAATGGGGGGAATTACCCCTATACAAACGTTATTCTATCCATCGCCCACATTCTTGCACTTACAATTGACTGGATTACAAGGCGATGTAATGAAAGAAAGTATGAACGTGGCAAAGACCCTTGCATGGAATTTAACCGATGATAAACTGAAAGAAGAGTGGTTAGTATATTTTGAAAGGACAAAATGCCAAGGATTACATATACATTGTCCGGAAGGAGGTATCTCAAAAGACGGACCATCAGCAGGAACTGCGATAACAACTGCAATATATAGTCTATTACATAAACAACCTATTAAAAATGACATAGCCATAACCGGCGAAATTACATTACAAGGCAATATTACTGCAATCGGCGGTTTAGACATAAAAATAGCTTCTGGTCTAAGATCTGGAGTAAAGACATTTATATATCCCAAAGAGAACAGCCGCGAGTTTATCCAATGGAAAGAACATAATGATAAGAATGACCGGAATGATATCCAGTTTATAGAAGTGTCGCACATATCAGAGGTATTAAAGCACGTGTTTGAATAATTTATATACTCATATTATATAATGAACGAGCTAGATAGTATAAATATTTTATTTAATGCATTTGCACCGTTTTTTATAATATGTTTTTTCTTATTAGATTCGATGATATACCGAAACATAAAAGGACTCATATTATTAATCGGCATGTCTATATCAGCTATCATAACATTTTTAGTATGCAATTCGATAAATTTTCAAACGAATGTATCTGCTATAAAAGAATGTATTCCTTTCACATTTAACAATTCATCTACATTTGCTAACTTCCCATTGACGCCAAATTTATTAACCTTCACACTTACAACATTAGTAATGACAATGGCACAGAATAATTTCATAACATCTAATTTAGTATTTATATTTATAATGATGTCATTTATATTAATAAACATAATATGGTTAATTCAAAAGAGTTGTTTCACATCAACGCATATACTAACGACTAGTTTAATCAGTATAGCAACCGCCATATTATGGAGTTATATATTAAATAAATCAAATAACAAGAAATTCATATACACAATAGGTGTGAGTAGCAACGATACTTGTCAAGTTCCCAAAAGAAAAACATATAAATGTAAATATAATCCTCCCTCTGCTTAATTACCCCGACAAACCAAATTATATATTACCTACGTAATAATATATAATAATAATTTAAAAGAAATGGATTTGAATTTAGGCACCTTTCTATTTTTATTCTTACGAATAGCTCCATTCATTCTAGTTTGTTTTTTCACACTATCTTCTATATTTAATAGTGATCTTAGAGGAATCGTATATTTATTTGGATTATTATGGGCTATTATGATGAGCTTTCTAGTAGGTAATAATATATCATTCAATGATGTGAACCCAGATGATAAATCAGCCGTGTGTGATTTCGTGTTATTCGGAGGAGGGCAAAACGCAAGCATACCTGTAGGAGAAACGGTATTAGGGTTTACATTTTTCTATTTATTCACGACGCTTATATTGAAAGACCAAACATACGTTGGTAAAACAATGAACTTTGACAATATACCAAATGTTCCTTCATTAGGCAACTGTTTTGTCACCCCCTGGCAAATGTTATCAATCGATTTTTTGAAATTTATACCTAGCATATTTTCGAATACACCAAATTTAAAAGAAAACTTATCCACCATCATATTTTTCGTGGTGTTGATATTATTTGACATATTCTGGAATACCAACATATTTAGCTGGTTGAAAAATATAATGCAACTCCCGAATAGCTATTGTTATACCACATCGCAAACGGGTATGGCATATTTCATAGGTATCATAATAGGTATTTTATGGTCTAATATCATATTTAATATGAAATCACCAGAGCTACAATACTTTCCAGAATATAAAAACAATGAAGTATGCAAAAAAGCATCACCTACCAAATATAAATGCAAAGTTTATAAAAACGGCCACGTAATAAAGGACAACTTCTCCCAATAAAATAATAATAAATAGTCATTCTTATTATTTTACAAAACTTATGTATCAAAATGCTGCAAATTCTCAGACAACCATGTTCGAATGTTTCGCGAAACACGCATAGTATACATATCATTTGAAAGCATATGAACAGACCGGTGTTTATCCTCGAAGAATTTAAAAAACACAGGTATTATTCTATCAACCCGCCCTTTAGAATACTTTTCATTCAATTCAGTCAATGAAAACTCCGGTTTGCCAGTTCGTTTATTTACTTCGTTATGAAAATTCAGCAACATTTGTTTTAATTGATCTTTTGTTCGAATTGTGTTATTATTCAGATTATTCATATATGTCTTTGCGTGGATAGAGCAAGTAGGACAAGGTAAATTTACACAAATGATTTTAATAGTATCTAATAAAGTTTCACGAACAATAACAAAACTCTCTGGTTTGACCTTTTCTGCTAATATATGGAAAAAATACCAAATCGCTGGCCCCCAATCTATTTTAGACGTATTATTTAGATTAGTCGAGTTAGTCGAGTTAGATATTTCGGTTTTTATAGGAGTAGACATTTTCACTATACGTGGTTTTATATTATAATTCATGTTTTGTTTTATAAAACGATTAGAGTCATTTGTTCTCGAATTTGTAAATATCATTATATATTATACTAGAAAAATATAAACAAATCTTATAATTAATTATAGATAGATGAGCACTACAAAAGATTTATTAGTAAAAAACATCAAAGAATGGGTTAGATTGGACAATGAAATTAAGGCCCTTAAAAAAGAAGAGAATTCAAGAAAAACCGAGAAAAAAACACTGAATGATACATTAATTGAACTAATGCGAACCAATGAAATAGACTGCGTGGATATAAAAGATGGTCAGATTTGCTACAATCAAAAAACCATTAAAAAACCCATAACAAAGAAGAATTTATTAAATATATTGTCTAAATATTACCAAGGAGATATAGATAAAGCGGAAATCGTAAATGACTTCATACTAGAAAATCGAGAAGAAACAATAAAAGAAACCATAACTCGGAAAATCAATAAAGAGTAATTATACCAGTCCTAATGAAGGTATAGTATATTTTCCATTCGACACTACACAATTAGCAACAATCCTAGGGTTTTTATTATTATTCATAACATCTTCTGTATCATATACATTATTATTCTGGTCAATATAATATACAATACCCATTACTTCACGTGCAATCACTTCTACATGTTTAGTTTGAGGTGCGCTAGAAGAGTCAGTATTAATAAGTCCGTGAGGGCGGCCTTTTTCGTGTGTCCCGCAAAAATTACATTCGGCCTTTCTGCGTCGGGTGCATTGTTCGCCGCTAGCTCGCTTTGCATTGCATCGGTTGGAAGTGGGAATGGCATTTTTGATTCGCTTTCTTTTTATAAAATCATCCTTAGTCATACTCAATCTATCAAAATCGTAAATGAATTCCAATAGCTCGTTTTGAGAACTACTATCATCAAACGGTGTATTTTTTATTTTTTCACATATCTCCTTTTTTAAACTGGAAACATACGTTTCGATTTTAGTATTAATTCGCTTTTCCATCTTATTATGATAACAATAATACAATATAGTATTTAATCAATTTTTTAAATACTATAGACAACTCATATAAACAATTACTCAATAGCAACCGCTTTATCTTGATCAGATTTCACACTCGTTTGAATTTCGGTTTCTCCCATTTCTACATCTCCGTTCTCAATCAACATCTTATCTGGGTCTACATCGTTATATTGTATTTTTCGTGTTAAGTATGCAGACAAAAATACATTTTCGTCAGTATCAGTAATCGCTTTCGTTTCATATAGCTTGGACGCCATAAACAAAATATTTGTTAATAAAACGGTTAATGTTTTATCATCCAAATATTGTGTTATTATTACCACAGAACTCAATATGGCATTTAATAAAAATCCTAACATCGCAATACGACCACTTCGTTGATAATATTTATCAAGGCCAAGAATCGCATCTTTCTTTTGAGCTGGCAACTTAATGAGTGCTTCACCTACCGCATCATTGTCTCTAGGGAGTTCTGCATTCACGTCTAAGTAATTTATAAGCTTATTTTCCCTCTTCATCTCAGCATAATACATATGTAAAAATAAGACACAGGTAATTGTATTGAATGCAAAAACCACATTCTTATAAGGTTCCGATGTCATAACGTTATCACCCATAGAACAAACATTATCACCACACTTTTGGGGAACAAATACTACTAAAAATGACCCCATTATAACGCGATAAAACTCCATAATAAAAGACGTATACATACCTGTTTTTTGTTTGAAATCTTGATCATTCATCGTTTCGGCTATAGCTTCAATACTTCCTCTACGCTCACTTTTGGATTCTTCCATATATATTTATTGAACATATAAAATACTGACTAAACTTCGTCAGAAAATTTAACCCGTTTATCTGTAGCTAACCCGATGTCTATAACAATTTTATTAATATGATTTTCGCCTAAATATACATCCCCCAATAAAACTCCTTTTGCATTCACCATCAAATTTCGAACTTGTATTATTTCCCCCATAAGAGTTTTCTGTAGATAATGATAGAGAGTGTAATTTTTCCAATGACTACTATCATCTATTGCTAAAGGACGTCTTACCACATCTTTTAATTCTAATACATAACTTCGAATACTTGCAATAGAATAAGGCGCAATTGCCGCTATTTTTATTGTATTATTATCAACTATCTCAATGACCTTTCCATTTTTAATATTCGGTATGAAAGAACGAACAATATTATTTTTACTATAAAAATGCAAACGATTATCTTTGAATAAAAAAGGGTCTATAAACGATACCCAACCCATAATATATTAGCGTGTTAAAACATTTTCGACACTTTTTCAAATACCTCCCTTGATTTTACACACGCTGCATTTAAATGCGTTCTAATCAGATTTTTATCAATATTTTTCTTATAAGCTACACGTATGATACTCTCATCATCGTGAGGATGGAACTTTTTAAAGCCACAAAACGACATAATTTTTTCGTCGATAAAATACTGCTGATATAAAGCAAACTCCAACATTTTACCCATAGTATAATCTTCTTTTTCCAAGACAATGTCATATGAATGTTCCATCGTAGTTTCACTCAGTTTGATGGGAACCATATCAGATTCAATTGCAATAGAGAAATTAGACAATTTCTCTATCAACGCATTACATCCCTTCTTGACGATTTCTTTGTTATCATATACACCGACACTTTGAATGGAAAAGTCGAAACTATCCTCTACAAACTGTCTTTGTGCATCCAATAAATAGTAATTCTTTTTATGCATTTCGATATCCTGCTTTGACATCTGCTCAGACGATAACTTATTTTCTTGTTCTTGCCAGTTCGCGTCTGCCTTGGCCTTATCGATCGTATTTCCATATGCACACGTAGATACTACATTAAACATACTACTATCATTGGCGGTTCGAACTGAGAATTCAGCAGTAAGCTTTAATTGCTCCCCTGGAATAGAGGAACCCATACTAGGGCGTATTCTAGCAAAATCAATGAACATATTTGTTTTTGAACACGGGGGGAATATACGCCGGGTTTCGTCCTTGGTTAGATAATTGTCATTTGTTTTATTTTTTATGCGAAAATCTTCTGTCGTAATAATAATCATACTGTCTGTTTCATTTTTCATGTCTAATTCCAGAATATAATTGCCCGGCAATAAGTCCAGATCTGTTATATGCACAGGAATACAGCTTAATCGCTGCTTCAAAATTTCATTATGCAATCGAGTCGTATTTATAACTATATTACATTCGTTGTCCTCATATGTTTGAGTATAAATAGCATTAACCGGAATATCACTCAATATAGTTCTACGTAAAGCATTTGCTAAACTTACATTCAATCCACTCAGTGTGAATTTATAGGTATCACTATCCAGACCAATGTTATGAATAGAAGGGTTCATTGTTTTCAATATAAAGTATATAGTTATAATTTTATATACTTTAAAATCGTTCTATCAATTTTATTAATCGTCTGGTTCATTCTCCAATACAAATACATTGAAAAAATGAGCTCTTTCTCTTGGGGTAAGCTCGCCCCAAACAAGGCGACATTTATTTGTTGTATTGGTATGTTTTTTTATAAACAAATGGTTTGTTTTTCTACAAACCCTTGTATAATTATCGAAAATAGGACGATGATTCTCTACAAACTGTTCTAAATCATTGAGTAAAATAACATCGTTATATTGTGGGAAGTAATAATTTGTCAATTCGTTATAGTCTCGATTATATGAATGTATATCCGCAATTTGTTCTCTTGATATTGGTATATATGTGTAAGGCATAATGTGTTCTCTGATAATATCATCAGGAAGAAGGTTCATATTATTATATACAATTTTGTTTCTATATAATATAAATAATTTTATAAATCAACTAATGCCACTTTTTTCCATAGAACACCTGTAGAAATATATAATATAGCACTGTTAGTATCAAATAGCATAACTCCAGCACTAGGTATAGCACCAATAGGATTCGCACCAGTACTCTGTATCCTAGGTTGAACTTCTATTGAACTACCTCCATCAAATGATGCAGACCCAATGACAACTGCCGATACCAATTTGCTCGTGGTAGCAGATGTTCCATCAATAATATTATTAAATTTTGATACACCACCTACAAATAAT
>Ga0115007_10002057_pt1 | contig 12588 bp, 9 predicted proteins | sample ArcOceMetagenome_2_FD_87166 | JGI IMG/M metagenome (GOLD analysis project Ga0115007, IMG submission 87166) | Marine eukaryotic phytoplankton communities from Arctic Ocean - Arctic Ocean ARC135M Metagenome | ecosystem: Environmental > Aquatic > Marine > Oceanic | place: Arctic Ocean | collected... | reverse complement strand
GTATTTTATATTGAATATATATATATATATATATATATATATATATACAGAGAAAGAGAGAGAGATGACAGATAAATCATGTGCTGGCTCGACTCGACGATGCATGATAATCTATTTGAAAGCACTATATATACGTACTGGACGAACGAACGAACTAAATTATTCGCTACGTATAGTAGTACTGTTCTAACAAGTTGATCTTTCGCTTCACTTCACAAAACAAAAAGAAATACGAGTAGAAGTAATTTGCTAATATAAGTTAAATCGTTTAGGAAAGTTTTTAGTAGATAATATTCTATTTCATTCATATGCAACAGCATAGTTTATAGTAATAGTAGTAGTACACCCAAAAGTTCAATTCAATTCAGTTCATTTGTTCTCTTGACAACAACAAGATAAACTAGTACTTGCAGAAGAAGAGCTCATACTAGTATTACTGCAATCTTCTATGAACGGCGGTTGTTGTGATGATTCGTCCTTCGTCATCGTCTTCTTCCCATTATTAATATTATTATTATTACTTTTTTTATTCCTCTTGTTTCTCCATTTACGGAATTGTTCTATACCAATTTCAATTGGTTCTAATATCATTATTCGTCTTGTATGTTTTCGTTGACGACGATCTTTTTTAATCTTTTTTCGTTGCACTTCAATTTCTTCTTTTGTATAACCCAATTTATGTATTAATATAAATTCTCTTTCAAATGGTTGTAGTATTAATTGCCAATGATTCAATTTATTACTATTATTATTATTATTATTATTATTATTAATAATACTGTTTATTCTTTTTGGTATCATATTATTAATATTATTATTATTAAGTTTTTCTTCATATTCATCAAGATTATACGATTCATGTTCTGTATCGTATTCCCAATCTAATGATATAGGGCATCCTCGACCTGATACACCACCAGGATTATCTCCTATACATAAGGAATGGGTTCGTATATCAATCGTTGCAAATTGAACATGACAATGACGAACATGTCGATTATTATTATTATCATTATTGTCTTGATCTTCTTGATTTCGATCTTCTTGTTCACCGTGATCACCGTGATCACCATGATCATCATTAAAATTCAATTTCTTCATAGAAGATTTTCGTTTTCGTTGTACTTGTACTTGTACTTGATGATGATGTACACATTGATGATGATTAATGCTACCCATACCCATTGTATTGTTTACAAGTACCTTTGTGCAGTATATTCAATTGGATAATTACAACCTTTTTAGAAAGAAAATATGATTTGATTTGAGGTGATGTGATGTGATGTGATGTGATGTCTGATGTCTGATGTGATGGTGGAAGAAAATAATGCCCCCGATCGCTGCCTATCTGTATGTGTTGAGTAATCATCATCGAAACTACAACACAAGAACAGCAAGTGCTAATAATTGACTTGAGTAATGCAATAATGTTTGCATTGCTTGATAGTAATTTCTCTTTCTCTCTTGGGTTCTGTTTATTTTCGTTCTTTTGTACAGCATCGTAACACGTATTCATCATTTATTACAAAACTCCCATAAACTACGATCATAATTTGGGCATTTGTTGACAGAAACTTGAGAACTTCTGATTTCTCTGAGAGGTTTACATTTCGCATTTTGTTTCAAATTCGTTCTGAGAGGTCTTCGATCTTGTGCGTGCGTGATCAAATCCCAATCCCGTCACGGAACTTCTAATTGAATCTCAAACCATTCAAAATGTGTAAAGAGGATGTTTTCAATTTTTAGAACAACAATGATATATACATTGACAATTATTCCGGATGGGGAGCGCTGAAAGTACGTACGTACTTCTTTTTTCTATTTAATCCCCTTTTTTTTCAAAGAGCTGTCCGAAAAAGAACACCCCAGAGACAAATTTTAACCTTTACGACTACTACAATTATGGCTTAGTAATTATATATACTAGTTTATATCAATGAAAACCTTTCATTTATGCGTGATGTTGTTTAGTGTTAAAAGCTTGGGCGAGAGGGAAAAAAAAATGCAAATTCCGAAAAAGAACACGCACAATGTAACACTATTAGGCGTTTTTGCTTACTCATCAATCGAAATTCTGTTTTGCAACCGATAACGCACCGTACATAGTTATCTCCAATCATATAAAATCGGTTACTTCTTATTCATCATATATATATATTTATAATTTTATACGATGGATTCCATTCAATGCACTAGTAGTATCGATATAATGAGTACAATAAGTAGTAACACTACCGACGATGATGTTATTGTTGTTAACATTCAAGATGTTTCTCGTCAGCAGTTTCACCAGAAAAAACGAAAATCATCACTGAAGAGTACACGTACGAGAAACAACAACAGTAACGTTAGTAGTACGAGTGATGAAATGAAGAAGCAAAGCATTGGTGGTGGTGACGATGTAGTAGAAAAAGAGAATAATAATAGTAATAATAAGTCTGTTCGATTTTCGATCGTTGAGATTAGAGATTATAATTTATGTTTAGGTGATAATCCATCAGTATCAAGAGGTGTACCAATATCATTAGATTGGGATTACGATACAGAACATTCACATGAATTTGAAGAATATGAATCTGATCGAATTGTTGATCGTCGTACTGCTCCAAATGAAATGAAACGTCCATCATTACAACGAGTACAATTATTAAAAGGATTAGGTTATTCAAGGAATGAAATTAATGAACAAGCTAAATGCATACATCGTATTCAAGAACAACGATTAAATACAAGAAGAAAAGTTGAACGTAATGAACACACACAATTATTTTTCAATCGTATAGTACATTGTTTTCCTTCGAACAAGAAGATGCATCATCATGATGCTGATGCATCATCAACATCAACGTCGGCATCGTCGTCGTCATCAACATCAACATCATCATTATCATCAACTATAAGTCTAAGACTAAAGAGTGCGAGAAAGATAGTAGATTTTTTTTCCTTCAAGCAACACAATGATTCTGTGAAGTTTTTGCCTGGTGATAATAAGGTTTTTCGCGATGATGATGAAACATTAGCATCTTCGACATCAAGTACAAAATCTGAGATGATACTAGCAACAGAAGAGAGTGATATATAAAAGCTTCTTAAAGCTAAGCTAAGCTACTACACTTAGTACAATCTTGTGCGTGGTACTGTTCCACTAGCACCCGTGCTTGCGGATGGATTGCACACGACATACATACATAATACATTTATCACTACTTTTGTATATATTTTGTTTTGTAAATAACAAGAGAGAGAGAGAGAGAGAGAAGGAAGAACGAAAACCTAACATGGGGATTTTAGGTTTTCTACCATAGAAAGAGAAAAGCTAAAACTTATATCTCGTATGTTCATATAACTATGTTCCAAATTATTTCTTCTTCACTGTATATAATAAACATTAATCTAATTTTATCAGAATTTCATTCCATATTCATTCTTCTAGCACATTCTTAAATTCTATATAAATCTCTCAAATCAAATGATATATTTAGTTAAAAGATTCAGGGTATGGTATAACAGTAATAATATGTGTAAAAAGATTCATTACAGAAAAAAAGATATAACTTATCTCTACACCGAATCTAAATGAAGTAATGTGTATATTAGCATCTGTCTAACAAGTAACTTATATAGTATGTTGTACAATAGTGTAGGTCCTAGTCAGTATATGAGTAGGAGTACATCATATTGCATTGTATAGTTTATAGATACGAGGGGATATCTAGGGGAGATAATAATATGTTGAGTGACGGCTAGCCTGTGTACGCAATTTTAACAAATGTGGGAAGATTTATTGTTCATGTATATTTATTTCAATTCGAGCCCGATATATGATTTATCTTTTGATGGATTCGGTTCAGTTCAGTTCAGTTCAGTTCAGTTCAGTTCGATTTTTGAACTTCTTTTTCTTCTTCTTCGTCATCTTTTTGTACTATTCCGTCTTTTTCCTTTTCTATTATCAGATTTTGATTTTGTTGTTGCTCTTTTATTCTTTTTATTTTTACTACTACTATCAAACTGATTTAGATTACGTTCTTCACCTCCTATATACGTTGAGCCTTCATATATATACGCACATTTCAATATTACTCTTCGACCATGTTTCAATGATGTTACACAATGATCGGGTCCATCAGGACCAGCCTGTAATAACAGTAATGAATTTGGATGTGTTTCCTGAGTACAAATTTCATTATCATCATTATTTTTATTTCTGTCATTATTCTCTTTTTGCTTCTTCCACATTGTGACACAATCAGAATTATTTTCTACTGTAAAAATAATTTCAAATTGTGGTGGATCGTATAAACATTCATCCTTATGCCATGACATAGATGCACCAATTTTTTCATATGAACGGACCTCGATTGGAATTTCTTGACATAATTGAATCTTCTTCCTCGTTGTTTCTGTCGTTGGTGTTGCTGTTGTTTGTCCAGTACCGTCAACTCCTGCTGCTACTAATGCTTCTTCTGAGCTTGCTACTTCTGTTAGTCGTTGAACTAAGGAATAAATAGAACCACCTTCTTTTAACATCCGTAGAGTATCACAACTACTTTCATTATTATTATTAGTAGCAGAAGACGACAATGCTGCACCAAGTCGATTCTGTGCAATAGATGATCGTTCATTTGTTAGATGGTGTTTCGTTATTATTGATGTTTCCTTTTGGATTAATTCCATCTCATGTTGACTACAAACAGACTGACGATAAATAATCCCACCATCTTTTTCTATCTTTGATTTTCTTAGTCTTTTTGCTGTTGCTGTTTTTGTTGCTGTTGCTGTTGCTGTTACTGATGTTGATATATCGTCCACCGTCGTTGAAAGAAGGAAGGAAGAACGAGAAGAAGACGATTTGTTTCGAAGATCTGTGGGCAGAGTCTTGCTTTTTAGTAACAATAATCCATTACATGGTAGAAATCTATACTGGTGGGACGGCAATAATAGAGCAGCGAAGAGAATAATGATGGAACATTCTCGTATAGTTGAGGTTGTTTTCAATGATGAAAGATCGTATTTTATAGAGATTCTTCTTGTTCTCATTCTTCTTCTTCTTCTTCTATTTATTTATCAATCGGGTTTCCTTCTTTCGATTTGATTGACTACTTGTGCAAGCCAAGAATAATATTGTCAACAATCGCATCGCAGTTTCAAAGTTGACAGTTGACAGTTCAAATGAGTTTTATCTTTTTCTTAAGTTTCAAATTTCAGTTGATTTTGATTTTTTTCAATCGATGCGGATGAGTCCCACTTCACTAAGTCACGTGGGAAATTGATTCAAAAAACAATATAAATAAATAAATATACAATGTATGCATCCAAACTTGGACAGAAATGGGTGTAGTAAATTGGATCAACACTAGGTGCAGAAGTTTAGGAACATCACTTGGTTGGCTCAATCAAGACTGAGAGCTGTGCTTGGGGCAAGGCTTGCTAGGCATGAACTAGGAACAATTGGCAAAATAGATGGGAGACAAGAAATGAATGAATGGTGGGATGATAAATACACATGACGCATACATAACTTAGTTAATCAGATAATTGTTTTATATTATAATATGGCAGAGGTTCGGTTCATGTTTCGCCGGAGGCTATGGTATAAATATGAAATCCTTTCACCATATAATATAAGATAGAGCCAAAAGACATTATTGCCTCGAAATTGAAAATGAAACTGAAGATAGATCGATCAATCAATCAATCAATCATAATCTTGTCTCCCATAGATTTGTCGATCATACTCTTGTAATACCCATTTTCGATAGTCATCAGTTTTTCATGCGATCCTCTTTCAATGATACCACCTTCATTAATCACAGCAATACAATCTGCGTTTCTCACCGTTCGAAGTCGATGTGCAACGATTATTGTTGTAATAGATTTACTGTGCTTCAAGAGACTATCTATGCTCCCTTGTACCAACGTTTCAGATTCAGCATCAAGTGCTGAGGTGGCTTCGTCTAGAAGAAGAAGAGAAGGATGTCGAATAATTGAACGAGCTATTGCTATTCTCTGCTTTTGTCCGCCTGAAAGTGCAATCCCACGTTCACCGACCTCAGTCTCGTAATCATCAGGAAACGTACATATAAAATCATGGGCATTGGCACTTTTTGCAGCCTCGATTGCTTCTTCTCTTGTTGCGTTCGGCATTCCGTACATGATATTTGAAATTATTGTACCAGTAAATAATACTGGATCCTGTGTAACAATACCGATACGATGTCGATGCTGTTTTAAGTCAAATGATTTTATATCGGCCCCATTTATCATGATACGCCCCGAGGAAACGTCATAAAATCTCTGTAGTAAGTTCACTATTGTGCTCTTGCCACATCTGAAAAAAGAAAAACGGCGCAAAAATTAGCTGCAGCAGGACTGAATAGTAGAGGCAAACGCAACATCTTTGTTTTATCTTACTTACCCGCTTGGTCCTACTAAAGCAAAAGTACTTCCAGCATCTATGCTTAAATCGATTCCTTTCAAGATCGGTTGTTCTGGTCTCGACGGATAAGAAAACTTAACTTTTTCGAAAAGGATTGAGACAGGAGCCTCATTGATCGTGGTAGTATTTTCTAGTCGTGTCTGCACTTGATGGCTACCAGTACCTGGAGGAGGAGGCTTTCGGTCTAAAATTTCAAATACTTTGTCACCTGCTCCAGAACTCTTGATCAGCGAAGAATAGCTATTGAATAGATTCATCATTTCATTTTGTAATCCTCCTTGATATAGCATAAAAGCCAAAAGTATCTCACTTGTGAGGCTCCCCTGCTGGATCATGTATGAGCCAACCAACAGCAGAGTGCCTTGGACAATTGTATTTATAAGAAATGTGGAAACAAACTACTGCCAGAAATCAGAAAATATATGTAAGTGTGTACCAATCATTTGACAAGCATTAATCAACATTTTTTTGAAAATCTTCCGAAATCTATATAGATAGTTCACATAACATCACAAGAAATCTTACCATAAAGTACACGCCTGAAATATATGTTTGTCGAATATTAAGACGGTATTGCTCATCGATGCGTTCCTTATACTTGTTGTGTTCAAACTCTTCCGATGCAAATGCAACGACGGTACGAATGCAAGCCAGAGATTCTTGAGCTACGGAGTTTGCATCTGCCAAGGCATCTTGAACCAATTTGGCATTTTCGTTAAGCCAATTTCCATAATACTTATTAACAATAGCAACTAACGGAACGATTGACACAGCAACGGCGCCGAGTTTCGGGCTTCTCAGTAGCATGTATGCAGTTATTCCAGTTATTCGCACAACACTTTCGATACTGAATCGGAAAAACCAGGTCTGACGAACGAATAAAGCACCCAGTGTGAAATAGGGAAAGAAAAGAAAAAAAGACAGCAAAGGTACAATAATGAGAAATTACCAAGGCATCGATTACGGGAAAATGTAAAGCATAATAAGTCGTATAAAAGTCAATTCACAACTTACCAGGTCACCAGCCATTTCACCACAATCCGAATTGAGTCGGGAGGATAGATCACCTGATGTTCGACTGTCAAAGAAGCCTATATCTTGTCTCAACATTGATAAAAATGTGTCGATTCGGACGCCTCTCACAATTCGATGATTGGCAAATTGAAACCAAAATATACACCAAAAATCTAATAGTGCATCGATGGTACCTAGTATGAAAAGCCAAATTATTTCTCTCCGAGCACGGTCATATTCTGCATGTGATAGCGCTCCCAGTGTTGTACTGACAAAATGAGGAATAGCTAAAGAAAATGGTAGTCGGATCAAAAGCGTAATGCAACCGATGTATAGATATATTACCTCAGGTTTTGCTATTGCCAATAGACGTTGCGTACCTCGGATACGAGAGGTTGGTTCGGGATTGTTTTCGTTTTCAACGGTATTATCGTGGTGAGGACCAACTTCAAGTTCGTCGTCGTCATTTTCCCCTTCAACCAGTGAAGGTACACTATCTGGAATATTTTGGTCTTCATGATCTCTCGGTAGTAATGGCTCTACAAGATCGTTTGATTCGTGGGATGATCCTTGATCTTCACCTCTTATCCTCTCTCGTTCTACCGTACCATCTGATGTTTCTATGGCGGGGAAGAAACTCAGCATCATGCCAAAACAGCCAAGTATGAATATCACAAAACCAATCAACAAGAGACCGAACGTATTTCGACGATAAGTCCCAGCCACTTCATTGCCTCTATCATCAAATAGAGAAACGACGATCCACAACAATCCGGTTACGATTTGAATAGTAACTGAAGTCCTTACATTCCAAACTGCAAGACGGCTGTAATTATGACAATTATTTATAGAACATACCCATTCCGATAAAATCGACAAAAGCACGATACATGATATGCCTTGCCCCAAGAGTACACATCCTACCATCCTTGATAGCGTTATAACGCTTTCGTCGATGGGATTTTTTTCATCTTGTAATAAACGATCGAAATACTGCTGACTTGACGACGAATAATCCAATAGAACCGACAGCACCCATAGAGGAAAAAATAGAAAAGCACCACCGACAAACAGCAATAGGATAGAATTCAAAAGTGAAATAATCCCTGATATGAACTGCAATCTAGGAACAAACTCCGAGTTCATGCTTTCGGATAGTTATGCTAAAGTGAAAAGTTCTTTGTTTGGTGATCCGAGTACACGTCCAAAGAACCTTGTAGTCATGAAGTTTGAAAGTCTAACAACAAAACAACTTTATAACTTCATACTTTATAACTTTATACTTTTTTAGATAACTTTATTTCCCTTTATACTTTATTATTTTATTGTTTGTGTGCGAAATTAATAAGATCAAAAGAATCAAAAATCATAAATCGAGGAATAGCCAAAAGTGAGTCGTGAGTCGAGTCACAAGTCTATTGACGCGTAAAAAAGCTTTTGTTACTACAATTTGGACAATTTTATCCCAATGTATGCTACACTGTACCAGCTAGTTGAAGATTAATTAATTAATTACTACTGACAGCAACTCAAATGATGAGTTAGGTTCTTAAAATTGATGCTATTAGTATATTAACAATGCTTCTGCTATCTCATCTCACTAGATTTAAATATTCCAGATTCATATCCAGATTCATTTCCAGATTCATTTCCAGATTCGGCGTAGCTATTTGTTGACGGTCTGCGACGTTCACGTCTAATTGTACTATCATCTTTTTTCTTACTCCGAGACGATTTCCTACTGTTGCGACTTTGAGAAGAATGTCCACTGTTCCGGTTTAGTTGTGCTGATGTGGACGCCGCCATTCGACCAAAATTGGGAGGTGGGACTGCAGGTAGTGGTTTCGTTCCATTCATCACATGATATTCCACGAACTGTTCTGGTATCTCCTTCAAAGCCTCAGCGATAACCTCGGTTGCATTTCCTCCAAATTGCTTAAAGCTGACGAAAGTAACAACCTCCCTGGCTATTGGAATACCCCGTGAGTCGCGGAGCATCCCATTTTTGTCCCCACATAATTTTTTGACCGAACTAAAGTCATTGTTACCGACACCGATAATTAAGATTGAAAGTGGTGCATCTTCTGCTGCGGTACATATCAAGTCAACTGTTTCTTGTAATTCGGTAAAGTCTCCAGCCGTAAAGATAACGAGTACCGTGTAGCATGGACGTTTTTTTGACAAACGAATAGTACGAAAGGTAGCCGCTTCGATCAATGCGTTCAAGGATGCCTCTTCACCTAGTGAAAAATCAGTACTATCAACGACGTTATCATCATATGCCTTAAGTAGACTTTTTCCTTCACACAGTCGCTCTTTCATTACATAGCAGTCACGATCTTGGTCATTTATTTTTGCTCCCAACCCCCAAAGGGATGAATGCTGGCCCCTGGAAAAATTCTCTGTGATAGTTCCCAACTTTTGAATTCCTGCTTGATAATCGTTCAACCAATGGTTCGCAGAGAAATGTAGATTCTTCTCCGTTCCCCATTCGCCATTAGCGACGCTGCAATCAATACCAATCATCAAATCGAGTGAGGTGCCACCGCTTAGATATTGTAGCATACTAGGAACAATTATTACAGAAGCGTTAAGAATTTTCAACAGACCGACATGTTTCATTTTACTGCCCCTAAACCACTTTTTCTTTTCCTTCATAACAATAAATACAGGTATGCCACCATCTTTCGATTTTTCGATAATTTCAGCCACCGTCGATTCGACAAAACCTAGAATAACATGTGTGCTTGAATGCTTTTCATAATCCCATATAGTAATTTTTAGTGGATTTGTCTGATCATCGTTACATAAGAGCTGTAATGGTAAACGAGCTTCATTCCAAACTGGATCGAGCGTATATTTTACTACTTCACTTTTCCATACGATCTCCCAGCTTTGGTCGTCCTTATTTAGTCGTTCTATCCGAAAATATGGTCTGCACTTATCAAGTACCTTTGAAGACCGATCAACTATATCAGTGATAATATTATGATCTTTTACAAGATCTTGACAAGAGAAACGAAATTCTAAGACTTCACGATTTTCAATGACCTCCTCCCCAGTCACAACTAGATATGCATTATCTTTACCTAAAAGTTTCGCTAAGCAATTTCCCTTTGCACCCATTAGCTGTCCTAGCGTAAAGACACAACCCCCTAGATAATCGTGTTCACTTAAATGGGTTGCATACCTCAAATCTTCATCGTAAACACGTAAGACGAATGTCTGTTCTTCGTGAAAAACAAACTCTGATCGGAATCGATGTTTGAAAGTAGGATTAACACACGAACGAGAAACTTCTGTTCGTCCCATTTCTTCTTCTTGTCTTCCTGGTAACTTAACTGGGATTCTGTTGGCACCCCATGCCTCGTATCCGTCAGGGACTTTCCAGAGGACACAAAAGGCATCCGCTTGACTTAGTAGGTCTTTTTTGGGAAGATTGTGACATTTGATGACCAAATCCAATTTTATTACGGGTGCGGTTGTTTTTTGCAACCACGCGAATTTACCGAAATCTTTTTTACCTTTAAACTTCATAATAGTATTCTTGTGTAGTAGTGGTGTAAATTATAATATACACTACTTGTAGACCGAAAATGTTTTGCCGTATATCATATTATGGTTTCGATCGTGTCTTTGCTTATCATTGTCATTCGACATAATATGTGTCTTTCTCTTTCGATTTTCGATGTTCGCAGTTCGCAGAAAATAAAAGTACAATAATATGCGGTAACCATCACTAACTCGTGACTTAATATGGCGCGCCAATTTAGGAAAGCAAAAATCTAAATTCAGAACCACACAAATTGGAACGAACAGCGATCGAAATGAAATAAGAATTACCATCAAGCAATCAAGCAAAGAACTATTGCTAATAGAGAACCAGATACCATGTCGCAAATGAACCGATATACCTTATTTTCATTATCATCACTATTATGTCTTTTGTTTGTGGTTTTTACCTGCATTCGGGAAGAATGCGATGGATTGACGACTAATATTATCACACATCGAGCTGTAGCAGTATTTGCTTTGATGGAAAGTATGAAACGGAATCAAAAGTTTGCAATACGTGTTCTTGAACAGGATCCAGCATATTTGAATCTAGATCAACGTGATCGCGCCTTTGCTAGAAATTTGCTATCGACAACAGAACGTAGAATGGGACAAATTGATCAAGTTATTAAAAGTTTTGCACACACAAAAGAAGACAAGAAAAAGAATAATTCAAAAATTCGCCCACATGATATACTTTGTGAAGCAGCGCTACGGATAGGTGCGACTCAGATTTTATTCCTAGATGTTCCTACCTACGCAGCAGTTTCTGAAACGGTAGAAGCATTAAAAAATCATCCGAAAGTTAAGGTATCGCAGGCGCAAATCAGTTATGTTAATGCTGTACTTAGAAATATTGATAGAGAAGGAAAATCTAGACTGGATGCAACTTCGACACTTGCCAACGTAGACACCTGGCTTGCTGATCAGTGGATTCAAACATACGGCAAAGAGACAACAGAGAAAATGGTAGAAGCAGCCATGTCTCAATCTCCGGTGTTCATCACAGTCAATCATAGTCATCAAGAAAATTCAGCAACGAAACAGCAGGATACAATACTTGATAGATCGGAAAACATTAGGGATGTGTTTACGTCAATTGCCGGGGAAGCCGAAGATGAAGATGAAGATGAAGATTCCGAACAAGCAGAAGCAGAACTACTCCCAATAGGATCTATTAGAATACCCAATAACGTCGGTGGAAGTGTATCAAAGTGGCCACTATATGATGATGGTGCATGGTGGGTTCAAGATGTTAGCGCAACACTACCAGCAATAGCACTATTCAATAGCTTGTGCACAAACGGGGGAAAACAGCCAAAAGATGTACACGTTGTAGATCTATGCAGTGCTCCCGGGGGAAAGACAGCACAGTTATGTTCGATGGGTTTTGGTAAGGTTGATGCCGTAGAAATTAGTAAACGTCGGAGTCGATCACTACATCAAAATCTAAAGAGACTTGGGATGGAAGATATGTGCAATGTCTGCATCGAAAATGGAACGAAGTTTCAGCCGTCGCGCACATCAGAAAATGACGACGGAGTCCAAGGCGTATTGGTGGACGCCCCTTGTAGCGCTACTGG
>Ga0115007_10002056_pt1 | contig 12590 bp, 10 predicted proteins | sample ArcOceMetagenome_2_FD_87166 | JGI IMG/M metagenome (GOLD analysis project Ga0115007, IMG submission 87166) | Marine eukaryotic phytoplankton communities from Arctic Ocean - Arctic Ocean ARC135M Metagenome | ecosystem: Environmental > Aquatic > Marine > Oceanic | place: Arctic Ocean | collected... | reverse complement strand
GGAGACCAGAGGGGTTCAGTGTAAGGTGTTTTTAGTGTTAGATCACGGGTTGCAGTTGTCGTCACTCAGCACTATAATGCTGCGCCAATTAAATGTAGTTGATTTTTTGATCAGCTTTAATCTTTGTACGGTGCCTGGCAGCAGATCAGGTGGCGGTGCAGAAAAAATATTCGAGGTTAATATGAGAGCGGACATCCATCCGAAGTACGAAGCAATCAGTGTTTCTTGTTCATGCGGTAACGTCATGAGCATTAAATCTACAGCATGCCAAAATATGCATGTTGACGTTTGTAGCCAATGCCACCCATTCTTTACTGGTAAGCAGAAAGACGCGACAACTGGCGGCCGTATTGATCGCTTCAACAAGCGTTTCGGTGCTGTTGGTACTAAAAAAGACGCATAGTTTGATGCGAATTGATTTGTTAAAAAAGGCACTCATCATGAGTGCCTTTTTTGTGTCTGTAATATTGCAGGATGGTATAGCTGTGGCGGCTGAGTGCGGCCAGCCAATGGTGCGCCGTTCGGTAGATGTCACGTACGTATATGATGGAGACACGCTGAAGCTATCAAACCGTCGTAAATTACGGCTTGTGGGTGTTAATACGCCTGAAGTAAAAGATTCTCGTCCTGAGTTCGCTGACATAGCGGCGAAAGCGACGCACTTCGTACGGCAGTGGATCAAGAAGCACGATCGCTTGTATTTAGAAGTAGCACAGGATGAAAAGGACAACTATGGCCGTACTTTAGGCTATTTAGTGTCGGCTTCGGGTGAAGATCTGGGGCATGCCTTAGTGGCGAATGGGCTAGCTTTTGCTGTTACTATCGCTCCGAATGATGAAAAGCAGCGCTGTTATGCGAAGGCGGAGTCGTTAGCAAGGAGCGCATATAAAGGCATATGGTTAAGTGATCCATCTATAAAAGTGGGTGACGTTCGCTATGCTGGCTTTGAGCTTGTTACGGGTAAAATAACCCATGTTTTATACTTTAAAACGTCGACTGCTTATGTATTGGATAACTCAATCGTTGTTATGTTGAAGCTTAAGTCTAGATTATCTTTGCAAATCGGTCAGCACCTCGAAGTACGAGGTTGGGTGAGCAAGAAGTCTTTTCATTACAAAGACTTTATGGCTTCCTATGTGCTCCATTTGAATAATCTAGTTAATATCAAAGTCTTATAATTGTACCTTCGAAACATGAATGCTTGACCCGAAGCAGTACTTAGCATGAGTTATAGTTGTTCAAATATCACCTTTTCTATATGATTGTGCGTCCGTCTTTTGTATAAAAAATTGGAATAGCGACCATGTCTGAAGATCTAAAAAAAGCGGCGCTGGATTACCATGAATTCCCTCGTCCAGGTAAAATTAGTGTTGAGCTGACTACGCCAGCAGCCACTGCACGTGATCTTTCTCTTGCTTACAGCCCGGGTGTTGCCGAGCCAGTACGTGAGATAGCTAAAGATCCTGATAATGCTTATCGCTATACAGCGAAAGGCAACCTGGTAGCCGTGATCTCAAACGGTTCCGCGATTCTGGGTTTAGGTGATCTAGGGCCTTTGGCTTCTAAGCCAGTAATGGAAGGTAAATGTCTTCTATTCAAAAAGTTTGCTGGTATTGATTCTATCGATATCGAAGTGGATGCTGAAAGCCCACAGGCTTTCATTGATACCGTTGCACGTATCGCTGAAACGTTTGGTGGCATCAACCTTGAAGATATTAAAGCGCCTGAATGCTTTGAAATTGAACGAGCGTTAATTGATCGTTGTAATATCCCTGTCTTTCATGACGATCAGCACGGGACAGCGATTGTAACCGCTGCAGGTATGATCAATGCTTTAGAAGTTGCTGGCAAAAAACTTGAAGAGGCGACAATCGTCACTCTAGGTGCTGGTGCTGCTGCTGTTGCATGCATGAAATTGCTGTTAAACATGGGCGCTAAGGTTGAAAATATCTACATGCTTGACCGTAAGGGTGTCATCCATTCCGGTCGTGAAGATCTAACAACAGAGAAAGCTATTTTTGCAACCGAAACGGATAAGCGTACGTTAGATGACGCTATTGACGGTGCAGATGTATTTGTTGGTTTGTCAGGTCCTAACCTGTTGTCAGCTGATCAGTTGAAGAAAATGGCAGCATCACCAGTTGTGTTTGCTTGTGCAAACCCAGATCCAGAAATCCATCCTGACCTAGCTCATGCTACGCGTGATGATGTGATTATGGCAACTGGTCGCTCTGATTTCCCTAACCAGGTAAATAACGTATTGGGCTTTCCGTTTATCTTCCGTGGCGCATTAGATGTTCGTGCATCGGCGATTAACGAAGAAATGAAAGCGGCTGCTGTTCGCGCGTTGGCTGATTTGGCTAAAGAGCCAGTACCGCAGGCGGTATTGGATGCCTATGGCTTAGACTCTTTGTCTTTCGGTCCTCAGTACATTATTCCTAAGCCAACAGATGAACGCTTATTTGGCGCGTTATCAATGGCGGTTGCTCAAGCGGCGATTGATACAGGTGTGGCGCGTTTGCCATTACCGGCTCACTATCCGTTAACAACGGTTGATGCGTTGCTGAAATAAATCGTCTAAGTTTTAAAATTAGATGTGTTAAAAAAGCCCGGTCTATCCGGGCTTTTTATTGTGTGCTATTTAGCTGGCTCTGTTATTAGTGGCGTTAAAATATGTCTTCTGTTGATTTTCCACCGCTGTAGCCTGCACTTGTTCCGTAGCCCGGTGTTTTATCGGAGCTGAAGTATTCGTAAATCGTATTGGTTGAGCCTGAGGATGCACGCATACCTGTTGACGCGTCAATTCGGAGTTGAATAATTCCGGCAGGTTGTGGTACTGGAGATTCAGGTGTGTCCTTTAGTGCATCTCGCATAAAGTTAATCCAAAGTGGTAATGCCGCTGTGCCGCCATACTCCCGCTTACCTAGCGTGCTAGGTTGATCGTATCCAACCCAAGCAGTGGTGACCAGCTCATGATTGTAACCGGTGAACCATGCGTCCTTTTGGTCGTTGGTTGTGCCTGTTTTTCCTGCTAAATCGCTACGTTTTAAGACACGAGCTGCGGTAGCTGTACCCCGTCGAATAACATCTTGTAGAATGGTGTACAGTAAATAGTTGGTGCGGCTGTCCATTATGCGGGGGGCGATGTTAGCGTCTTCGCTGGCGCAGTTGGAGCAAACTTTAGGGTAGTTTGCTTCGAAAATGTTGTTGCCATAGCCGTCTTCTATTTTCTCGATAAAGTTGGGTGTGATTTTGTACCCGCCATTGGCAAATGCGGCGTAGCCAGTGATGAGTTCCAATGGCGTCACGTCAGCACTGCCAAGAGAGAGTGATAGGTTGTGAGGGAGTTTGGCGGTGTCAAAGCCAAAGCGTCCAAGGTAATTAATAGCTGTTCCAATACCAATGGCTCGTAATAACCGTATTGAGACAAGATTGCGTGACCGGTATAAACCGACACGTAAACGCGTAGGTCCTGCAAAGCTGCGTCCTGAGTTTTCTGGTCGCCATGAGTTATCCATATTGCTACTGTCGAGGACAATTGGAGCGTCATTGATAACGGAGGCTGGCGTATAGCCGTTTTCTAATGCAGCTGCATAGATAAAAGGTTTAAAGTTCGATCCGGGTTGGCGGTAAGCTTGTGTGGCGCGGTTAAAATTGTTGTAAGCAAAGCTAAAGCCACCTACGAGGGCCTCAATGGATCCTGTCTGAGGCTTCATGGCTATCATGGCTCCCTGTACTTTGGGGACTTGGCTGAGCTCCCATTGTCCGTCAATGAGAAGTATACGGACTAAGTCGCCAGGTTTGACAACGTCTTCAGGCTTTTTGGGATCATAGCCGTAAGCATTAACACTTTTAAAGGGCTTGGCCCATTTTAAACCGTCCCATTCGATGGTTATTTCTTCACCATCTTTTTTGATCGCTGTTGTCGTTTTGTCATTAATGGAAAGAACGATGGCAGGTTCTAAGTCCGTATACATTAACTCGTCTTTTAGAAGTTTGACGATATCTGCTTTGTGCATGTTGCTGATATCATGCTCTTTTTCGGGGCCTCGGTATCCGTGGCGTTTGACATAGCTTAATAAGCCATCACGAACAGCTCTGTTGGCGAAAATTTGCTTTTGGCTATCAATCGTAGTGTAGACAGTAAAGCCATCAGTATAGAGGTTTTCACCATATTGCTCATAAAGTTCGCCGCGAACCATTTCTGCGATATAGGGTGCATAGAGTTCTATTTCTGTCGTATGGTAGCTGGCCGTAACGGGAATGTTGATGGCTTCGGTATATTCGTTTTCAGATATAAAGGCTAATTCTTTCATGCGGCCTAAAATCCAGTTGCGCCTTTCGAGTGCTCTACTTGGGTTAGTAATTGGGTTGAAAGTGGAAGGCGCTTTAGGTAAACCTGCAATCATGGCTAATTGTGCTAAATTTAACTCAGCGATGTTTTTGCCATAATACACGTTGGCGGCGGACTGAATTCCGTAAGAACGATGGCCAAGATAGATTTTATTGACATAAAGTTCGAAAATTTCCTCTTTGCTCAGGGAACGTTCAATTTTCAAGGCTAATAATATCTCATTGAATTTCCGCTCGAAGGTTCGATCGCGAGAGAGGAAGAAGTTTTTTGCAACCTGCATCGTGATGGTTGAACCACCGCTTTGTATTTTGCCGGTCGAGACCAGTTGGACGGCTGCGCGCGTTAGCCCTTTTAAATCGATGCCGCTGTGCTCGAAGAATCGGCTATCCTCGGCGGCTTGAAGCGCTTGAACAAAGCGCACTGGTATTTGCGCATAAGTAACAGGGATTCGCTTCTTTTCGCCAAATTCGGCGATTAGTTTGCCATCACTAGAGAGTACTTTTAAGGGCGTTTGGAATTTTGTATCACGTAGCGTCTCGACATCGGGAAGCTGAGGTACAAAATGTTGGTAAATTGCAAAAGCTGCAATACCTCCAAGAATGGATCCAAGTACGATGAAAATGATGGTAATACGGCAAAACCATGTAAGAACGCGCATAAAGACCTTGGTCGTTAAAAGTTAGAGGGGCATTATATCGACGCTAATATAGCCTCTCTACATGAATTAGAGTTTAATTTTGCGCAATTTATAGCTAAAGTCTGCATATAGAGCGTAAATCTATATGATTAAAGGAAAAATCTGTGGTCAGTTTGTTTCGCAAAAAGACAGCTAGCTGGGTTGGAGTCGATATAGGTTCCTCTTCTGTGAAGCTGGTTGCGCTTTCGCGGCATGGTAACTCAATTGGGCTAGATGCCTATGCAATTGTCGCTTTACCGCCTTCTGCTGTAGTTGATGGGAATGTTCAAGAGATCAATGCTGTTTCAGAAGCCATCGAGAGAGGCGTTAAAATCTGTGGCATTCGTCAGGCAAATACGATCTGTGCTGTTCCTTCTTCTTCAGTCATCATCAAAAAAATAGAGCTGAGTAATGTTTTTACTGAGATCGAGTTGGAGGAACAGGTAAAGGTTGAAGCTGATCAGTTTATTCCTTATCCGCTTGATGAGGTGGCATTGGATTTTGAGGTGGTTGGTCCAACCGCGAGCAACCCCGATCTTAACGAAATTCTATTAGTCGCCTGTCGTCGTGATGACGTTGATCAGCGAGAAGATGCGATCAACGCCGCAGGCTTGAAGTGCGAGATAGTTGATGTGGATACTTATGCTATGGAGCGTGTCTTTCCGATTTTGATTAACGAAAATCTGAAAGCGGACGATATGGTAGCTATAGTAGATGTTGGTGCGGCGACGTTAACGCTCAATGTCGTACGTAATGGTCAAATCATTTATAACCGCGAGCAATCGTTTGGTGGTAATGACTTGACTACCAGTATTCATCATCAATACGGTATGGCGATTGATGAAGTTGAGCAGGCCTTACGTTTAGGTGAGGTTAGCGATGAAGTAAAAGAGATTATGGTTTACCCCTTCCGTTTTACTATCGCCCAGCAAGTATCGCGTGCGCTGCAATTTTTTTATTCATCGGGTGTGCAATATCAGTTAGAACGCATCTATTTGTGCGGAGGTGCCGCATCTATCGATGGTATCGGCGATGTACTGACAGAGGAGTTGTCGATGCCAGTAACCTTGGCTAAACCATTTGATGATATGAATATAGGTGCGAAAGTTAATCGCGATCGCTTAATAAAAGATACACCTGCATTGGTTAAAGCGTGTGGTTTAGCATTACGGTCTTTTGATCAATAGGGGCGTTAGATATGGCAAAGATTAACCTTCGCCCCTGGCGCGAAGAGCGTTCAGCGGTAAGACAAAAGCAGTTTATAACCAATGTGGTTGCTGCATGTTTGATAGGTGCGGCTGTCGTTTTTGTGACAGGTGCATACTATGATTTTCAAATGGATCGACAAGACCAGCGTAATAGTTACCTGCAGGGTAAAATTTCAGATTTAGATGCAAAGCTTGAAGAGATAAAAGAGCTTAAAGCTCAGCGTGAACGCTTATTGGCTCGTTTAAACGCCATACAAGAGCTTCAAGGTAACCGCCCTGTCATTGTCAGAAACTTTGATGAGTTGGTGCGAGTACTTCCGGATTCTATTCATTACGCAGCAGTACAGCGTGCTGAGGCGGGCTTTAAAGAAACGAGTTTAAAAGGCGATACATTACGGATAGAAGGTATTGTTGCTCAGAACAAGGATGTATCAGAGCTTATGCGGAATATGGGAGATTCAATTTGGTTTGGTGAACCGGATCTTGCCAAAGTAGGTGATATTAACGGTAAGGAGGGCATTCGTTCGTTTGACCTTCGGGTCTTGATGACCAAGCCAAAAGCTGAGGAGATGCAATAATGCAGTCGTTCAAGTCAGCTTTTCAGGGGTTTGACCCAAACAATCTTGATGTTAATGCCGCGGGCAACTGGCCTATTGGCATTAAAATCATTGTGTATGTACTGTTTTTTATCCTTGTGTTGTTTGCGGGCAATCATTTCTATATTAGTGAAAAAGCGAGCCAGCTGGATAGAGAAGTCGCTAAAGAGACTGGTTTGCGTCAAGAGTTTCAGCGTAAGTCGTTTCAAGTGGCTAACTTATCGGCTTTGCGTAAACAAATGTCCGACGTTGAAGAGGAGTTTTCAGAGCTGCTTCGACAATTGCCAACAGAAAAAGAAGTGCCAGGTCTGTTAGAAGATATCTCGGATATCGGTCGGGCAGCGGGTCTAGATATTAAACTTATTGAGTTGGCCTCAGAGAAAAAAGAGCAATTTTATATTGAATTGCCAATCAACATCATAGTGCGGGGAACGTATCATCAAATGGGGCAATTTGTCAGCGGTATCGCGGCTATCCGACGGATCGTTACTTTGCATGATTTTACGATTACGCCGGTTACTGAGGGTGGCCTAGAAATGAAAATTTTAGCGAAGACATACCGATATGATGATACCGAAAAGTAAGCCATTGTTGGCCGTTGTGATGTGCGGTGTATTTACCTCGGGGTGTGTTTGGGTGGAGGATACTCAAGATTTGGCGTCGTTTGTAGCGGATGTTCAATCTAAGCCACGTGGTACTATTGAACCTTTGCCGACATTTGAGCCTTACCATAGCTTTGTATATCAAGGCGCTAGCTTACGTGATCCTTTTGTTCCATTAGTCAAAATTGAATCTGCATTAGATATCGAATATGACGATAGTGAAGGTGTTGAACCCGACCAAAATCGCCCGCGTAGTTATCTTGAACAGTTTTCTGTCGATGACCTTAAGATGGTCGGTACGATAGGGAAAACTGATGATAAGCGCTTTTGGTCTCTTATTTTAGATAGTAACGGTGAAATACATCGCGTTTCTAAAGGTGATTATATCGGATTAGATTTTGGTAAAGTTGTCGCTGTGAATGAGCAGCGACTTGATGTGGTTGAAATTATTTCGAATGGACGCGGCGGATGGATGCAACGTCCGCGCACTTTAGAATTGGTTGAGCAGGAATAACCGAAGGAAAGTTGAATGAAACATAACACCGCTGTACGAATGTCCCTAGCCAAGGGCGAAGTTTTGAAAGGTGCATTAGCCGCACTGATTGGCTGTTTCAGCTTGCTCCTGTCGTTGTCCGTTCAGGCTCAGAATGTTTTTCTTAAAGATACATCGTTCGTTTCCTTGCCAGGAGGAAATCTAGAGGTGCGTCTAGATTTCGATCAAGCGCCACCAGTTCCTAAGGCTTATACAACGGACAGTCCTGCGCGTGTCATTCTTGACATGTGGGGCGTTGAAAATGATTTAGGAACCAAGTCGGTCGATATACGTACGGGTAACGTTAATTCTATTAACTTCGCTCAAGGGGGCGATCGGTTACGTTTGGTGACGTCTTTAAATCAAATGACGGATTATCGTACCTTTACGGAAGGGAATAGCTTATTTATTATTTTTGGTGAAAAATCCAAAGTTGCTGCGGTAGAGCCGCAGCGTAAATTAGCCGCTCCACGTAATGTTAAGCAATCTTATGATGATAAAACACGCGTAAGCGGAATTGACTTTCAGCGAGTTGATGGTGGTATTGGTCGAGTTGTGGTGACGATGACTGATGATCAGGCCGGTTTAAATATTGAAGAAGAAGGCAATAACGTTGTTGTTAGCTTGAATGGTGCAATGCTATCCGATGCACTACAGCAACGTATTGACGTTCAGGATTTTGCTACGCCAGTAACCTTTGTTGATGCGATGGCGTCTGGTCGCAATACTAAAATATTAATTAAGCCTGGAGCTGAGCCTTACGATTACATGGCTTATCAAACAGGCAGTAAGTTGATTATTGATTTCAAGCCATTAACGCGATCAGAAAAAGAAGATCTCAAAAAGAATGACTTCCCTTATAGCGGTGAGAAAATAGATTTAAATTTTCAAAATGTCAGTGTTAGATCCGTGCTGCAGATTTTAGCGGAAGTAGCTCAGTTAAACTTGGTTGTTGATGACGCGGTTGATGGCGAGATTACTCTGCTTCTTAAACATGTTCCTTGGGATCAGGCATTAGATATTGTATTGAAAACGCGTGGCTTGGATAAGCGCCAGATTGGTAATGTATTATTAGTGGCGCCAGCTGAGCAGATTGCTGAACGTGAGCGCATTGAGCTAGAAAGTCTAAAGCAGGTAGAAGAACTTTCTCCCTTAGTGACTGATTTTATTCAGGTTGACTTCCGGAAAGCATCAGAAATGCGCCAGCGAGTGTATGACGCAAAGTTAGTGACAGAGCGTGGCTTTATTGTTGCGGATGATCAAACGAACCGCTTGATGATCAGAGAGACGGCTAGCCAGTTAGAAGAAATTCGTCGTACTTTGCGTCAATTTGATACAGAAGTATCGCAGATCATGATTGAGGCTCGCTTGGTAACAGCGCGAGCAGATTACAGTCGAGAGTTAGGGATTCGTTGGGGCTTTGGTTTGCAAGATGGGAATTTTGTAGCTGGGGGGTCGGGTAATTCATCCGCTTATTACGTTGAAGACTTCCCTGTTTCGGGCGCCGATTTGCCATTGAATGTTGATTTGGGCGCGTCGGGTGCTACGTCATCGTTGGTACTGGGCTATGCCACAAATAGCTTTGCTCTGGCGACTGAGCTATCGGCTATGCAAAGTGAAGGTAAGATTGAAATTGTTTCCCAGCCCAAAGTAATTACTACTAATGGTAAAGCTGCTTATATCAAATCAGGTAAAGAAGTGCCTTATCAAACGGTTGAAGATGGCGAAGTTAGTATTGAATTTAAAGATGTTGTACTTAGCTTGGATGTGACGCCTCAAATTAATCCAGGTAATAGAATTGCGCTAGAATTAAAAATTACTAAAGACTCTATAGGCGAAACGCTAGATAATGGTGAAATTGGTATCGATACCAACGAACTGGAAACATCTGTCGTTGTTAAAGATGGTGAAACCATCGTGTTGGGCGGTGTGTATCAAAATAACCGTGCTGACTATGTCTATAAAACGCCGCTATTAGGTGATATTCCTGTATTGGGTAATCTATTTAAGAAGACAGTAGCAGAGGATAACAAAGAAGAGTTGCTGATCTTTATTACACCCAAGTTGATCAGAGAATCCTTAGGTACTACGCGTTAATGATTAGGTAATATTTAGTTGAACATTTTTTTAGTGGGCCCTATGGGATCGGGTAAAAGCACCATAGGGCGTTTGCTCTCTCAGGAACTTAACCTAGCGTTTATTGATGTTGATCGTGTCATCGAAGATCGTGCGGGGGCAAATATTCCGTGGATTTTTGACGTTGAAGGCGAAAGCGGCTTTCGTGATCGTGAAGAAAATGTCATGGATGAGCTCACTCAAAAAGATAATATTATTTTAGCCACAGGTGGAGGGGCGATTTTACGATCGTCTAACCGTGAGTTTCTAAAACAGCGTGGGGCTGTTGTTTATCTTAAAACATCGGTTGATCATCAGCTTGAGCGTACGGCAAAGGATAAAAATAGACCTTTGCTACAGGCAGAAAATCCCCGTGCAGTGCTTGAGCGATTGTTGGCGCTTAGAGAGCCGCTGTATCTTGAAACCAGTGATATTATTATTAAAACTGATCGTCGGCATCCGAAAGGTGTCGTGTCCGATATTATTAAGCAGGTGACGCTATTAAATCAATCTCGGTTACCTGCCTCTATGCCATCTGAGTTGTCGTCAGGATAACTGGAGTTTTCATGCAATCACTATCCGTTGAGCTCGGTGAGCGTTCCTACCCTATCATCATTGGTGAAGGCATATTTAAAGCGGAGCTATTTAAGCCCTATATTTGCGCCAAGCAGGTGATGATTGTTACTAATGAAACGATCGCTCCTTTATATTTGGATTCACTAAAGGCCTGTTTGAGTGATTATCAAGTAGATACCGTGATCTTGCCGGACGGTGAGGCCTTTAAAGATTTAACGCACTTAAATTTAATTTTTGATGGATTATTAGCCGCTCGCCATAATCGTTCAACTACCATGATAGCCTTGGGTGGCGGAGTGATAGGCGATATGACCGGTTATGCGGCAGCTAGTTATCAGCGAGGCGTGAACTTTATTCAGGTCCCGACGACGTTGCTATCGCAAGTAGACTCCTCAGTCGGCGGAAAAACGGGCGTAAACCATGCGTTCGGTAAAAACATGATAGGTGCATTTTATCAGCCGCAGCTTGTCTTAATTGATATCAGTGTTTTTGAAACGTTACCAGCGCGTGAGTTGTCAGCTGGTTTGGCTGAGGTAATAAAGTACGGCTTGATTTATGATCGTGATTTTTTGCAGTGGCTAGATAGCCATCTTGATGATTTGTTAGCTAAAAAGTCCAGTATGTTGATAGAGGCGGTTAGACGGTCTTGCGATATTAAGGCTGAAGTGGTAGCGCAAGACGAGCGAGAGGGCGGTGTTCGGGCGATTTTGAATTTGGGTCATACTTTTGGTCATGCGATTGAAACTCATCAAGGTTATGGCGTGTGGTTGCATGGTGAAGCCGTCGCTGCAGGAACTATTATGGCATTACGTATGTCTCAGCGTTTGGGCTGGGTTTCTGCGCAAGAGGTTGCGCTTGCTTGTGATATGTTTAAGCGAGCGTCATTACCTATTGCACCGCCAGCTAATATGACTTCAAATGATTTTATGACATTAATGGCAGTAGATAAGAAGAATCTAGATAACCGGATTCGTTTGGTGTTGTTGCAGGGGCTAGGTAAGGCAGTAGTAACGTCGGATTATGAGCCTGAGGAATTAACGGCCTTGCTTGACGAGCTATGTGTGTAATTCTCATCGTGAATACATAGGAAATAGATGAGCCAAGAATTCTATTACGAGCCGCCTAGTCGGTTGCAGCTGGTTGATAAAATGGCGCACTTGTTGCGCTATTCGGATTTTTTATTGGTTATTACTGGCGCCACAGGAAGTGGAAAAACGCGCGTTGCTCATCAACTGGTTCATGTCACCAATGATTCATCTACTCAGCAAGCTATCGTTAATTTATCTGCTGATACGGGAACCAAACCTTTACTTATTTTACTCAAAAAAGCTTTACAGTTAGACGCTAGTAATCAGGCAGAGGCTATTGCTGCAATACATGAACAATGCAAAGCTCTCGATTCGATTGGGCAGCATTTGATGATTGTCATAGATAATGCAGAGTGGCTTAATGATGAGGCTATTGAGGTGTTAGCCGGATTGTTAATGTCGGGAACGGGCGGGCCTCGTCTTGTGCTAGCGGGTGAAGAAGGGCTGGTTAAACGTCTTGTTTCTCTTGGTATTCCGGAGTTGTTAGAAGGCCGGGTTCATGTTGAAACATTAACGCCTTTTTCTGAAGAAGAGGGGCATGACTTCCTAAGGTTGTTGGATCCATTAAGACCCGAATTAACTCCTAAAGCGTATAAGAAAGTATACCAATTAAGCGAAGGCTATCCTGGTGCTCTTGTCGAGAGTGCCAGTTTGTTACAGGGACCAGAAACGTCTAATCCACCTTCGCGTTTGCCTTTACCTTTGCCGCATATTACAGCCATAGGCGTGGTGATAGTGGTGCTAGTCGGTATTTCTTTATGGCGGTTATTTCCTGATGATGCGGTAAACGACCCCGACATTGTTGATGGTCGAGTTTCTATGCCCGTTACTCTGCCTGTTGAG
>Ga0115007_10002055_pt1 | contig 12591 bp, 19 predicted proteins | sample ArcOceMetagenome_2_FD_87166 | JGI IMG/M metagenome (GOLD analysis project Ga0115007, IMG submission 87166) | Marine eukaryotic phytoplankton communities from Arctic Ocean - Arctic Ocean ARC135M Metagenome | ecosystem: Environmental > Aquatic > Marine > Oceanic | place: Arctic Ocean | collected... | reverse complement strand
TCATTTAGCCCGTAATATTTTTTATATTCCATGTTTAGTTTATTTAATTATTATAATCAAATAATGTAAATGTATCACTTACTTTATTTTTTTTTGCTGAAATTCCTACTTTTTGTGGCCCTAAACCATAAATTGATAAATAACTATAAGCCTTTTCGTCATCTGAAATTCTACCTTCTTTAATATGCATTGCCACTACTTCTAATGCATTTACATCAGTAAATGAAGAAGTATTTTTTATTATTATTTTGCTCATATTGGTTTTTTATTTATTTAAAATATGTCATCAACTGTGATGCTTTTGCTTTTTTTGTTGTAGTCAACACTTTTCTTATAGAAAAAGTCTCCTTCTTTTGTTCCTGTTATTTCTATATCAAACCATTCTACACCATCTAATAAATCTTCATTTACTTCAAATATAGATTTCATACCTATTTTTTCTAGTGAATTATTAAATCTGTTTCTTATAAAATGCTGTATAGTTTCTTTAGGTAAAAAACTTAGTTCACCTTTTTCAAAGATCCAATCTAGTATATCACACTCAGCACTATAAGCTTTCATGCATGCAGAATAAATTAAATCTTCAAATTCTTTATCAAACCACTCTGGGTTTTCTTTTTTAATAATATTAATAATTTCAGCTCCAAAGTTACCGTGGATCTCTTCTTCTTTTGATGTTGCCTCTACAACGTTAGATATGCCTTTAAGTACATTCTTTTCTTTATTGAAGCTCATCATAATTAGGAATTGACTGAATAAACTTACATGTTCTATAAATAAAGAAAATAACAATACAGACTTAGTATACATTTTATCATCTCTAGAACGTGTACCATCTAGGTACTTCTTTAGGTATTTAAGTCTACCGGCAATAGCGGGTACTTCAATAACACTTTGAAATTCTTTTTCAAGTCCAAGTATCCTAAGCAACCTGGCGTAAGCATCTTTATGTCTTACTTCTGATTCAGCAAAGGTCATACCTACATCACCTACTTCTGTAATAGGCATGCGTTTGTACATATCAGCCCAAAAAGTTTTTACATTAACTTCTATTTGAGCTATTGCCAGCATAGTTTTTTTAATTACATCTTTTTCATTTTCTGAAATATGTATTTTAAAATCTTGTATGTCTTCTGTAAAATTAAATTCTGTATCTATCCAGTAGGAGTGTCTGATAGCATCTTTATATTTTAATAATTGTGGGTATTCATAAGGTAATATATTTGTTCTGCTTTTAAAAATGTTTTTGTTCATATTTGCTATGTTTATTAAATTTGTATATTCCTTATAGGAAATAAAAGCCACATCTTCTAGAATGAAAATGCAGCTGTTAAGTAATTATAAAGTATGAAATATTTATGAGATGAGAAAACTTAATCACTAATATTTACATAACTTAATGTTAAAAAAATTAAACCTATTTCTATACCAGTTACAGGACGGTATATTTTGTCTGTACATAGTACTTCACAGTTAACTAACTTTACACCAAAAAGAGTTTCTGTTGGTAGAAATTCAGCACTAAATTTGTTTTTAAATTGTATTGGATCTATTTCATTCATAAATTAAAAATTATTATAGACAAACAAAGATAATATATCTTTGTGTCTTTGAGTTGTTAAATTGATACAAAATTTGTATATTATTTATATAGTACAATAAATGCACTTTGTTATGTTAAAAAGATTAATTAATATTATATGGACTTATAGTCTTCAAGACTATTGGAATACTATATGGTCAAAAACTTCCGTTGATGAGAAAGCTATAGCTACTGTCAAAGAGGTTAAAAAAAGATTTAAATTAACTGCAAGCGAATTGGCTGATGTAGGTAGAGCAATAAAAGAAGTTGGTAATCAACTTGGAGATATTGATGATGCTATTAAAGGTAAAGCTAGGAAAGGCAGAAAGAAAAAGTAATGGCTGCGATTATAATTGGAAATTATATTAGAGTATCAGGTAAAAAAAGGCCAGGTGTGCATAGTAAAAATGCATCAAAAGGTCAAAATGGGTATAAACAAAGATATAAAGGTCAAGGAAAATGAGACAAGTATGTTTATTAATACAGTGGTTAACAAGAGGTAAGGTTTGTTTGAAATATTGCCGTAAAGGTTTATGTAGTAAAACTAAATCTGTTTTATAATGGGATGGGAATTAGAAATTGCTTTTCATTGGCCACACGATAGATTAGCATTAGGTTGGGATTTTATAGGCCCAGATAGTAAATGTGATTACACAACAATTAAAGTATATATGTTTTTTGCTACATTAACATTAGACTTTTAAAATAAATAAAATGGCAAAAGAGAGACCTTGTTTACCAATGCAAAAAGTACCTAAGAGTGCTGGTAAACTATTATCAACACTTGGTGGTGAATTAAAAAAGAAATTTAAGCAAAAAGAAGTAATGTCATATGCTCTTGGCGGAGGTACACATAATACTTATAGTGGTAAAAGAAAGAAAAGAAAATGAACATTTTAACTGATGTATTAAGTTTAATAAGAAGATCTGTCTATGCTAAAAAAGCAGGACTTGATGATGTTCTTATAATAGGCACTCATGAGCAACCAGAAATGACTGGTGTTGCATCACCTATACCTTATAAAAGCGTAAAGGTTATAAAAGTTAGAGACTTTAAAATTGCTGCTGAACATTGTAGTTATGCAAATGCTCCAGCTGTTCCAACAACTAAAGGTCAAATTTATCAAAAGACTGTTGTAGATCCTGAAACAGATGAATGTACTGTTTATTTTAGATCTTTAAAGTCTTTAAGCAGTAACCTTTCTATTGCTATATCTGCTGATAATGATTATGTAGAATTAGCAACTACAGGTGAACCAAATACAGCAGAAAGCTTAGGCTCAGCTCAAGCTATTTATGTTGGTAAAGTTGGTGAAACATTACAATTTAAATCTTTAAATGCATCAGGTATAGAGTTAACTTCTACCGCAACTGAAATTACATTGGGTTCAGCAACTGCATTAAAACTAACAGATTCAAATGGGGTTGTCTGGCAATTGGGAGTAGATACTTCAGGTAACTTAACAACAACACAAGTGTAATGGGTAAGCCTAAAAAGAAATTTTCAGAAACTAAAGTAGGACAATTTTTATTACAAAAAGTTCCTAGTATAGTTGGTTTAGTAGGTGATGTACTACCTGATAGAGGTTTATTAGGTATTGTAAAAGGTCTTATAAATAAAGAATCAGATATTGTATTACCACCAGAAGATAAAGAAAAGGCATTAAAACTATTAGAACAAGATATGGTTGAAATGCAAGAGATAAGCAAACGTTGGTCCAGTGATATGAAATCAGATTCCTGGCTAAGTAAAAATACAAGACCGTTAGCATTAATATTTTTAACGGTATCTATGGTAATAATTATGTTGCTTGATAGTTTTAATATAGAATTTATAGTTGATCCGGGTTGGGTTGACCTTTTAAAGTCTTTGTTAATTACTGTTTATGTAGCATATTTTGGATCAAGAGGAGCAGAGAAATTTAAAACAATTAGTAATAACAAATAAAAATTAGAAATTATGGCAAGTAAAAAGTACAATAATGGTGGTATGGCAAACAATTATACAAGCGGAGATGGTGACAGCTTCGTTAGTCCAAAGTCAATGGATATTGCAACAATGGGTAAAGAAAGAATGAATTCTTTTTCTAAAGCTGGTGGTCTTATGGGCATGAGAGCTGGAGGAGATGTAATGGTACCATCAAGTTATGGTAGCGGTGGTGGAACTGGTAAAGGTAATGCTAGAATAGGTAAAAAACCTGGATCTAGATTAGCTTACGATTGATTAATTAAAAAAACATAAATTATGGGAAAAGCAAATAAAGCATCCTTTCCTATGCAAGGAGAGGTGTACAAAAGGGAAACAACTAATGGATATTATAATCCTACTTCTGTTCAACAAGCTATTCAACAAAAAAAGAATAGATTGTCTGTAGCAGCAAGAATTAAGTTAGCAAAAAAGAACAATGTTAATCCACCTCAAAAGTCTACTAGAGCTCCTGAACCAGTTCAGTCAGCTGCTTTTAAGAATGGATTTAGAAACAGTTAAAAATTATGGCACAATTAACAGCTCAACAAATATCACAAGCTGGTTTAGAACCTACCTATGTCACACCGACAGCAGGGGGTGATCAATTAGCTAATACTAGTAAAGAATTTTTTCATGTACAAAATAATAGTGCGGCAGCAATAACTGCAACCGTAGTACCTATTATAACTACATTTGATGATGCTTCATTAGGACAATTAGTTAAAGAAAATGCAATTCTAAACTTAGCAGCAGGTGAAGAAGGTTTTCTTGGGCCATTTGAAATTGCAGCTTTTAATAGTACTGAAGGTAATATAACAATAACATGCTCAGCCCAAACCACAATAAAGGTTGCTGCTTTGTATTTATAAATAATTGAATCATGAGTGTATACACACAAGAAGTCTTAGGCTTACTAAAAAGAAATAAAAAGAAAAGAGAACTTGACAAAATCAGGGATCACTTTGAATTTGGAAAACTCTATCAAAATAGTTCTTTAAACACAGGAGCTGCCTATAATCCTAGAATGGAACCATTTGTTATCAAATGGGGTGATTTTAAATGTGCTACAGAAGAGGGGATGGTAAGGCAAGACCCAACTGGTACTCAAGAACGTTATATTACAATGTGGACTGATCCTGTTTTTCAAGGAGATTGTCAAACAGCAACTATTACTAAAACAATTATATCTCAAAATGCTATAGGTGATACTATAAACATAGCAGGAGATACTCTTATAGAAGGTGATTTACAAGTTAATCAAAATGCCAATATAACTTTACAACTAACAGCTGGTTCAGCTAATATATTAGATCTTACTGATAACCGTATAGTTATAGTAGGAACTGATGGTGAATTAGAAGATGATGCCAACTTTACCATGGACGGTACAACTTTTACTGCTAATGTAAATGTATTACACGGTGCTGTTATAACACCAATACCTGCTGTTCCAGCAACAACTACAGTATTAAATTCAAATATTGTACTTGGTGGACCTATTTATGATTCTGCAGGAAATATTGGTCAGTTATCTCAAGTACTTGTAGGTTTAGCAGACGGTAGAGCAGTATGGTCTAACGATGATATTGTTGAAGCATTAACATATGGAAGCTTATGGCAAGGTAATGCTAATAATTTAAAACAAGAACTAGCTATAGGAACTACAGATCAGATTTTAATATCTGATGGAACTACTTTTGCATGGCAAAATAATCCTGCAGCAATTGTAGGTGAAGTTTGTACTGTTAATAGCATTCCTTTATGGACACCTGATTCAAATACATTAGGATGTTCTAAATTATTTCAAGATGGTAATAACGCTACACCAGCTACAAAAGTAACATCTAGTGTTACATTTAATGTAGTTAATACAACGTCTTCTATTATTAATATTGGTAGTGTAGCCTTTAACGGTACTAATAGATTAGATTTTATTGGATTTAATAATTTTTCTTCTGGTCTAAGTGGAACTTCGGATGGTGCTAAAATTACACCTATGTTCTATACAAGTATAGCTATAGATGCTTATGTTAATTATATAGAATTTCCATATAATAGTGGATCTACTAATAATAAACTTACAATAGGTGGAGCTGCTAGTGAAGTAGTACACCCAGGATTAGCAAGTGGAAGTGTTCAAATACTACCAGATCTTGAATTAGAAAAAGTAGATGATGATAATACTTTAGATAAAGTATTAGTAAGAGATGCAGCCACAGGAATTATAAAACAAAGAGATGCTTCTAGTATATCACCACCAATTGGTAGTGGTACACTATATACATTGCCGTTATGGACTCCCGATGGTACTAAATTGGGTGATTCTATCTTATTTCAAGATGGAGATGCAAGCACCCCAGCTACACAAGTTACAATTGGAGGTAATGTTGAGGTTAATGGAACAACAAAATTAGATACACTTGCTCAAGATGATGCACTTACACAAGTATTAGTAAGGGATCCCAATAGTGACAACTTACTTAAATGGAGAGATTCTTCTACTATTTTTAATGGTAGTGGTACATTATATAGATTACCTTTATGGACTCCAAATGGTATTTCATTAGGTGATTCACTTTTAGTTCAAGACGGAGATGGAGCTACTCCAGCTACTCAGGTTACAAATGATGGTATATTAATAAATACAGGAGTTGTAAAACTAGACTCTGTTGCTAATGACGATTCATTAGTGCAGGTATTAGTAAGAGATACTGGTAATTCTAATGAAATAAAATATAGAGCTGCATCTAGCATTAAACCTCAAGTTGGTTTTGATACATTAGCTATGACACCAGATGGATGGGCTTCTACTGATGGAAACTTTAATGCTTTTGTAAATCTAGATGATTCAGTTACAGCATTTAAAAACATAAATAATATGACATGGCTTGTTGATGGTGACAGAGTCGTTGTTATTGCAGCAAATAATAAAACAGGCACAGTGTTAGCAGATAGTGTTCTTAGATTTCCAGATTGGTCATCTGGTCATGGCACCACTGTAAACAATTTTAGTTCATGGGTTCCATCATCTTCTGATTTAGCATATCCTACTTCAACTCTTTTATATGGAGAAAAGGTTAAGTTTAAAGCAGAAATGTATGATATACCATCTACTACAAATAGTCAATTAAATTGGGATGCTTGTTGCAAAATATACTCAGCAAATCTTTGTCCAACAGGATCAAATGGATCTACAACAATGGATGAAGATACTACTTTTACAGGTGCATTTAATGGTATTGATGATGGATATGGAGGTTATGGTTTAACATATTCAATTGTAACTATAGCAAGTAGTGGTGTTGTAACAATCACTAATGCAAGTACAGGTGCTTTTACATATACACCAATTGCTAACTTCTTTGGTACAGATAGTGTAACATGGAAAGTAAATGATGGATATTGTGATAGTATAAATTATACTTTTACTTTTACAGTTAATGCTACAGATGATGCACCAAGATGGACATCAACTGATCCAGTAACACTTAATACATATCCAAGTTTAACTGGAGGAGATGCATGGACATACAGTTGGACTGTAGCAGATGATGATACTGCATGTGCTAGTTTAACATTCCCATCACAAACAATACCTAGCTGGTTAACATTTACTAATAATGGAGATTGTACAGGTACATTATCCGGTACATATCCTACCGCAGGAGGTAATTATGCAGTACAATTAAATGTAACTGATGGAACTGACACTGCTTCTCAATCTTTTAATATTGGAGGATTAGCAGTAACCGAGGATACTTACTTTGTAAATTGGTTTGATGGTTCCGGATCTATGGATACTACAGGGTCAATACTTTCTGCAAATTCTAGTACACCATTAGTTAGGTGTCAATCTACTGGTACAGGTAGTGGTACAGTAGCCCTGTCAGTACAAGCAGGTACTGTAGGTGCAACAGCTAATGTAGGAAAATATGTAGATGATGCTGGAGGTAATGCATATAAAGCATATAAACTCTTAGAAGTTGGTATGACTGTTTCAGGAACAGGTATAAGTGCAGGAACTACAATTGCATCGGTTAGTAATACTAGTATTCAATTAAGTGCTGTTCATACTACTAGTGGTGGAGCTATAATTACCTTTGCTAGAACAACTGCCCAAAAGACTACTGATTATAATGATGGATCTACTTTTAGAAATTTATTACAAGATTTCTATGCTACAGGCGGAACTGAAGGTTCAGGTAATACAAATTCAGCAACCAATGGAGCTGATGAATATGATAATCATGTTTTCTTTGGGTGGGATGGATATAGTTTTGAAGGTAATGGTGAAAGACAAATACAATATTTAGCTAACTTAGGTAATCCAATTACTGGAGCAGGTACTAAATTTCCAAATGCTTCTACAGTTGTAGTAATGGCATGGGGTGATGAATCAGATAACTGGTATACTGATGTTGGTACACCATTTGCAAGTCCAACTTCAACAGAAGGAGCCAGAGTTGCAGCTGATGTATCAGAAGTAAAAACTTTTATTCAAGATTCAGAATTTGATGCATCAAATAATTCAATATATAGAGGTATTTGGTTTAGTGTAAGTAATAATGATACTAATTACAGAAATATAGGACAAGGATTACAAAATGGTATTAGCCCAGCATCACAATTTTCATCTAATATAGGTGGATGGAATGATGCTGATTTACTTGTAGATGAATCATCCGGTACTCCAACTAGAATACAATATGCAGGACAAACAGGAGATACAGATTATCCAAGTGGTGTTGCTGCTAATAATGCCAATGCAGGATATTATAGAGGTGTAGTACTTGCTAAATTACAAGATAGCGGATTTACAACTTTAACATAACCCATAGGAGAAGGGGAATAAACATTTTACATTGTCTTATTCCCCTATTGGTTTATTTCTCCCAGATTAATAATTATCTAAATCATTATTATGAGTGATATAAAAACAAAATACAATACCAAAAACTATTAGGATCCATATCATTTTTATCTACCCATAAATACATCTTGAATTAACCTTTTTTCTGTAACATCCTCATCTATTTCTATAGCAAAATCAGTGTCTGCCATAGTAATGTCTAATTCAATGTTATTATGATTTAACTCATAATTTTTAATATCATTAGGATTCAAAGATTGATTGTTTAAACATTCAATTGTCATAAAATCATGGAAATTTTGTTGGTCATTTAACCAATCTCTAGGATGAGCTTTCTTTAATGAATGTGTAACATGATTGTAAAAGGCCCAAGCACTAGCATTAATTTCTGTTTCACCATAATCAAAAGAGGGTTTATCCATTTCACTTTTTAAACATGACATCTGTTGAGTATCAAGTAAATCTTCTTCAATGAATAATCTACCTGCAAGTTCGGATTGTTGTTTACAATTCAAACTGATAGATTTTAAAGCATCTTTGTCTGTTATTAATCTTTTATAATACTTTTCACCATTTTTAATTTGGCTAGCAATTTGGTTTCTTACATCCATATCTGCAGATCCTGTATGTTTTCTTTTAAAATTAAACATATCCCCGGCCATCATTCCATTAGAGCATACTTTTACATAAGCTCCAATTGAACATTGAAATCTGGTGCTTTTATCATAAGAGTTTGTCCAAGAGAACATCATTCCTAATTCCTTTTCATTGTTGATTAGGGTGTCTGTGCTGTTAGGTATAATATAATATATACCTCTTGCAACATTTGCATTCATGTTACATATATATAACTGTTCTGTAATATTAAATCCACTATTTTGTAGTAGAGTTAAAGTGTTGTCAATTACCGTCTTATGCGGTATGACTGTATAGCTCTTACCATGATTTGGTAAGGGTGCATTTTCCAGATAACTTCTGGTTTGTGATGATGGTTTTTTATAACCCATAGTATTAAACTTTTAAGGTGTAAATATAATAAATTAATCTGACTCAGCAAATTAATATCCTTTTTCTTTAAGGAATTTTTTGACACAGGCAGGACAAGGTTTTATGTTTTTACTTATCCATATTAAATAATTGATAGGTATCTGACTAGGTTTTTTACCTTTGTACTTACCAAATCTTAATGTTGGTTTATTATCAGGCTTTAATAGTCTTGTGTTTCCTTCTTGATTCCAAGAATTTCTAAATGAATATTGTCTATCATTATGTGTTACTGAAGTTTTTTCTTTAATAGATTTATTAACTTTAGAAATTGGTATTTTAAAATATTCTGAGGCTAGTTTTTTTGATTCAAACTGTTGACGGGTTTTCCATTCAATTATAGTAATCATATTAAAAATATTTGACTAGACACTATATAATCTATACTGCACTAGAAGTTCTTCATTCTTTTTTATAGTTTTAATTGTAGAAAGACGCATTGTTTTTCCTACAACCATTAACTGAGCATTAGGATTATCACTATGATTAATGAATCCTCCTAATGGAGTTCTTATATAATTGTTTTCATAATTTTCATCATATACATGAGTTATTCCTAAGTCAATGCCTTTAACAAGTTCTTTGCTAGCATGCAGACCAAGCCCATGTACAGGAGAGTCTTTTATTGTGAGACCCTCCGGTAAAGGTTTATACATATTAAAATAATTTTAATTGATTATTATTTACAGTGATAATACTATTGATCTCAGATTCTATAGCTTGCATATAATAAGACTTATTGATTTTATAGTTTTCCCATTTAGGTTCTACGGTCATCTTATTAAATACAGTTTGTAGCCACTGGCCTGATTCTAGTTGTATTTCTCTTCCATCTGTTTTATTTACTTTAACTATTTTCTTACCTATAGAAGATATAAAATATCTATTTATTTTTTGTAATTCATCTTCCACTAAAGAACCATCTTTTATATATCTAGCTATTTGCTTCCAATCTCCTTTAGATTTTCCACCAATACAATAGTCCAATATATTTTTATTCTTATTTAAATAGTCTTCAGGTAATACATCATGTACAAAGTATTGATAAATAGCTTTGGGTATAACTAACTTAGATTTATTTTTATGTAATTGTAATTCATGGAAGTCAAAACGGCCTTTGAGTTTAACAGGAGCATAACTAAACTTATCATTCTTTACTTTAAATAAGTAATGAGGCTGCCTCTGTTTAACTTCTCTCCATTTAGTGATATCTACATCTATATAGTTATTCACACCAATATAATTATTGACATCAGCAAGTACCAATTTTTGGTATTCATCATGTTCAAGGTTTAAATTGGTTTTGTCTTCCCACTCTTTACATATTTCCATATAAAGATCTATATACTCCCTAGGTATTATAGTCTCAACACCATCTGTGTTTTGTAATAAAGCTATAGAACCAGGTATTCTTTCCATGATCTGTTCATATAACATCATAAGAGTCAATTGACCATTAATAGTTATACGTAAACAAAGCTCAGGATCATAAAAGAAACTGTTTACATCATTACTAAGGCCAAAAGTAGAGTTAAGTATAATCTTATATACATAATTCATTGGATTACTCTTAGGAATCTTCTTACGCTCTTCAAAGAACCATTCATATTGATTACAAAACTCATCTTTTGGAAAGTGTTCTGGTGACCATTTATTTTTAATAGCAAGATTAGGATAAAAACTAGTAACGTCTGACGACATTATAACTAAATCTTCTGTACTTTCATACATTCCTTTACTATTAGCACCATGCGCACCACCTAAACCAAAATGTGTTTTAACATCTTTATAATCTATATAATATTTAAATCCTCCTTTTAAACTTGCCGCATCTACTTCAAGTGTTTTAAATCTATCATGTAAAGTTTTAAACTCATCTGAGGTAAAAGAAACACAAGGTAAAATTATATCTTTTACTTTGATTGTATCTCTATAAGTTCTCATCTTCCTTAAATCTTTTTTAGGGATATTTAAATTTCTAGATAAATAATAACCAAATATTTCTTTACTAATTCTTGGTTCTGAGGCGCTAAACATATTTATACCATATGTTTTTGTTAATTCCTTTCTTAATCCAATCTGTGATTTAGCTCTATTATATACTTCTTTAGTTGATCTAACATCATTAACACAATATTCTAAGATAACATCTATTTCTTTTTGTGTAGTTATCTCTGTCTCATGATGTATAGGCATATCAAGAATGTTTTCCCAATCCATACTATACTGGATCCACTTCAGACTAGAACGTTTAGCCGGGTTGTCCCAATGATGTAGTTTAAATACATCTATTTGGCTTATCTTCATTTTCCATTGTGGATAATCACTAAACTCTTTTGCATTGGACTTTTGAATACAACGTTGCGCATACTTATAAATTATATTTGCAACTTCACATCCACTTAAATTAAGCCAGCTTTTATGATTATCAAGTATATAGTGAGTGACCTGGCCATCAAAAGCTAATCCGTTGTAAGATATATGCCACTCTTTATTATTAATGTTTTCATTAAGAAAACTTATAAAATCATTAAGATCATTACGGAGGTCATGTACAACAAAGACTTTAGTTTCTGTAGTCTTATAATGTTCAAATACCCCAGTAAAACAATTCTTTAATGTTTCATAATCCATTACCCAATGTCTCATGCTTTTTCTTTTTTAGTAGGTGTGTGTAAACCAAGTTCAATTCTATAATTATAAAGAGTTTTAGATGTAACACCTAGAGCTGCGGCAGCAGTTTCAAGACAGGGATGTCTTTTTATTGCCAACTTCATTACTCTTATTCTCATTTGATCTATTGTCTCTATCATTATTATAGTTTTTAATTGCCACGGATTTAGCTTCAGTTAATAGATCCATTATACAATCATATATGCTTTCAACAGCTTTTAATTGATCAGGATCTAAAGTTTTATTTATTTCCTGATCATATTTATTTACAGATTGTATGACTTGTTTTACTCTATATTTTACTTTATGTTTATGTAGAAATTGTAAACCATGTACAGTTTCGGCCATGCATTTATTTAATGCAAATAATATATTTACTTCTAATGATTCTTCTGCGCTTAATTCAGCCATATAATTATTTATTAGTGCCAAAAAAACCCCAAATCAATGAGG
>Ga0115007_10002054_pt1 | contig 12592 bp, 9 predicted proteins | sample ArcOceMetagenome_2_FD_87166 | JGI IMG/M metagenome (GOLD analysis project Ga0115007, IMG submission 87166) | Marine eukaryotic phytoplankton communities from Arctic Ocean - Arctic Ocean ARC135M Metagenome | ecosystem: Environmental > Aquatic > Marine > Oceanic | place: Arctic Ocean | collected... | reverse complement strand
GCAACAGACATGCATACCTTCCGACCAATTAAATCTTTTGTCCATCTCAACTGAATTGTTTCTAGCTTTTAAATCATCTAACATTGAACAATGACCTAATTCGTTGGGTAAATCTGTCAATTTATTATTGTTCAACCAAAGTATCTTCAACAATGATGCTTGACCAATCGATGTGGGCAAATACTTAATTCTATTGAATTGTAAACGCAAAACTTTTAAATTTTGACACCCACCAATATTTGCAGGTAATTTCTCAATTAAATTGTTGCCTAAATACAATTTTTCTAGTTTTACTAAGTTGCACATGGTATTTGGCAAATCACGAATTTTATTGAATTCAAGATGTAATTCACGCAACACATATTGTAACTTGCCCGACCCTAAACTATCTGGAATTGTTCTTACGCCGTTTAAACTCATTTGCAATACTTGCATTGATTCCAAACGTCCAATGCGGTCCATTTCTGGTGGCATGTCATATCTGAGAAAATAGGGTATCAAAACAATAAAAAACAAAACAACAATAAATAAAATTGAGTGCTTTGGTCAGCAACAAGTACCGAGTATAATTGGCAAAACATAACTCACTGTCGATTTAAAAACTGCCCATAGAGGCCTGGGTCGATTAAACATGATTCGTAATATGTATCGCCATTTGTATCAATACCAACTTCCCATTCACTGCTGTTTGAATTTCTTAAAGCTAAACGTAACATGGACATTGGTGCCCCAGCTTGTTGTAACGCATTGAAATCCATTGTTCTGTCACGTTTCTTTGTTGAAGAAGGTACATCGGTTAATTCGCCGCGCCATGTTTTTGCCTCTTTCATATTTAAAACACGATCCACAACAATGGCGTTTCGAGGTGGTTTTCTTTTCATTACGCCTGTTCTTGTATTTTTATAGACACAACCCCACCACAATCCATCTACTTTTTCCCAGACATCGTCTGGTTCGTAAGGGCCAATTTTGGGATCGGCAAAACTGGGTACTGGAAATACACCCATTACCATCACTTTGTTAGCATTGTATCGTACGTGTTTTAATTTTTTGCATTTGTGTATTCCATCTGGTAAGTACGCAATTAAATTTTGGGATACATCCAATTCAATTAAATTTTTCAATTGATCAAAGCAGGCAGGCAATTTTTCAATTCGATTTGCATGCAGCAGTAGGACACGTAGTGAATGCAACTGAACCAATTCATCGGGAAGTATGGTCAATTGATTGCTGTGCAAATCTAACACCTGTAGACCTCCTAATTGTCCTATTGTTTCAGGCACACGAATCAAACCGCATTGTGCCATGTATAATCGTTCCATCAAACCAGACGTGTTTTTTCTTTCTTTTCTCGCTCTTCTCATTTGTCTAGCAGAGCGTTGTTTCTGATTAAATGTCATTGCTAATATACGAGATACTGGCACTTCTTTCCCATGGAAATTATTGGCAGAATAAGTTAAACTGCGTGTCACTTGTGCACCAAGTTGCAATTGCAATGTACTTTTACCCACATCAGAAGATATGCTTGCTAATCTTTGTGAACTTACGTCCAATACTCCATCTGATTCAGGATCAAAACTTTGATGCAAATATTGTCTTTCAATCGGAGCTAATTGAAGTGGAGTTTTGTATTCCAACCAACCGTCTGGGTCATCTTTTCCATCGTTGTAATGTTCTGGTATTTCATCTAAATGAATTCCTTGGTCCAACAATTTTTGTAGACGTTGCTCTTTGACTCTTTTTCTTTTTTGAGCAACCTCTTTTTTCCTTCCTCTCTGCCATTCCCTTGCTAAACTCGATCTACTTCTCGACACCTTTTTTTCCGATCGATCTGTTCTTCTTCTAGTTCTTCGTTCACTGTGCCGGTTTAAATGAAAATGGTAAGCTTCTAACGCCTCGTCCATAAATGGAGCTCGAGGAGGTTGTTCTGGGGTATGGGCATCGGTGCCAACATGCTGTTGATTGTGTTCTTTCATATTTTTCAGTGTTGGGCGGTCACTTTCTTTCGTCCCTTTGTTCCTTTTTAATCTTTCTCTTTTTCGTCTTTCGCGCTGCGCCATGCCAGGATTTGTCAGTTTATTGTTTTCAAAAGTAGGTGTATTTGGTACAACCAACAGTTCCCCTGGTTGCAATACTCGTGTTCCCATTTCCATGGCACGTTTTCGCTTCACTGGTGATACTCTTGGTTGCATGGGTATTCTGTATGCTCCTTCATCTTTTGACATTTCTCCATGACTTTTTGCGTGTCTTGTTGTTACACGTCGATCTTGTTGAGTAGAATAGTCTTGTGAATGTTTCTCAAACAAACGTGCGTTGCGCTCATTGATGGCATGTTGAATTTTGTTTAAATGTGCTCTGGCTTGTACGTGTGATTTGTATTTTTTAAACAGATCAGTGTAACTAACATCTGCTGTACCCTCTTCATCTTGTGGTATGGGTGCGTTAAAAGCATCCGACTGGGCTGTACTGGCCGTTGATGGAGGTTTTCTGGACTTGCTGCTGCGTTTAAGGGGTGATGTTCGAATGCTATTTGGTGTGCTCATCTCAACTTTGTTCTCTTGCACCGTCGAAGGTTGGTTCTTCAAGCCAGCATGTCTTAGTTGTTTGAAAAGAGCTTGCAAAGATCAGGTTTATTTGCATTCAAGTGCAGCACTTGGGAGACATGAATATATGTTTCTTCTTTTATCAGTGTCGTAATGCAAAGGGGAGTAGAGTGTGGCGATGAAATCTGGAAGTCCAAGTGTCTTGTTTTGTCAACAAGTTACTAGTACACTGGCAACACTGGTACCCGGCAACACTGGCATTGATGTTTTCGTTATCCTTTGAATTGAACAATGGGAATCTTGACTAATCTATTGGTGTCTAAATAGTACACAGAATATGCGTATTTAACTTTTTTTATCCAGGCTTGGTGGAAACCAAGCTATTTCGAGAAGATTTTGTGTAAAAAAAGAAAGCGTTTTTTGCCAGCAACAAAAAACAACCAACAAAGATCAACCAGGTCAACGTTTTGGATCCAAACACACTGCAACAGCTATAACACCACACACTGCGACATAAACCATGGATGTCCCTGAAATGGAAGAAAAGATTCGTGCCAAGGTATTGGTGGGTTCCTCGTACGTTCCTCTTGGTTCACAGATTCGATGGTTAAGTAGGAAAATGAAGCAGTATGTCGGAGGGTCAACAAATTTTATCGATAGGGACAGTTTTGTTAGATGTTGCTTGTGCGATCTAACCTTGATTGGATGTAGAGATGTTGTTGTAAATTTGTTTGAAAAATACAAAGAATTTGAAGGTGACGAGATTGATTTGTTGGACATCAATCAATTTGCCACACGAATCCTATCTACCTCGGGTCAGCAAGAAGCGGACTTGCGAAGGAGAGCTGTGGGTGCAATATATTAAAAAAAATATTAACAGACAGACAATCAACAATACAAGGTACATGTACGGTGGCATCACTCCATCACAAGGTACCAAAACAGGTACACATAGGTCAGATGACCTCGGCGTATATATTAGTGAAGCACTAACAACACAACGCACATTACAATAAATTCTTGTTTATTACACTCTCTCTCTAAAAACTACCTGTACAGTGCTTTAACCACTATTTATTTAAGTACAGACATAAATAAATATATACAGGCACACAGCACACAGTCACACCTCGAATAACATTAGCATTCATGATCCATCATCCAGATGGAAACTGTGTACAAAACAATTACATGTTCACTGTGTTTTGACCAGCTGCTGCCAATCTTGATCTGATTCGATTGCCATAGTTGGACAAACCAAGATCTTGATCAATTGCATGAGAAGAACTTGAATTTCCTGCACTGTCATGGTTCCCCCTACTGCTTCCCCCACTGTTCCCACCAAAGCTTGCTCTTTTTTTGCCACCTTGAAATCTTTGTTTATATTGCTGTGCTCTTTGATGCTGTTTGATTTTATCGTTCGTATTGTTAGGACGAAGGAACATTGGTTCGGCGCCGTTGCGTACACCACCACCCACGCCCACGCCCCCTACTCCTTGAACATTGTTCCCACCGGACGACAAAGCAGCTTGCAAAGCTTGCAACGCAAAATCACGGCCACCATTGCCGGTATTACGAGTACGGGCAGTGCTTGATGTGTGATTTGATTGTTTGGGTTTGGATGGGGGATGCAGATGATCCGCCGAATATGAATGTGCATATTTGTATTTGAGTTGTTGCTGTTGCTGTTGTTGGTAGTGTTGTTGTCGTTGCTGTTTCTGTTGTTGGTGATGTTTTCGTTGTTGAATACTAGCCATTTTCTTAGAGCGAATCGCTTCTCTGTAAACTTGCTGTCAATTGTAGAAATTGTAGAAAAACATTCACAGAAAAGAACGTCAGTTAAAAGAAAACATGAAATTCAAAAACTCGTCAAGCGCTTACCTGTGCTTTTTGCAAAGATTCATTCAATTCCGTTTGCGCTTGGCACTCTTGCTGGAAAGCAATGTTCGGGAAACTATTGAAAGCGATGTTAGCACCACCACCGCCGCCATTAATGCCAAACGACAACGATGGGTTACCGAACGTCGAATTGCCAAAATGACCACCATTGGCCGAGTACTCGCTCATTTGTTGTTGGCGGTGGTACTGCTGCTGCTGCTGCTGCTGCTGCTGCTGCTGCTGCTCCATTAACATTTTCGTGGAAGAAACAGTACCTTGCACAAACCTTAAATTGTAGGGGTCTGGGTTTTCATAATAGCTGTTGGAACCAGCTGAGCGATATGTGTACTGTTGTTGTTGTTGTTGCTGCTGAAACGATTGTCGCTGCATCATTGCTTGGTGGTGTTGCTGTTGTTGTTCTTGCGAATAATAAGGGACATCACTTAATTGTGCGGTAGGTTTTAACTTCAATGCCGTTCGATTGTTTTTCTTTCTTCTTCTTGCTTCTAGATATTCCGATTGCCTGGCTAACAATGTATGTAATGGTACGCGTTGTGTGCCGTTGTTGTTGTTGTTGCTGCTGTTACTGGAAGTTCCTCTTGAACCATTTTTGATTTTAGGCATCGAACTCGAAGAAGACAAAGAAGATCGACTGTTTGCACTACCTGGTTTTGAGCCAGGTGTTGTGGTATCTCGATTTAATAAAGTTTTACTCGGAGACAACCAGCCATCACTTCTTCCATCTTTTTGCGCCAAGCGTTGTTGTCGTTGTTCCAATTCAACCAGTTTTATTTTTTGTTTTTCCAACAAAGATTTCTTCCTTCTTCGTCTTGCACGGCTGACACCAGCTTTTAAATCTATTTTTCCAGCAGCTTGAACTCGCGCTGATTTTCTTTTTAAATAATCCGAATGTACTTCACCGTCGTATTTGTTTTTCTTTTTTTTCTTTTTCTTTTTTCCTGAGGCACTACTGCTTTTGCCATTTAACAATGTTTCCGCCATCGCTTTCATCATAAATTTTGGTTTTAAACTGGAATACAACATGGTTCTTAATTCTTTTTCATCCAAACAATCACCACTCGCATCAGAATCACTACCACCACTATCAATTTCCACCAATCTTCTTCTTCTATTTCGTTTGTTGCCGCCACCACCACCACCACCACCACCACCACCGCCGCCGCTGCTGACGGCAAGGAGTTCATTCATTCCACTGTCATAAATCTCTTCAATTTGATTTAAATTTAAACTGGATGCTAAGGCGGTGTTTAATTTATTCAAACTAATGTCCTCTTCGTCGTCGGTATCGGTATAATAATCCCAATCGTCGTCTTCTTCATCATCCGCATCCGCATCCTCGTCGTTCGCATCATTTCCAACATTTTCAACATTTCCAATATTCACATCTTTAGTAATGTTGTCACCGGCACTTTTGGTACTGCTGCCCGTTTCAAGCAGTTGTTGAGCAGCAATAGCACGTTCCATCATGCTTTGCTGTTCAACAGCTGCTTCCTTTTCCTTCAATTTGACCGCTTGCAACGCAGGTATGTCAAAATGTACAAATAATCCTAAACAAAAGTCGCGGCCCATTCTTTCTAAATCACAGGGACGAAATTGGGTATTTGCATGCGGGCCAATGCTGGGTCCGCAAAAACTGGCTTCGATGGTAAAACTGCAATGCAAAAACATAACAAGAAAATATCGCAGAAGAGAATGAGGAGTCAATGTCATCAATAGCCGTAAAAAAAAGCAGTGGAGCACCAATGAAGGGATGCACAGTGTGGAGTGGAAGTCTCAATAGCAATATCACTTACCTCAATGAAATATCATGACCGCGCCATCCCACCACTCTACCTGTCCCTGATTTACTGCGCTGAACTTTGAAACGAGAATCCATGAATGAAAAAGGATGGCTGACATTGGAGAGGATGTATGGAAATTTCAAAGGTCTTTGATCTCTTGAAGGATGTCCTTTTTTTCTCAAACAGCCATATGTGAAGACATTTTTCTTCCTAGAATGCCCATGCATGTCACAAAACAACGCAATATTACGACCGTCTCGTATCATCTTGTCAAACATGGAACGCATGCCATGAATACTGGGTTGTTCCCATTTGGATGGCGTGCTCCATTTTCGATTTAAATCTTTTCCACTCAAATTGCAACGGTAATTGCCATTGATCACACCATCGGGATTCAACATGGGTACAATTTTAAACACAAAATGTTCTCGTAATCCTTGTGCTTCGATGGACTCCCCCGTTAAAAAATCCAACACGCCTCTCATCATCCAAGACGCATTGGTTTCACCTGGATGTACTCGAGACGACAACACAATGGCTCTTTTGGGCTTTTTGTCTCTTTCTTTGCGCATTCTTTCCAATGCGGTCAAATGTTTGCCATTCATACTCAACGGTGCCGCACTGCGACTGGTAATGGTCAATTTATCTATTCGGTTTTCACCGATGCTGTTGCACAACGATTGAAACACTACATGTTTTGAACGTTCGGGATCACTGCGAATCGATGCAATGTCTTCTTGCATGTCGGTGTAGGTGTAGGGATGGCACATGGCAAAAAAGACACAATCGTCGTCGTGTTGAAATTGATAAACGAAAGACAAGGTGGATTGTTTTTTTTGATAATTGTTGTTGTTGGTTTGATAGTTTTGACTATTGTGGTAGTAGCGCACGTCCGTGCAGGCACGGTGCCAACCAATGCCCTTTGTTTTGGCATCCATTTGTGAATAGACACAGGGTTGCATACCACCGCCATCTTTGTCCAACCCAAACAAGGAACCACTTTTTTTCATGTTGATTAAATTGAATTTCACAATTGAATGTTTACGTGTATTCCCAACCCGATAATAAAACCATTGTACATTGCCCGCGGTAAACAAATCATGTTGTAAAATCAAATCGTACTCTTGAACGGCATGCGAAGTTCTGTTTTTCTTGTTTTTTTGGTTTTTGTTCACTTTGTTAGGGTTGTTTGTGTTATTCGTGGTCCTGTTTTGATTATGCCCAATCAATCTCGACCATAATAAATTACCTGAAGCAACAACAACAAACATAAACAATAGTCAAGAATTGTCAGAAAGTACCCGGTACACCAATGCTTTCTATGTGCTGTGCACTGCTTCAAACTCACCCGATTCAAATTGTGAATCAAACCGCAACACTTTAAAGGTAGCTGTTTCAATGTTATTCAATACAAGTGGGTCAAAATGACGACTCGCGGTGCATGATGGTACCACATCCACTGACAACCCCTGTGTGTTGGTACCATTCGTGCCATTCGTGCCATTCGTGCCATTCGTGCCATTTCTGCCCTTGGTTGCTCTACCTTTCATCGTCGTCGACTTTGATGCACGCACAGTGCCACTGCTGTCATCTTTTTCACCACTTGCCTCGCCACTGTCCTGCTGTTTTGCGTTTGAAGAATTGCTACCACTGCCGCTACCTTCATTGTTTGTCGTTTTGCCATTGCCCTGTTTGTGTTTTAAAAATTTCTTCATTGAAGACCGTACTAATAATTTTCGTTGTGGCCTTGTTTTGCTTGGGCCATGTTTGCCTTTGTTGCCTTTGTTGCCTTTGTTGCCATTGTTGCCTTCGTCGTCTTTTTTCTCTTCCGGGTTCACCGCATTTTTGGAGATTGTTTTCGACGAGGGTACAACCGCACAAACATCCTCCATTCGGTTTAACCAAAAATCGATTTCACGCAATGCATCGGGCCGTGCGTAGATTGTCAAGGGTGTGTCTACATAAAAAGCAGAACCCAACACAAGAGCGTGGTGGTTGCATGTCAAGGCTGCTTCCTCTTTCTTGGTTGGTGGAAGAGCAGACAACGATGGAAACCATTTGATGTGTTTTAAATTCGTTACTTGGGTCAAACAAGGTTCGTGTTCTATGGGCGAAACATTCAAATGGCGGTAATGCTTCAGGGATTCCTGCCGCCCGACCACGCCGGACAAAGTGCGTTGCAAACGTTGCGGCAAAGAGGATTGCGAAAACAAGGGCAACGGTGGTGGTATGAAGATGTCTGGGTGATTTGCAGTGGTGCAGGAACTTGTGGAAGGAGCGGCATCATCGAAATCCTCGTTTGAATCGGAGTCCATTGTTGTGGTGTGGCCACTGATGGCTGCTATAGTACTGTTGTAATTGTTTTCGGCGTTGCTGCTGTTGATAATGTTGTTTTTATTCAATTGCTCTCTGTTTGTATTCCGTGGTTGGTACCTGCTGGAGTTGTCGTCTTCGTCCTGGTTGTCTTCGTCCTGGTCATCTTCGTCCTGGTCGTCCTCGTCGGTACTGTTCACAGTGCTGGCATTTCTACTCTCTCTATTGGGTGTCGTAGGGCGCGATGATTTGCGAGAGGAGGCTCGGGAAGAGGTGTGTTCGGAAGACACTTCGCTCCAAAAGACATCGTTCAATTTGTCTTTGGGCAATTGAGAGGAGGAAGACGATGCGGACGCAGAGGACGCAGTGGAGGGGGGGGAGGAGGAGGAGGAGGACGACAACTTCATTGGTGACAAATTCGTCGGGGGGGGTACTTTTAACGTGGACGACGTCGACGATGGTGGTGAGGAGATGGCATGAGATGTCTGAACACCGTTGCCTCTCCCCCTGTTTTGATCGTCGCTGCTACGACGATTGGTTCGGATCGGTGTGGTGTTCATGGTTCGGGACGGTGGTTTCCTTTTTTTGTTTTTATCAAAAGGGAACAAAGAAATGGACGCCGCGGTTGGCGCCGTGGTTGGAGCGGCCACGTCTTTTTTGGTGGCCAGTGAGTGGTGTTCCAATTCTTGCTGACGCACGAACATTGCATGCTGTGCTTTCGCCCTTGCGAGTACTCGATCCTCCTCCAAAAAATCCAATTCCGCTTCCAATTTCGATGCGTTGTTGAGACTCACAGAATTGGTGTTTGCGGTGAATGGAGAGGCGGCCCATCGATGTTTGTGGTCCGGGTTTAACAGCAATGGATCCATCGCGGGGCGAAGAACCTGAACCGCCGTTGAAATCTCAATCCAATGAAAGATGGAAAAATGAATTTCGAATCCGGCGATTCCCTGGATTCCGAATAAATTGAAGTTCCAAGATGTCTCGGATAGCGAAGGGACTGACCCGGACCCCCCCCTAAATTTGTTGGTTGTTGGTCAGCAACATTTCCCGCGTTGCCACACCTCTCCCAGTACTCACCGCAACCACCGCAACGGATGCCGAAAGATCGCATCAAAAGAAAAGCAAAAGTCAAACAAGGTCTACGTGACCCCAACAAGGATCGCAACGATGGTGTTAAAAAATCACACAGGTCGGGCAAACAAACAAGTCGTGAGCGATGGTTCTCCTCTTGGTTAAAAAAGGGTGCGGCCAGTGGCAAACACACGAACAAAATGGCCAATGCCGGCAAGAAAAACGCCGCCAACAAGAATCCAGTGGCGATGAATGCTCACACAATTGGTAAAAAAAGACAACGGGAAGAACAAGGACAACCGAAGGAGCGCAGAACGGCCAAGGAACGATACTGCGACACGGGGTCCAGTGCCAGTGGCAAAAACAAACAGGCAATGATCTTGAACGCGGCCAATGCCGCCAAAAGATCCAAAAATCCTTTGGCGGACAAACTGCCCACTGAAAGTTTAAGTGAATTTCAAACTCGAAAAGCCAAAGAACAACGTGCCATTATTGCCAAAGAAGAATACAACCAAACGAAACGGGCCGGTAAATCGAAAAAATACCACGCGGACAAAATATTAAAAAAGAAAAGAAAACTTCAAAACAAAAAAAACAGAGGATACGACAGTGAAGAAGACGAATGGAATGCTGCCGCGGGTGCTTCAAATACGCGTGCTGTGGCGTTTGGTGAACGAAACGACGATGCCCCAAGGATGAAAAATATGCCGTACAAAGGCAGAGGGAAAGCGCAAAAGAAAAAAGTCGTCACATTGTTGGAAGAGGAGGGTAAAGTTGCCCGTGGTCAAGATCAAATGGCGTTGTTGAGAGCAAGAGTTGTGGAAGCCTATCGCCAAAGCAGGGGGCATCATGTGATGGGTCCTGGTTCGAAAGGCAACGACAGGTAGCAGCACGGGCACGCTGATGTGGTTGTGGGTGAATGGTGGGTGGTGCACAAAGTAATGTAGGAACGGTGTGTAGAGTACAATTAAACTTTGATTAGGTACATTCATTTGTATACTACGTGTAATTTAATTCTACTCTACTATCGATATGAAAATAAATCAAAAAAATGTACCGGGTACAGAAGATGTGCAGAAGAGATGTGTCGAAGGAGGACCAGCCATAAAGCATAAAGCCAGGGTGTAATTTCCGATACATGTACTGTACACATACATGTGTACCACTGATACCGGGTACATGATGTACATGAATGTATCCTGCCCAACAAGTACCAGGTACCACATTCTTCATAATTCGTGCATGTATCCTGAGTACAACCTACATCCTACACCTACACGTGTTCATACATCCTACGTCCTACTGCTTCTAACTTCTTTAAGTACTGCTGCTGCTACAGGCTACAGGCTACAGTACCCGTACTACCAGGTTCTGCTACTACTGCAATATGCAGTGTACGTCCGAGGATATATATGTCCCAACACATCAAAAACTCTTATATGTCCCAACCTAACATGATTTTTTGCAAAAAGAACAAAAAAATAAGAAATTAAAAATTAGAAAACAAGAATCTGGGTACCCCATCTATGTCCCGCCTTTCAAAAACCACCAACAAGCAAACGATGCGCAACAGCACCACACACATACCCATCTCCTTGGCAATAACGGCAACACCAGCGTTGGCCATTGCTATATCTACCGTTGCGGATGGATGGCCACAACAAGCTTTGCCATAGGTCCCATTTAAAAAACCTCTTTGGTCTAAAAAATGTGTTTTGATGGTTGTGGTGGTTGTCAAAGTTTGAATGATCCATTGTACATTGCCACAATAGGCCGTCGACATTGGGCCACAGGCCAAAAAGAAATGAGTGTCTTCACCGTACATCGCACTGGCGTCTTGAATCAATGCCATGTAAGTTTCGTTGAACTTGGGGATATTGGCGTTTCGATTGTTCAATTCGTCGTTGGTTCCTAAATTGATCACCACTACGTCCGGCGACCACGATGAAAAATTCCATTCGTTTTGGAGCATGGTACCGTGGACATCGGTCTTGTTTGTACTGGGGACACTGGCCAATGTGCGTTTCCAAATATCACTCATCAGTGTCGCCCCGCCGCAACAATTTTCAACCATGCCGTATCCAGACCACGCCGCCGTATGGCATTCCGCACGGAAGGTTTGGCAGATGCGGTTGGACCATGAGTCGGCGTAACTTTCCGTCGCGGCCGTATTGGTAGGATTGGTTTCACATAAATTGCAGAAACCGGCAGTGATGCTGTCCCCTAAAAATTCAATTCGTTTGGTTGACGGTGCTGTGGCCTCGAGGTCTTGCGAAGTATCGTTGTTGGAGACCCCGTGCAGGGTGATGGCATTGTCCATCGGGACCAGGCTGTTCCATTGTGCTTCGGTGGTTTTAAAGAATCGTATGTTCTGGTTGCCGGGAGGACACTTGATTTGAATATCAATGGTTGTGTTGTCGTTGGGCCAAGAGGATGTATTAATTACTTTTGTTTGCCGCACACCGTCGCAGTAGGTGATAAAGTAGTCTACTTGGTGACTCCCGCTGGCTTTGGAAAGTGTGAGGGTGGTTGGGGTGGTTGTTGCTATGACATCGATCCAGACTCCTGGTTGGTCAAACGAATGGGTATTGGACTCGGGGTGGAACAAAGTTCGACCTGTGAGGTGGTAGGAAGATGTTGGTGTTGTGGTGAGGGCCACAATGATGGTCAGGAGGAGTTGGGTAAGGATCATGTTCGGCACAAAACCCTGACGTGGACAAGAAATATTAGGAACCAAACTGTACCGGTTGACGATATGATCGTATAAACAGCACAGGAGAATTTGCGTTGATAGAAGAAAAAGAAGACGATCCAGGTGTTGCCGACAAAATCTCCTATCTAGCTCTCTCCTATATATAGCCTTATGTGTTAAATACAAAAAAAAACCCAGGTTGGCCAAGATGCGACTGAAATTGGTCAGTAATACCACCACACCAAAAGGGCGAGGTAACTAATAACAAGCAATGTCACACGTGGTGGCCG
>Ga0115007_10002052_pt1 | contig 12597 bp, 11 predicted proteins | sample ArcOceMetagenome_2_FD_87166 | JGI IMG/M metagenome (GOLD analysis project Ga0115007, IMG submission 87166) | Marine eukaryotic phytoplankton communities from Arctic Ocean - Arctic Ocean ARC135M Metagenome | ecosystem: Environmental > Aquatic > Marine > Oceanic | place: Arctic Ocean | collected... | reverse complement strand
GTTCTTAATTTCTATTGCCGCTGCTTGTGCCATCGCGTTTTTAAGTTGCTTCGCCTGGTCGTTCTCGCTTGTTCATGGTAGATGGCGTGACGAGGTGTCGAGCATTGCGGCTTCATTCGAATTCGCGTTGCTAATAATAGTTTTGATGCTGAATTTATTAACCCCGTTACGCGTACTGGAGCACATGGCGCACTATGCGGTCAACGGTGGTGTGTGCACTCAGTGATTGTGTTGATATTTTTTTGGTAAAGTAGCATGTGCAGTACATGCGCAGCAGGAAGAGAGTGTCTAAGTAATGGATCTGGCAGCATCTGAACTGTATTTGCTCTTGCTTATTTTTATATTGAACTTATTTCCGTTAATTTGCAGCACATGGCACACAAAGCAGTCCATGTTTCGGTTGATTGCGTGAGTCCAGTTCTTTTTTTGGTCAAGTTGCATGTGTAGTCACCACTCAGTATTGGCAGTGGACATGGCCTCCACACGCCGATGTCTAAGTCGAAAAAAAAACATGTGGATTTGGAAGCACATTTATGGCGGTTGCTGAGATGGCCGTTCATTCTACCTCCTGGTTTACGCGGTCACAAGTGCTTAGACCACTGGGAATGTTTTGCTTTTGACAAGGCGGGGTGCAAACTCTGTGGCAATATTCACGTATGCAGCGATTCATGTGAGAATGTGGTGCAGCAATCTGACAGCACCGTATGTGTGATCACTGGTCTGTGCATTCATACGATTCAGTTTCAAGATGAGCGCGTGTTTATGTTCAATGCGCAAGCATCGTCTTATATGGATACAGGTAACAAGCGTAGACACCCAGGTCATAAGCAGTACTGTTTAGAAGAGATACGGAACGTGGTGCGATACATTTTGAACTCGAAACAATCGGCCCAGAGCGTTGTAATGGAGAAACAGAAATTACACAAGCGTGTCACGGGTTGTTGCCAGCGTGTGATGCGCATGCATAGAAGCGTCTCAGCAACTCGTATGAATATGTTGACAGTGACACAAGACATAGCCGCGGAGCTCGAGAACACGCGGATTATACCCTCGCACCAAGACGATGATTTGGTGGACTATTTGGTGGTGCAATGCAGTGCAGATATATTTGCATTTTTGCACACATGTCAGAGATTGATTCCACACATACTACATACAACCAATATGGATAGTTTTATTATAGGATCGCTGTACATCATGCGCACAGGAATTACTATCAAAAATTTCGAGGTACTGAAGTGTGTTGTGGAGCTTCGCAGTCTGCTACCTCTTGAGTCGTTGTTGCAGCAATGCTTCAGCATAAAACCCAAAATCATCACGGAGGTAGAAAACATCATCAAGTCGAACATGCGTCAGGTGTCCAAGGTTGATTTGCATAGGATGTAAACGGTTTATGTCAATGAAGGTGAGTCTGTACTGTTGGCTGCTGCCGAACCATCGATAAACATGATCACTAAAAGCACCACCATTATTGCAGCTGCAAACCACTGCTCTATCTCAAGAATGTTTCGCGCAAGCAAAATATAACAGGTGATGAAAGCGAACAATATGAGGCCGTGTAGAATGTTGTACACACGCACCCCTCCGTGAATTCCAGCAGACGAACCCACCATAAATTTTGGTAGAAGGTGTTCCGGGTTGAACTCCAGGACGTCCAGGACGTATAGAAGCATGGAAGTAGCAACCGCCAGGTTCACATAGATGAACGCAAACGTGTTGTTCATTTCGTCTGTACACATAAGCAGGCCAGAATTTGCGATCTCGTGGAGCACTGGATACGTGAGCACCAGGCCAGCAACTGTACACAAGTTCAAGAATAGCGCATTACCTTGCCCTGGCAGTGTGCAAGTGAAGCTCAGCAGGCTGACCAACAGAAGCACAACCGAGAGGAATGCCAGCACAGCTGCTGACATGACAAGCGAGAATGTATCTACTGCAAAGAATGCATCGCGCCACATAACCGAGCTCGTTGCTCGTGTTACCAGCACTATGTACACCAACAACACCACAAAAACACTGCAGCAGCAGGCACGGCCAATTTCCTTCAGAAATTGTGCTGCATCTGGCACTGCACTACCAACGCACATGACGATGATGAACAAAACAAAGGTGCAGACGACACTTCCCGACACACTCAGCACTGCCCATGTATCCGCGACAGGCCAAAATGAAAACAGATTTGCATACACACTAATGACACCGCACCCGATGATGCAGAGTAGAACTGTTTCAAGTATCAACGTGAACGCAGTGGCAAATGATATTGTTTTTGTCGGTGCAATCTCATCTGCTGGCGCTGGGGGTGGTGGTTCTTTCTCTGCCTTGCGTTCATGAGAATGCACATCGTGTTTGCGTTGACGATCCGACTCGGCTATGTGTTTCTCATTCGTATTTGAATCGTGGTGCATATGTTTGCGCCTGTTTTCCGCACTGACCTCGAGAGACCGAGACCGACCGCGGTCTGGCATCGGCAACATGTCGATTACGTGGTCTAATGCGTTCATCACCACTCGTTTTCTCAACGCCATGCTGCGAAGTCACCCACAATTGAAGAGTGCAGTGTCATTAAATACACACACAGGACACAAATGGTAGTATCCAAACGTATCATCTGCGCTGGTATTTAACCATTAAACATACATTCGCGTTGTACTAATTATTCATGAACATAACACAGCGTTGCACCGCAAGTGAATTGATGAACATGCATAAATCAATGAACGTGGACCACATACTCCAGGACGTCCCTGATGACATGCGAGTGCTTGTATTGGACATATGCAACATGATACAAACTCTACGGCCATACAAATTCATCCAGAAGATATCGGCAGTGATCCACAAAACTGGATTTGAAATTGTAGCTGCGCTGCAATCACCCGACGAAATTGTCAGCATCCAAGACTTGCAGACACTCATGGACGTCAACGCCACGCGCATAGCTTTCACGTGCGCTAAGCTGGTTGATGGGTCAATGTGCGTAGCTGTCAGAGTCAGCAGCACCTCGCATCCACTTGTGTTGACCGACGTGCAGGTTACACATATTCGAAAAAAGCAGAAATGGTTCAGTGACTGAATGCGTGGATGTGACACTTTTCACGCGCTCCTCGACGAACGATTGAAACTTCTCTTACAACTTTCGAATATTGTTTTTCGTTTGATGTCGTCGAGTGCCTGACATCAACGCTGTACCCTAGAGATAGGTCTTGGCAGGTTCCACCTACCACATACTGTTTCAGAATGCTACCCTCCAAACCGACATCATCTATCTGCAGTAGCATGTCGAGTTTGCCTTGGTTGCTCCAGGCAGACAACACTTGACCCACACTCAGACTCTTGTGTTCAATTTTGACAGGAATCCCTATAAGGCCATGGCCACGCAGCAGACCCGAAATGTCGTTTTGTCGCAACCTCAACCCATTATATGATTCAGACTCTCCAGCTGGATTCGCTGTCCCCCAAACCAACATACCGATTAGTTGTAAAACTTACAAGATTCACAGCAGTGAGTGTATATACACACACCCAACTACATTGTGGTAACCATGAGCAAGCCATTCGGCACAATAGTCGCTATATGTATTGTTTCGTTATTGTGTACATTGGGTGTCTTCTTTAGTGATGCTGTGCATGGATGTGGCCGCTCTTGTGAGGTGCCATTGATAGTCTTTCTATGTTTACTTTTTGCTTATACTCTTATATTCACAACTATGAGCAATGCGGTTTATCGATGAATTTATCGATGAATTAATGTTCAACAGCATGATGCCATGAAATTGAACTGCCGATCAAGATTAGAATTACTGCAGTGAAAATACGAAATCCAGTGTCGAACAAGATATCCGCCACTACCCACAAAAGACTGGCATTGTCTGGGGGTTGGATGCCATATTTAGTGCCAGCAATCATCCCATATTTGACGAAAAACATTACCAAAGCAAATCCAGCGAAGATCGTTCCTGTGAGCAAGCAGTCAAAGCCATATGCGACGTGTTCACCAGTCACATCTTTGTTTTCCCAAGACACGTGTAATGGCTCATATATCAGAAGGCAAAACAGCAGGTATGTGACAAACATCGTTGTCATCGGAACCCAGATATAATGTCCAGATTTCAACGCTTTTTCCAGCGCATCGATTCGATTTGTGAGCACCAACGCGGAGAAAAACACGTATGTGGTGATGTATATGGCTTGCACGCGCCACTGCTGCATACCCAGTGGCCCAAGGGCTATGATTGAGAGAACAATGAGCGGAATTGTTACAAGCAGTTGAACATAAAATATGTTGCTGTGCGTGGTGACATTGTCTTCTTCACCTGAAACTGTCGTTTCCATCGAGCGCTTCAGCATAGACATACACAGCATCATCTGGTACAGAAATGTGAAGAGTAGTACCAGTAGAGTGATGATGAAATTTCCTGCCGGAATGTCTCCGGCAAGTTCGAATGGTTCGAGGTTGTAGTACAGCAACAACTGCAGGATCAACGAAGCAGAATGCCACGCCAAAAGCAACGTCGATTCAAGATAAACCAGCCAGCTTGAATCTACCGCTTCATAGTTTGTGTCTATAAAATTTTGAAGTCCCATGAAAAAACATACCAAAGCATAACTAGCTGTGATACTGAACACCGTAGATATCAGAAATAGTGGATGTAAGGCGGTGAACGTGAGTCCATTAACACCGTTCTTGCTGTGGTATAGATGAGGGATCTTGTGCGTACGGCACCGAATGTCAGGCCATGAATCAGTGACACACTCCGTGCCATTATCGAAATGTGACTCGTCGGAACCGTACTCCAACTGGAACGCGGACACACCCTCATGTGATTCATGGTCGTAAAGAAGGCCTTGCATTCGAGTAGGGCTCACGATTTCAGTGAAACTGGTGAATTGTGTTACGTACACCGATACATGACCTGAAGACAATTTGTCATACGAGAATCCCAGCAAAACAGCTGCAATGACGAATGTTAAGAAGGATACGACTGGAGGAATATATTTCCTTGCTGTCTGTAGATATTCAAGTGTTGACATCAAACTACTTTATATGTGTCATAATTACCAGCATAAATAGTGACAGTGCTCAACTCGGCATCCCGAAACAACGAATCATTCATGGTTTGAATCTGCCATTTTACCATCCAATATTCTGTATTGTACCTCGCTCTCTAAACGGTTGAACTGTAGCTGCCTCGATTGTACCATACGCTGTACTCGAGTTAAGGTGCGCTTAACCTCAACTAGTCTTGCCTTCAACATTTCATTTGTTCTGGACTTGTACGGCCGTAAAACTAATCGTTTACGCTTCTTACCACCCTTATCATTATGTTCTGCGTCAACGAGAGGCTTATCCAGTCGTTCTTCGACAGATTGGGTCTGACTAGTTTCAGATGACACACTTTCCTCGTCCATCTCCATGCTCGCTTCACCACCCGCATCCTCATTATCATGTACAGCAAACTCCTCAGGTTGTTGCGGCACAATGTCACGCCTACTATACACATCAGAGCCTTGATAGACGTCACGACCCTCAAACGTTTCAAGTTCTTCACGTGCTGGCACCGTATTTGCCTCGGGTGAACTAGCTGCATGCGAAGAGTTCGTTTGTATTGCGTCCAGTTTTTGCATCAACATAGACGAGTTCCCACCATCCACATTTGCGCCAATAAATTTTAGCAGATGTTCACTTGCATTGTCAAGCTGTGGTAAATCTTCCACAAACCTCAGGGCGGATACCGCACGTGATGCAGTCGCCCTTGCCTCCACACTTGCGCTCAACATAGCACGGTGAATAAATTCTGCCATTTACACAGACACATCGACACGAACCCCCTTTATATTTATATATGTACACTACAACAAAATAAAGTATTTATAACCCCCCCTGAGTCGAAAACGAATGCATTCTAACCTTGCTACTACAGGAACTTACATCAAGCACGCTATTATACAGCTGCTGGGGTAAAACCGTGCGGTCTTTGAAATGAGAGATAGCTTCCGTTATCGGTCCTGGCTTCAAACAATTGCGCAGAGCAAGTAACATTGCTTGAGCACAGTAAAGACTACACACGCTCTTGCTGTCAATGACTGTCGAATCAGTGACAAACACATTGGCCACTTTCGCAGGCATCATTTGCCACATCAGGTCCATGTAGTTGTACGGGGTTTCTCGCTTTGCCAATGTGAACAGATAGTTGAGTAACAGACCGTACTCCTCGTGTTCCAATTCTACTGAGATGCCAGTGTACAAGTCTGGTTTTGCACGGTATTCAGCTGCGAGTGTTGCGTATAGGTTCATGGTATGACACGAAAAGTTACTCACACTGACACCGTCAGGAAACGATTTGTTCACAACGCACGGGAGATAGAACTCGCAGTGTACGAACTCGCCTACATTCAACAGCCTCTGCATTAAAATGTCTGTTGTACAAAATGCTTTCCTGAAAATTAACACACACACTGGCATCGCTATTGGTCCTCAAATTGTGATATGTTGCTTCAAATCGTATATATAGATATGCCATTCAATTCAGGCAGACACGTGTGTGCTTAAAGCCTCAACTTATTTATTCAAAATACCACCACCACCAAGTTACTTTCTCGCTGAAGGTTTGTTACGTATTTGGTTCACCAGGTCTTGCAGTCGATCTGTATTGGTCGCAAAACGTTTCATGTGATTCGGCAGCTGGTGCTTACTACATAAGAAAACATTTCGAATACTAGTGGTCGGCACATGCAGCACTTGCAACGCTGTATTGGTACACGAGCGGTCGCATATGGCGCACTGTTTTCGACGGTCCACGCTGCTGCTCATGTTCTGATTTTTACACGGCAACTCACCGCTGTTCATGTTGAACTCCACCCCATGTCCACCCCACTCATGTATTCGGCAGCAATACGGACACAGATACATGTACCAAGTGTGTATGCGAATGACGTGTCCCAGCAAATTCAATTGCACGACCCATCGCGTGGACATACAGTTGGCGCATTGTGGCTCGTGTGTCTGTAGACACATCCGAAGCGTGTCGTTCCGTGTGAAGAGAGTTCGCATTGCCTTCTGGTTGCATTGCACCACACAGCGCAGACATATCGACTTGTGGCAGATGTTGTAGGTCAGCATGGGATTTAACGTTGTTTTACGAAGAACGGCCTGCGCTTGCATGTCCATGATATTCCACGGTAACTTGTACACCATCAGTTTTTCATGCGCTGTCTGTATCACTTGAAGCCTCTCGACACTCAGTCTTGGTTCCAGTGGGAATAACAGCGCATGCTGTTGCATGTACGCGAATGTATTATTAGTGTGATTCACCGAATGCATGCGAACAATTGTGTCCAATAGATAATCGTCCACTTGCAAATGACAGATATTCCGAACTCTTTTGTTGGTGTTGACTGGTCTTGCACACAAGCTCTGCGGTTGCTGCCGCAGTATTGACACTGGTTTTCGACGCAGCTTGAACGTGCGCACCATCTTATCCAACAACACTGCGCTAGTGTCCCGCAGAAAGCCCCAGTCTTGGCTCGTTGTATCTGTCTTCTGTAAGCATAACTGCCGGAAACTGTCCGTGGTGTTGATCGCAATGCTGCAGTACTGATGCATGTTGCAAGATTTGAGAAAGAAATTGTACTCAACAGGGCAGAAATCCTGTAGGACGTTGACAAAGTACTCGACGTGCGCCAGCGCCAAAATCGACATGTTCTCACAAAAGAAATCCACCTGCTCCTTGCGACTTGCCGACATGAGGTGTCTCACACGACAGAATAATTTCACACGAACCGAGAACAATGGCTTCTTGGAAACCCGAGGATACAGTCCCATCAACGTTGCCAGCAAGATGTTCAGATGAGCTGTCAGGTTATGACTGTTGTTGATGTCCGTCGCAAGCAGTGCACGTGGCTTTCGCACCCCCGGTAGACAGTACCGGAACAAGTTGTCGTACACGATGCCACCCCACCCAAGATTGAAGATGCCACCTCGCAGCACCGATATAAAATCAGGTAGCAACGAGTACTGTGGTACGTGATGTTCGTGTAGACACAAAGCGCTGTCCATTCCAGCGAAATCACCGATGACCATTCCATGTTTCACCGAACATAAGAACAAGTGCCTGTCAATCTGTATCTGCGCGTTTTCATCCCCACGCGCGCACGCGTTGTGCAGTGCACGCAAATGACAATCAATAGTCTTATTGTTGCGGCAATACGTGGTTTCTTGCTGCTCGGTTGTGCTGCGCCCATCGACACTTGGCGCATCCTGTTCTTTCGCTGCCTCTTTGTTAATTGTTTCGCCCTCGCCGTGCACAGCAAGCCTCTCACCAATATCGGATATCGGTGAGCGCAGGCTGTAAAGAGGAGCCGCATCGCAATGCGCTACTTGCACGACGAGGGCAGGTGAAAATCCTCGTACGCGACACGATGTTGCTGAATGTATTTGATAGCACCCTTCACGTGAACGCTGTAGCGATTGCGTTGGTGTGCCACAATGGGCAACGGCATACACTGCACAGGTCCAGTTGGAGGGCATATCAACATACTGCACTCAGCGTACTCATCCGGTTGGTTGCAGATATTTCCATATCGCTGAATTTCGCCATTGAAATGTGCACCCACGTACATCATATCATAGAATATTTTCTGTGTGGTCTTGCGACAGCATAGCACACACATCTTGTTGATACCGCGTGGATGCACCGCTTCACCAGGAATTTTCAAACAGACGCCGACAAATGCCAACCGTGGGTTGATGAACATGCATTCACAATTTTCTCCCATCACACAGGCATTATCCGTCTCGGAAATGCTCTCGCGCATGAACATCTCCTCATAGGCTTTGCTGATGATTGGAATATCTGGAATCATGTCGTCACCCTCTGTTCTCGGCATCTGTCGCTGCAGCATCTCCAGATAAGGCGCATACGACAATATATGCTGTAAACTCATTCTCTGCCGCAGGTCATTGCGGTCGAACGCCGGTATTGTCGACTTTGAACTGTACACTGCTTCTTGGATTGTATCCACAGCTGCATCAAAATCTTGCACCATCAAATTTTCAATCGTCTTGCGGGCGCGTTTGGTAACTGGTTGCACTCGCTTGTCGGTAAAATCTTCGCGCTTCATAGCTGACCAGCTTGTAGGTACTTGCATCCTCGTCAAATTGCAAATGGTAAAAATAATAATCCTCTTATACTAACCACCTTAGACATTAACATAAAAAAACGAAAGCAAGGTACAAATGCAACATGGACCATGACTTTACACCGCTTGGCCGATTTGCGGTGCAAACTTCTTCCGCACAATCCCCGTCACGTTTATCAGGTAATACGCTGCGAAAAGAATGAAGAATGATAAAAATCGAGCGGCAATCACTGGAAGCGTTTGCACCCATGTCAGTAGTGTGTCCAGCACAGATCGAAGCAGCAGCACTTGCATCAGGTCGTATAGAGAATCATTAACACGCGAAGCCACTTGTGCAAGCAATAAAACGCTCAGAATGAACATGACATCAGTCACGTCCACATAGGTACCAACCGCCGCGAACACTATTGTGCTTGTTCGCAGAAGGATGTAGTTGCTGAATATCGCAGCCAATTCGAACTTTCTGGCTAAACTTTGTAACAGCACAACAGCAGCGATGAATACAGCCAACGCAATCACCGACCGTGTTGCCAGCATGTACGCGTCCAAGGCCACAGTCGAAATATTCGTCAAGAACAGCGCAAGCGCACTGCACATAATGTTTTGGATTGGGTCTGTGAGCGTGCGTCGGTAGTACTCCAACGCTACTGCAATGGGAGCCATGAATATATAGACGGAATTGAATTGCGCATCGTCGCTGATGAACGCAGAGTTCTCCACAAACAGGTAAATCACAGTGCTTCGCACCGAACTGTCCATATAGCGCTCAGGTATGGACGCTAGAACGCACAGACTCGCGACCGCAACGATCAGGAATATCGCAACATCAAACGCTGCTGCCTGCTCCATCGCCGGCGGCTGCAACAACAAACACAGAGTTTGTGCAAATGTCAGAAGACTCAAATTCTGAAAAACTGTCAACAGCACGCGCCATGTCCCATCGCGTGAACCGGTATATTTCATACCCCTGGTCAGCAACACATCACACACCACCACGCTCATGCTCACAACCAAAAGCACATCTTGCACTGACAGCAGCGTTGTAACCACTTTGAGACATCCCTGCACTATTGAAAATGAAAGCACACTTTTTACCCGCAACAGCACAGCGTCAACAACATCAGCCATACACCGAAATTACATAATAATTTCATCGCAACCGGGATTGATATAGCAAAGCATTACTATTTAAACACGATACGTACACGGATCCAACAAACTAAACGTTTATTGATGAGTGCTGCACCCATCAAAACACAAATACCAGTGGCACCGGGGAGCACCATTGAATCTGCTACATTGGATAATACTGAGAACACCCGCACAACCAAGAGAATGACAACCAGGATGAATGTTGAGATTAAAGGCTCAATGGGCAACTTTGACCAGCAAGGCCCCAATATTTCAGCCAGCTGGGCACCACTCGACGGAAAGCATCCAGACGTATTTGGCATTGCAGAGCACATAGACCTCTCAACAGACCAGAACTCTGCCATTAATGCATTGCGCAACGCCTCTATTATCAAGGCAACCATGTTAGAACACAAAAACACATTCCCGGCCTCGCTTGGCATCAGCTGCAGCTGTCTCCCTGCAGATGAGGTGACAGCAGACGGTGAGCGTTTCTTAATGACAGCACTTCCAGCCAGCAACAACACACACCCCATCGTGCTCTACGAGGCAGACGCGACCTGCACAGAGGGTTTAGAGTGGCAGAAACACTACCCAGACTTCAACGCAAACAACCTCGAATCGCACAATGTCATGGAGGTAGTCAAGCAACCGATCGTGTTCGTGGACCAGAAACATCCTGTAATTGCACTGCTGCGTAACAACGCAGACCTTCTAGGCACCAAAATAGATGAGCAACCACTCGTGCAAGGTAGGTGGCACACAGTTAGCAAGCAGGCGATGAGCTATTGCTGTAACATCCTTAGACAGAGAGTGCTTGCTCGCATGCCGAACAAGGACCTCAATGGCTTCATGTTACAGTTGCACCGCATCAACGGAGAGTGTTGGTTAGACGTTGACCTCCCACACACTGTTAGCATGGCCGATAGGGTGCAGGTGGGAGAGTCCGTCGACGAAATGCTCATGAAAACACATTCGTTTATGGGTAGACTTGAGTTGGTGTATGAGGTCACTTTATAGGGGCAGTGTCCAATCGCCTGCAACCTGAATTGGACCCATCGAATGTATTACAGTAAAGCTCGTATTATATATAAGGAACACTATATTGCAATGGCATACTTGTGTCAATAATGCAGGGAGGTAGTAATGGAAATGAACTCGTTGATCCATCGTACATACCTAACGCTGATCCTGGAAATAGGGGTGGTGGCACACTTACGGGTGCGTCCACACAACCCTCACTGGACGACTATGCAAATATTTTTGGGCCAGCCGGTCGCGACATCAAGGTTGACCCACAACGCAACAAGCGCCACCAGAGATGGCACCTGCCCGACGTCCTCAAAGGGCCAAATTCATACCTAACTGACCGTGTAGATGGCCTCATAACTGATGCACTCAGGTCGCCTTTCACAACCACTGTACTGCCGTACGTGTACCTCCCCAATCCAGACGCAAAGATTAAGTGGTCTGTGTATAGCTTTGACGAGGGTCTCGCGTCTAGGGTGCCGTACGAGGCCGGTGCCCGCGTCCTCACACAGACAAAACAGAACCATGCTGGCTATGCCGTAAGGCAAGGTCTGGCCATCACACTGGAGCACAACTTTATGATGTCCACCGCTGGTCGAGAAAACTTCAACAACCAGCTCTTACAAATGGTAGGCAGCATACAGCTCACCAACGACCTAGATGTACACATAGCACTGATAACAGCACCCTCATACGAAAGGACAATGGCTGCGAAATACCATTCTACAGACACCACTATACAGCAGCGCATCCGTAGTTACATCGACATGTTTGGCATCGTCCAGAAGAATCCCAACGGCCTCGATATCATTATTGAAGAGGCCAAACAGCAGATGCGTCTGTGGGGCAGCAAGGATCCAACCTTCTTGCTTACCAATGGAAAACTCACGATGCAACAGACCATGACTCCAGAGAAAACGTCATACTTGACAAATGGTTACGACGGTCTCAAGCGCCTCCGAGACGGCCCTGACCTCCCATCCTATCGTGGATTGAGCATAATACAGTCTCGCGCATTCTCCATGGAAACAGGTGCGCAGCCGCGCGATCTGCTCAATCGCCGAGTACGCACTGCCGAGCACTACATTTTACCTCCAATGACGAGGAAACAAATTGAATCGCTAGATGTGACCTTATACGACGAGAGCAGAGACACCATGTTCACGATGAGCGGTCCAGAGTTACTTCTCGCGAGTAGGACTGAATGGGATGATGATAATCCAGGCCACCCGCTCTCAGTGGATACAGTCATCAACGCTAGATTTCCAGGAGCTCGCGTCGGTGTTATCGCAGGCC
>Ga0115007_10002048_pt1 | contig 12635 bp, 9 predicted proteins | sample ArcOceMetagenome_2_FD_87166 | JGI IMG/M metagenome (GOLD analysis project Ga0115007, IMG submission 87166) | Marine eukaryotic phytoplankton communities from Arctic Ocean - Arctic Ocean ARC135M Metagenome | ecosystem: Environmental > Aquatic > Marine > Oceanic | place: Arctic Ocean | collected... | reverse complement strand
TTCAACATACACTGTAACACAAAACATACTACAGTAGTACATAATTATTTCGCACCATAGAACAAAGTAATCCTAATACAAACTACGATGGAGAGTAACGAAACAACAAGAAATTGATATCGAATCGAATCCATGGGTAAAGAACTTACAACAATTTCATTATTATTATTATGCGATGGCAAGGCTGCGAGTGCAACGATGCAAATGAGTAAGGACGATATACGATGTGGCGAATATCTCTTTTTTTTGCTTGAGGAACAAGAAAGACGATCATGGGAAGTTTTTTTGGTGGGTTTTTGGCCTTCCTAATATAGTTTTTTCTTCCCGTTCAAATTCGGTATTTTCGCATAAATTTCGTTTTTACTTATGATTAAAAACAAAGCTACTTGTAAAAAATATCATACAAAATTGTAATCACTTCAACGTGTACAATTATTTACATACTGTAATCGTGCGAAAATACCATAATGTACGCGTCTCGTATCTTGAATACTAATATTCGAATGCTCGAAGGAATCTCATTCACAACACAAATAATCGAATGAATGAATCTTCACATCACAAACGAAGATCACGAAAACAACGGAAATATGAATAGTTATTATGAGCTTTCCTAGAATTTCAATAAGCGGAACATTCATTCTAGCCGTATACATTACAAGTATAAAATACTTATTCGACAACAGTTTGTACAGTACCTCACTTCGATCTACTGGGATTATGTCGTTGGAATCATCATCATCATCATCATCGTCATCATCAGTACTTTTCAATAGCTTGATTATGTCAACATCATTTTTGAATGTTGCAAGTCATAGTGCTGTGGTTCTTGGTGCATTAAACGATACATACGTACTTTCAATTCTTGTCGGTGTTGGATTTGATGTCATAACACGGATTCTTCAATTGATTTGGTGGATACAAATAACAACAACTACAATAATGATATCATTCCGACGACAACAAGAAACAGATATTAACAACAGTATCATTCATATCAATACCAATAACAATTATTATAACACAATCATATTATGTTCGGTGTTAGCAATCATATATATTTATCACATGATCATACACGTAAGAGCATTACGAATGAATTATTCCTACGAAAGACTCCGATCGGTATTGACGGGAGCTTTGAATAATCTACGTGGTATTCCTGGAGACAAATTTCAAGATCATATTTTTGCATATACAGATTTAGGTTCACATTTATTACCACTTTGTTTATCAATTATATTATTACAGAAACAGAAGGCATTATTTACAGCTTTTATAATACTTGCATTGCTGATATTAATTTCTTCTTTTGCTTTATCAAGGATACCTTTTAATAATACTACTAATAATAATGAAGTCAGCAACGATTCTTGCGACGACATCGACGAAGACAGCAAGTCTATGAATAAATTCATACATGTTTGTAAAGATGGAAGCATTGCTTGCAGTTGTAACGCCTGCAAGAAAAGATCCAAACGAACTAATAGTCAAGAATCTTCGTCCTTCACCTTTAATTTTTCCGATGGAATATGTCATCTTTGGCTGTGCTCATTTGAAAACTTATCTACTTTCCTTTCATCGTACAAGTCTAGTAGTAGTGCGATTCATAACAAAAAAACTCAATAACACTAACTTTAAGTAATAATTTTTATATAAATAAACATTATTTCTCCTTCAAATTATGATTTCTTTTAAAAATAGTATACTACAGTATCGTATCCACTAAAATAGTGTCAATCAATCAATCTATTTTCGCGCAATTTTCCAGTCGTGGGTATCAGTCACAGTATGTGTCATTACAAAGACTGTGCCTGAATTTATCGAAAATTCAAAATACCACGGCAAGACCAAGAAAAGTACATCTACTAATACATTATAAAATTACATTCGCCAACGACATTCGCCAACGTAGGCAAAATAAACTCCAAGTAGAAGAAGATACAAACTATAGTTTGGTGGCAAAATATAGCAAAACAACTCTCCCATTATGGCAACTCATTATGATGATAAAGTCGAAGAGGAAATTCCTGGTATGGTGTATGTGTTCGCACTTACCAACAAAGAAGATAACGAGGAAATGAATCCTATCGTATCGGATGTGAAAGAATATGAATTGCCTGATCATTTTATAGGAGGAGGAGAAAAATCTGGTGGTGGAGTTTGTGCGTACGCGTTGTTGGACACATTAAAAACGGAGCAACAACAACAACAGCAGTCTGGAGAAGCAACAACAACAAAGAAGAAGAAGAAGAAAAAGACGAAAAAGATGACTTGGGCCGATTGTCTTGAAAGGATGCAAAAAAATATCAAGGAAGAACGTGGCTTACTATCATACATCCCAACATTGTCAACTAGCCGACCTATTGATGTACGGAATGAACCTGCACGGATAACGGCAAGTACAAATGGCGTAAAGCGTGCATTGTTAATTGGTATCCATTATGAAGAAGAAGACGAAGAAGATGTTCGGTTGTTATCATGTCATGACGATGTACGAAAGATACGTGAATTTTTGATACATGAACATGGATTTCAAAAACAGAACATCCTCGTTATATTAGACGATGATGGACGGCATCATATACCAACTAAAAAACTAATTATAGATTCTTTGATACGGTTGTGTGAAATTAGTGAACCAGGTGATTTGATTTTTCTTCAATTTTCCGGTGAGTGGCGCTTCATGCGTTGGTATAACGGGTCTTCAGCATTATTATCATTACTAGTCGGATTTGGACAAGATTCCAACTTTTGTTGTTCTTGCTGTTGTCGCGTTTCTTGATGTTTCCGAAATTATGGAGTTGTTTATGGTTGATATGTATTTTTTGTGATCTTTTGTTTTATTAGGTAAGGACCAACTCTAACGTATTAGCGCATACTTGTTATACAAACATGAACTGAACAGGACATGGAGGACGGTTAATCGACGAACACGATGAATACGATGAAGATGGGATTTTACACGACCTATTAGCACCTAGTGATTATCGCGATAGTGCAGTAGGACCTATCGTCGACGATGAATTGTATTCGTCGTTCGTAACGAAGATTCCTGCCGGTGTAGAGTGTGTTGCTGTTATTGATCCATTGCATCCTCCTCCACGTGGTGGTAAAAGTTCCGCATTAGAATTACCTTATATGTGTGAAGCAGGTGACGACGAAGTTCATCATGTGGAAGGATTTCGTCCCGGTCGTGCTATGATAGCTTCGGTAGCGGCTGCTGCTGGTGCAGCCACCATCGCTGGTGGTGTCGCCGCAGCTACTAAAAAGAAAAAGAAAAAGAAAAAAGACAGTAGCGATAGGAGTGATAAGGATAGCAGCAAAAGTCTTAAGACCAAAAATAATAAGAAAGACAACAAAAAGCCAAAAAGGAAGAATAAAAAAGAAGTTGATGAGGCAGTTGCAATGCATGAAGACAGTGACGAAGAATACGATGAGTCGGAACAACCAAAATCCCCTAACAAGAAATCACCAAAAAAGAACAACGGCAAAAAGAAAGCGCTATCTGGTTTACGAGGTGACAAAGAGGAGAAGAAAAAGAAACAAAGTGACGGCGACCACGACGACGAGCCATCAATTGAAGAGGGAGATGATTCATACGAAGAGGAGGAGAAGCAAAAGAAGAAAAAGAAAACAGGATTATTGGGATTGCGAAAGAAGAAAACAAAGAAAAGTGCGAAGAAGCAGGAAATCGTTGAATCTGACGATGAGTATGACAATGATGATGATTATGGCGAATCATCGGTTGAAGAAGAACCCCTTTTGGAGGAACCAAAGAAAAAGAAAAAGGGTGTTTTTGGTTTTGGAAAAAAGAAAAAATAGTATCGCATCAGCAGACTATTCTATTATTAGACACGTATTGTGCGTCACTGTCTTTCCTGATGCTTTTCTTCGTAGTAGAAGGTGGAAAAGTTTCTAAAGTAATGTATATCTTATTTGGTGGCAATGTTTAAGTTTTTTTTTTTAATGTTATGTTAGTTATTAACATTTTGACTTGTGACTCCATTTATCCGACAAGAATACATAAATTCTGAGTGGATTGTAGAAACAAAACGGCGTATGTATAGTCTACTGTTCATTCATTTTGGAATAGTAATAGTAATAATATTAAGTACATTGTAGTTAATTTTAGGCTTGGTTTCTTCCTTTCTTTTTCTTCTTCATTTATTTGAATCTTTTCGTTCCACATTTATCATGCTAGTTTTATGGTACCAGCTATTGTTCATCAAACCTCGGACATTCCATTGATTGACAGCAGTTTCAGGTTGGCTGTTAAATGCCATATCGACGCCTTTACAATAAAGATGGACACACCCATCGCTTTGTACTCTCGCTGGAACCTCTGCTTCCCAGAAGGTCCAAGCCCATCCACGTCCATACCTTTGGTCATTACCTTCCTTCAAGTTTGCACTTGTCCAATTGTGCTTGTCGAGATCTCCCGTCACATCCACTCTAACAATATTTCTACCTCCACCTGCGAAGGCCCATCCAGACACCTTCATAATCACTATTTCTCCCGGCGGTACATCGTCACTATGACTTCCTATTGGTTTTACTTTCGTGATACCAGATGAGACACTCAACTCGTTGCACGATGGCATTTCGTCGACATTCACCTCGTTGGCGTCTTTAACGCTCGGAGGGAGGATCTTATAATTTAGACCACGTTGAAATGGTCCTTAGATGAAGAAGAAGACGAGGATTACATAACGTTGTGACGAGAAATAGCAGATAGTTGATTTGGATTGAATGACGAGAGAGAGAAAAACAAGAAGAAAAAAAGATCAGAATTATCATGATACGACGAGGGTTCAGATTAGAAATAAAAACAGGAGATTTTTTAAATTTACCTTCAGCTTCTTCTTTTGAAATCGAGATTTTGTTGAGCCATTTAGTACTACGAACTGCGGCATATCCTGGTACGATAACTCGTAGGGGAAAGCCATGATCACGAGGGAGTTCCTCATCGTTCATCTCGTAGCAGATCATTACATCTCCATAGGGATTTGTTGCCTTTTCTATTCCAATTGAGACAGACATTCCGTCAATCGATTGAAAACGTACATGCTCGATCTCGCCCTTATCTTGTGCTTCGATTGGATCGCCCATTCCAGCGTTCTTTAATATATCCTTCAATCGTACTCCACCCCATTTAGCGGTCGATATAGCACCCTGGCCCCACGTAGTTCCAGATGTTTTTTCAAATACATTAAAGCCACTTCTCCTGTTACCACTGCATTGCATCGTCATAATAACTTCCTCCTTAGGCATCGATTTCAAATCTTTGAGAGAAATACGTGACTTTCCCTTGCCGTATTCGGATAAATCAATTTCAAGTCTATAATTTTCAATCTGTTCCTTCGACAATAAAGGAACCGGATGATGATGACGCATATAATATAGATGGTTGGGTGTTAAATAACTACGTGTCAATATATGTTCCGGTACTTCTGCGTTCATAGGAGCATCGGAATGGACTTTAAGAGCAGTTTTACTTCTCGCTTCGGGACCTATGGGTATACCAGGACGTTCTGGTTCATCTTCATATGGATCCTTCTCATTTTCCATTTTTTGTTCCATCATATCATCGACCGCATCTTGATCGATTTCACGCAAAGTACCAACAGCCAACGGTTCTAATAACGTCATCGGTAAATCAGATGAGAAGTGCTGTCTATATAAATGCCAGTGGGGTTCAACTGGACCTCCAGCTGCCAATAATATACGTTCCATGCCACCGGGATGATTTTTAACGAACGATGTTACATTATATACCGTTCCTGCATACGTCATCCAAACCGGTTTTTCATTTCTTCCATTATTTTTTGCTACTTCTTCTGCGGTGTATTCAGGTTTTTCATCTATATCGACAGTGGCGCCGGCAGATTCACAGGTAGTAGTATGTTTGCTGCTGCTGCTGCTCCTGTTGTTGTTGTTATTTATAACGGCGGTGCTGGCTGTCGCTCCCAGTAACAGGATCGCTGCAAGGATGTTCTTGCCATCGGTATATCGATCACTGTCTGCACTATTAGCTGTAGTTGCCACTGAGGAGAAGTACCGATTCATAATAATTTTATGTTGTAGGTTTGGCCCTACTAACCTTCGCAACTGTATTTGTTCCTGGAAGGGATGCTGTGTCGAACGACGAAGAATCATAGTCCTTTGCCCGAGGGTCTTATTGGGGACCAAGAACGCTCGCCCTTTCATCATTGTACTAATGGCGGAAGCCATTTTTATTCGCTATCTTTTCTTGTCGATACTGCTTTTATTCTTTCTTATATTACAGTAGATCAAAAAAGTGTGATGTGTGATGTGATTGTGTGATGTGCTGTGTTGCTGTTACTTGCTTCGCCACAAAGAAAATATATCTTTCACGTTCACGCTAAAATCATAGACTGAACGACTGAACAAGCAGTTTAAACGAAAGTGGGGTCGATGCGGGGGAGACGGATATTGTTTTTTCGGCTCAATTTTTATTTCCCCCAAAACTTGATTTATTATGTGTCACCGCCGATCTTTTATGTTATTTCCGTAAATAAATGACCTGCTGTTTTTCGAGCAATTTCGCAGAACAAAATGTTAATGTTTTAAAGCACAAAGCACAAAGAACAAAAACAAAGTAGGTATCATTGTTTCGACAGAAAGAGAACGACTATCAAATCCCATCATGCTATCGACGAGGAGGAGTCTTTTGCTTACCGCAATCTTGATAATACAAGGAGGAGAAGCCTTCTTCGTTAGCAAGTCTCCTCGTCGGAGGTTTAGGACGTATTTGTCGTCCAACAATAACGGCAATAATGGCGATATCAATGATGCTGATAATGATGGCACAACAAGTTATTGGCGACTTCCAAATGATTTCTCATTGTTTTTGACACAACGATCTATTCAATCCTTTATGTTCTTAACGAGTCAGTTACGTGATCCTGAAACGGCTTTTTGGGTTGAAAGTTTCACTCAGCCGAATCTAGTTGTGAGCGGCAACAAAAAGTCAAAATTTAGCCTGTCCGATGTTATGCCTGATCTCAACGATATTGGGACAACCAATTGGCCCTCTACAAACAAGGAAGAGAAGGAGGAGGAAATACGAACATGTCATTTATTGCGATATCATGGTCTAGCCGCGATGGATACTACTCGATTTCCGACATGGGATAATTACTTTGAAAAATTACTCGAAGAACCAAAAGAAAGGTGGATTATCCAGGGTCACCAAGCACATATTCCAGAATATTCCTGGGAGATTGATCCGTCTTCGCTATGTAGCCGAATATTGAGTGTCCGAGAACAGCTATCGAGAGAATTTGCGAAAGATTTACAGGTAGTTTCTGATATGGGTGGACAAACTCTTCAGTGGTATTGGGAAAGAGTCCGTACACAATCATCATCGTCATTATCATCACTGAAAGGATCACGTGATTACTTTTTATTTTTAGAAATCAACGTCGATGATCCATTATCGGATCACAAACCTTCACCGTTACGGAGAGGGAATTTCGATCTACTTATTCTTTTGGCAACGGAAGAAGCTATCCATCGTGTACTGAATAGATGGGAACTAAAAAAATCAACAGGCGAGCTGCGTGGTTCTGAATTCGTTTGCCATGGTTTCTTAGAGAATTTTTATCAAGACAAGCAACATCTCTTTCACGGTCCCGTAACATATGGAAAAACCGATGATATTCTTGAGGATCTATTATCGTCGTCACTTAGCTTTAAGAATATTCCTGAAAATGATAATAACATTGGTGGTGGTGGAGATAATGGTAATGACGGTACTAGCTCCTCTGTAATCGATCCCACCCAAATCGCTGAATTGATTCTACGTGAACGAGAACAAGTTGCGTTGGAATGGAAGGAGATTGCCATTGAAGCACCACAGCATCACATGAAAATCCAAAAACTACGACTTGATCGTATGATGATGGGTAATAAAGGTCAAGCGGAAGAAACAAGAGAAAGTAGTACTGGCGGCGGCGGCGGTATCTTTGAGTAGACTGTATCGAGTGCTAGCTAGAGTGATACCTGCCTCTCAGGGAAAAGAAATTGGTGATTACCAACGAGACTTAACACACACACACATACACACACAATGATATAAAATAATTGATTGTAAATAAAGTGCTATGCAGTATCATTTTATTCTAATTGATATATTCTACTCAGAATAGTTTTGGGGTTATTCTATTTTATCTTGATTTAGTTCATTGTCGATAGACTCTAATTTTTTGATAGGGGGGATAAGAGAAAATAGAGTATGGGTCTTTTTTTCAGATTTTTGCCGATGAAACACAACCAGAAACCAGATCACAAACACAATATGATACACAATAGGAACAACGCCACCATCAGATCACAAACACAATAAGAACAACGCCAATATCAACAACAGGAATACAATAACTAGCAGCAATAATTCCCACTACAAGAGCAGCGTATCATATTACCTTACCTGCATCGTGCATCAAGTTAGCATTCAATCTCATTTTTTGACGTAACTCTTTCTTCTTTATCAATATTATTCGCGTCATTAAAGGAAACCAACAATCGTCGTGGCTGCTGCTGTCGTCGCTTCGTTCATCATCAAGAGACGTGCGTCGTCGTCACCGTCATCACCACAATATATTTAATTCTAGTACACGTAGTATTAGTACGATGAAACCATCATCGTCGTCATTGCCGATGTCGCCATCACAACTTCCATCCATGATTGTCTTTGATTTAGACGATTGTTTGTGGACACCTGAGATGCACGAACTTCCGGGACTTCCAGAAATTCCCATACACGGAAACTTGATCCCCTTGGATGTAAATAGTGATCATGATCAGAAGAAGAAGAAGATGATGAAGAAAGGCGTCATTGGTCTACAAGTTCCTCGTTATGGTAATCGTCACAACTGTACGGTAACATTGTATGATGGTGCACGAAGGGTTCTGTATGAACTTGCAACGAATCCTATATATAAAGATGTACAATTAGCAACAGCATCATCATCGTTAGAACCATCCTATTCGTATGCATGCTTAGATGGAATTGAAATATTACCGGGTCTTGTTATTGGTTATATGATGAATTATAATCAAATTGGACGGACAGGAAATCTATCTCCCGATAAAACTACTCACTTTCAACAGCTTCATGAGGAAAGTGGTATACCCTACAACGAAATGTTATTCTCTGATGACTGGTAAGTTATTTAAATAATACGATACGATACGATATGGTGGTGTGTAAAAATTAACAATAAACTTCACATAATAATAATCATAAATCACACCGAACAAAGATAATGATACTATTGCTTGAGCTTAGTTTTTGACGATTGCATGGCTGCTGAACGTAAATTTCGTTATATCTGACTAATTTTTCTTCTTTAAATTGTCGTCTGTCTTTTTATTTCATTTTAAAGTAACTGGGGTGATCACTGTGAGCGAGTTAGTAAAGCATTCGGTGTTGTAAGTCAGCGTACACCTCACGGTTTGCAATGGAAAGAATTTGAAACTGGTTTATCGAAGTACCAACAACAACAAAAAACGCTAAGTAGTAAAGAAACTTCATCCTCGTAGTAGCATATTAGTAGAAACCAATACCGATAGCGATGTGTATCCGTTACAACATATACTAATCAATATAGATATAGAAAGTACATACAGTAGTGAAGGATTGTGGAAATTATTTTTGCACGTAGAATTAGTACATAGCCCGCCTATCTCTGCAGCCGAAGTAACTTTTTCAATTTATTCTCTGCCATCACTCTGATTGATTTGATATGGCTTACTTGTTACTTGTGACTAACAACTGACTAATAACTACTAGTGTCATGATGTACTTCTTGTATGTTGTTGTTGGAATCAAAGTAGTATCTGATACATTTAGCAAGTAGTGGGCTAAGATCCAACTGAAAATAATTGATTTGATGACCTACATCAATGAGAAGGGCATTGTCATTTACTCTGGTAGCATTTCTGGGGCGATGATACTGTGGGGGGAATGGTCAGAGATAATGATGTGGTGTGTGTGTGTGCTATAGCTTCAGACGATTTGATGGCCACTGGAACTGCCTATCATCCTAATATCTAGGTTATGCAGTGTCTCTTCTTGAACTTTGACAATGGTGGCAACGATTTTTCCCACAAAAGACTCATCATTCATTGCTGAAATCCTAACTATCACATACTATATGCACACAGGGCAGACAGACAGACGACCATTCTTAGGCGTTGATGAAATAAGACAGCCCAGCTTGCACCAACATGCACAACTATGTGTACTTAATAGAAAATAGATTATAAGCTGTTTGTTTATGACGGACGATGATGCTAATGATGATTAACACATATAGATGAGAGGTAGAGCTCAGCAAGGATAGATAGACGGACCCAAACCCAAATCTCTAGTAGTAAGGCTTATTCTGCTGGATGGACCCTAACAGTGTGTGTGTTTAGTATTTGTAAAAGATGAAAAGATATCCTTATTATGTTTTAGATCTCTAACAAGGTGATTGTTGATCATCATGCTGTTGTTGTGATAAAACACAAGTCAGTATGTATGATTGATGAAAAAAGACACAATCATCAAAAAATGTTGTTCCGCCGTTGTTATCAAACCTACTGAGTCCCGCATGACTCGACTCTCTCGTTTTCTTGTACCTTTTACCTCCCTCACTAAAAATTATGAAATGAAATAAAATGTAACCGCACGTACATTGTAGCGATATTATTACAGCATCGTTGTTCTGGACCAGCATCTCTCTCCATTATCACAGTTCAAGACTTTTTTAAAAGACTTGATACTTATTATTAACAAGCACTACAGCTTCGGTTAAATTGTTGATTCTTCTCTGATTCAGCGTCCGCAGCTTTTTAAATCTCCTTTCTTTTTTTTTAAAACAAAAAAAACTATTCACCATGCCTCTTTCAGCTGAACGCAAAGCCGAGTATTTCACTACTTTCAAGAATTTATTATCAACCTACAGTAAATGTTTTATTGTTGAAATTGATAATGTTGGTTCCAAGCAACTTCAAGACACCCGTAAGGTCTTACGTGGAAAGGCTGATGTCCTCATGGGAAAAAATACCATGATGAGAAAATGTCTTAAGGAATTTGTTGATGAAAATCCTGAATCACCTTGTGAAAAATTGATCGACTGCTGTCGTGGTAATGTTGGTTTTGTTTTCACCAACGGTGATTTAGGTGATATCCGTGAGGTATTAGAAGGTAATACCCGACCTGCACCTGCCAAGGTTGGTGTTATCGCACCATCTGATGTTGTCGTTGAGAAGGGTGGTACCGGATGTGATCCAGGTCAAACAGCCTTTTTCCAAACCTTACAAATTGCTACCAAGATTACACGTGGTCAAATTGAGATGGTTAACGATACCAACCTTATTGCCAAGGGTGAACGTGTGACAGCATCTCAAGCTGCTCTTCTTCAAAAGTTGAACATCGAGCCATTTTCATATGGTATGGTCTTGAAGCAGGTCTACGATAACGGTACTCTCTTTGAAGCTAAGGTTCTTGCAATTACCGATGATGTTTTGGCAGCACAATTCTGCGAAGCACTTGGTGTCTTGGCAGCACTTTCATTAGCTGCTGGATACCCAACACAAGCATCGGTTCCTCATTCCATCGTCAATGCATTCAAGGCTGTACTTTCGGTAACTATCGAACTTGAAAACTACACCTTCGATGAAGCTGACAAGGTCAAAGAATTCCTTAAATAGGATTAGTTTTTATTTTAAATAAACAACTATTAAAGTAAACTTTTACAGTACAAAATGAAAAAAAGCAATTCGTCTAGTTACTATTCTACCTTTCTATAGATATGATCACATTAGAACCCCTCTCTTTAAAACTCGATTTTGACTACACATAACGTAAGTCATTTGTTTGTGTTAAGATCCAACAAGCACTACAGTACTAGTACGATAATGTAATTTTTCTTACTTCCGCTTATTATACATCGTCATCACTTCGGGATCAAAGATAAACGTCGGCAAAACACACATATTCTTACAAGAATAGAGAGTATCTCGTTCATCAAGCACTAAAAGAAAGAGAAACAAAATGAGTTTATTAACTCTTTTTTTCTTACTTTAAAGAAGAGGTGTTGTTACTTAGTATTATCGAAACAAAAAATAATATTAAAAAATATAATATAATATGCGTGTATCTATCTATCTATCTATCTTATCATTTTCTCATTTTCTCAGCCCATTTACATATCTTTACGGCCCATTTGTATACTGGTAAATCTACAACAATCCCATCAACGACGCACGAACCCTTCCCATCAATTGTTGTAGTATGTTGAAATTCTTTTACAACTTTAGTAGCAAATATTATATCTTTCAATGACGGTGAAAATTCTTCATGTATGATATCAATTTGATTAGGATGTATAGCTTGCTTTCCTGTAAAACCAAGTTGACGACCAGTTATACATTCATTCTTTAATTCATTTAAATTACGAAAATTTATATGTACCATATCAATTGCCTGTAATGAATATGCTTTTGCTGTTATAACTAATTGTGATCGTGCATATAATAATTCATTCCCATCTTGAGTACGTATAGCTTCAATATCAGCACAAAAATCTTCTGATGCAAATACTAACGCATCGAGACGG
>Ga0115007_10002047_pt1 | contig 12639 bp, 9 predicted proteins | sample ArcOceMetagenome_2_FD_87166 | JGI IMG/M metagenome (GOLD analysis project Ga0115007, IMG submission 87166) | Marine eukaryotic phytoplankton communities from Arctic Ocean - Arctic Ocean ARC135M Metagenome | ecosystem: Environmental > Aquatic > Marine > Oceanic | place: Arctic Ocean | collected... | reverse complement strand
TAATTTTGTACTCTTTCCTATATATAGTGTCAAGTATATAAATTAAAATAGGCACAAAATAAAATAGATTTGATTTAACTTTTTATCATGGCTGCAACTATTTTTATTTATTTATTAAGTCATCTATCTCACTTTGACAAATCCATTTGCTGTGAAGACTTTCTTTCGAAGATTAGCACATAGCTCTCCGAAACTCCAATTAGTTGTGGCATTGTTTCTTCAACGTGTAGATCCTGGGTCTCGAACCATTGGTTTGTATTTTTATGGTAGACGTGACATTTATACGAACCATCTTGCAACGGATCGTGTTTCCCTTCTCTACCAACATCAGCAGGTAAATTGTGTGTAATATTGGCAACAAGATCGTACTTGTCGGCAAGTAAGTCCGGCAAACTTTTGCATACAAAGTCAACAGTAGCTTCCACTAAATCAGATTTCTCCAAAGCATGAGCTGCAATATCTTCTCTTCCGTACTTTTTCAACAATGTTTTAAGTTCTTTCACATCCATGGCCCGTACTTCTGTCTCGGTCGGTGGAGATTGCTTCCCGTCTTTCGGAAACGTATAAGAACTCAGATCCAAGTTTTTCACAGGAAACGCCACAATAGTAGGATTCTTTTCTCGTGAGTAATTGTTTGTTTTAAAGCGGGCTAAATGCAATACTAGGTAGGGAGGTAATTTTTGCAATCGATACCGTTTGCGTTGCGCTACTCCACTTTTGCTAATTGCTACTGAAAAGTTAACTCCGTCGAATTTCTTCATGACGCTCACCAGGGGCTCCTGTGGAATTACAAGTCCACCATCTTCGTCGCGAAAAAGCGGTTTCTCTGGAATATCTAAGGTTAGTTGTAAAAAATTAGTCTCCATCGCCGTTTCATCTATATTGGGGTCGATACTTATGCCGTTTGACATTGGTTTTGTTGTTGTTGTTGTTTCATCCTCGTGGTCTTCTAGTTCCATCGCATTATTACCACTATTTACATTATTGTCTACATTGTTAGAGTTATTATCTTCTTTCAATTCTATTCCCTCCGAGACAATATTTTTTCTTTGTTGTCTCGTCGTTACTTCTATCTTTCCCTGAAAGGTACGATATACAATGGACGATCCTGGTTTCCTCGTTCCACCCAAACCGATATGTAATTGATTTAAAAACCATGCCATAAATTCTCCTACTTCTGATTGATGACCAACTTGAAATCTCTTCTTGGACGCCCTACTAACGGCTTGAATTAGCATGTGAGGATCGACATTGGATTTGAAACGTTTGTTACTCCACATTTTGCGAATAAGTTCTCCAAAACATTGAGCCAAATCTGATATCCGATGGGGTGGTTTCTGTTTTTTATTAACGTTTTTGTTCTTTTTCTTCTTCTTCTTACTACTGTTGTCGTTGTTGACGGGAGGAACGAATATATCTCTGTGACTAAGTCTAAGAAAATAATCCCGTAATGGTCGTACATGAGCCAGAGCTTGGATCGTACTGTTGATGTAATCTGTCTTATGCAAATTATTTAATCCAACAAATCCTGGTAGGTACCGTCTTCCAAATAAATCTCGAGCTAAACCTGTATTGGAATCAATTTTTTGTATCTCATCTTCGGAAAATGTCGGATGAAGAGCGGCAGATACATCTCTCAATGATGGATCTTTTATTTCATAATCGTCAGGCAAACAATGAAATGTACCTTTGGTTAGATGAACGTATACGAAATGTCCCTCGTCGACCGAATGAGTGTATGCAGGTGTATGCTGTCCTTTCCCCCGAAAGAATTTTCCACATACTAAACATCCATAAACATGTGGTCCAGTTTCTAATGAAACAGAACACGATGGTTCAAAATCAAAATCAAGAATTGATCGTTGAATTGTATCTAGATACGGACAGATAACATCTGCCGTAGACGTTGTTGGTTCCTTAATTTTTTCCCCCTCACCGCGTCCGCTGATGTCACCTGATTTACGCTTATTGTTGCTAGAGTTGTCCATGATGATACAAAATTTAATATATTATTTTATGCTCATCTCCTCTCTCTAACTCTCTTTTCTTTCGTTGTAGATTTTTTTTTTTGCAAGATGAACGACGGACAGACAACAAGTCTAAAAAATCCCAACTAATTAAATTGATAATTAGTCGATCGATCGGAAAAAATGTGAATAAATAAAATCCATCGATCATAAGATCAACAACACAATACTACTGTAGAACAATAATAAGAACAACAGAATTGGTTGAGATTAGCTATAAAAACGAAAACGACTAGTAGAAAATTGAATAGTAATAAAATGATCTTACATCGGGTGACTTTGTCGATGCTGGTACCCCTACTAGTTATAGTATGGCAACTATTTGCATCCAGCTGTGTTCTTCACAACCAACATGTAATAGTCGAGGGATTTTCTTCTGTTGCTACCACAACCACAGGAAAGACGATACGGCAGTACCAACAGCTTCATCCCCATATCAATAATAAAATTAGAAGCAATATTGACCTTCTTACAACGAGCTGTCGATCGTCTTCTTCCTTCCCATCATCATCATCATCATCAGCATCATCATCAAAAATGCACATGTTACCTCCTGGTACAGCAATCGATATCATTGATGGGACAACACAATTGATGTCATCGGCTGCTGGAATTATCGATCCAATGATGGCGGCACAGCATATAATGATGAAAACGTCGACTCTACATTTGTCTGTGGCTCCTGTAGAAATATTTGATGGTAGCTCAATAATTGATCCAGTTGTTATTTCTACTAGTTTTTGGAGTGCCCTACAAAGACAAATTTTATCTGTCATCCTTGGTCAGATTTTTGCTGCTGTTGTATTTTCAATTCTTGCATCCTTTTTGGCTCCTCAACTTTCATCATTTCGGGATTTTATTTTATCAAAATTAACTACCAATGATAGCAGCAGTACATCACCATCATCCACAACAACACCTACCAAACCATTTATCAAAGCAGATTCAATCATTGTCCGACCGGAACCAGATTTTGGAAAACTTTTAGTATGTTTATTGATTGACATTATTGGAGTTTCATCGGAAGCAGTGCCTATTCTTGGTGAATTTACTGATATAATATCTGCACCGATTTCTGCTGCAGTATTACAGAATTTATTCCCTGGTAGTAGTAAATTTGTTTTCCTTTTCGAATTAACAGAAGAGATACTACCGTTTACAGATATTATTCCCTTTGCTACTATTTGTTGGATAATTGATACATACTATCCTGAATCGTCTGTAGCGGACGTATTTCAGCTTGGAAAGAATTACGCCAACGCTTTGGAAACGGCAACGAAAACAACAGCGACAGCAACAGCAACGCAGCAGAACAAATTCAATTCGTTTGTTGACACTACTGCAGAAACAATTGATTCGTCAAGGGAGTCGAAATAGTATTATGACAATACTACTGATAGATAAGATTCATATTAAAAAAAAAAGATATAGGACTATATAATAATTGACATATTTATTATCATAGTTTTAAAACAGTTCATTATTATTATTATTATGCTTTTAATTCGTATATACCGAATTTGAGTTGATGGAGTTTTTATTTAGTCTACCTATTTTCTTTTTTTTTTCTTTTCGAAATCTTACTAATTTGTATTAATAATACATCGTATTAATTTTTTTTTTTCCCACTACTGCTAACATTTTTCCGATCTGGTACAGAATCCAGCCATTTGATAGGATTTTTATTGTACATAGGCCAATCCGGTACGCATAGCTTTAGAAAAAGATTTTATAGAAAGCGATTCATATCGTACAATAAAAATCGTACAGACAGAACAAAAAAATATTAAGGAGATTAATAAAAGAAATGAATCAAATGAATATATTGTTAGTCAGGTATGCGATGCTATGCGAAAATTTTAATATTTTCAATTCATTTCTAGAAAGAAACTACCGACGAAAATCATGAAAATACGGTACACCAGACACTCAAGTCGTCGATAATAGGAATGAAATGGATCCGATTTGATACGATTCGATACAGAGGGATAAGAGAAAAAAATTACGTACCACCGCTGATATCACCACACCGACGAGCCAAAACTTGAAAACAATGAAAAATTCTTGTCGAAAGTAGCCGATCACCCTATTAAGTGAGGCAGTATAATTGAATTTCAAGGGAAAAAATAAAAGAGACGAAAGGGAAAAAATGATAGAAACAAACGGATATAGGTAAGTAAAGTATCAACATACAATTAATGATGATGTATTTATACGTCCAACGGAAATGATGATCACACATGCCTATGGATCCACAAAAACTATTTTTAATATTTCTTGTACTGTTCCTTTGCTTACCATCCAACTCCCCCAAATATAATAGTGATCCAATAAAAAAACAGTTCCGATAATCTTTGTCCTTCGTAATCCATTGTGAATATATATGACTGTGTGAAGTTGAATTTGACTTTGAATTGAGAGAAATTTACTAGCTTTGTATCGTCGATCTGATCGTGTCGAGTATTGTCAATGTTTTATTGATCATCGATGCATGTCGTACTGTACATGTGATCGATTGAGTTGAGAAGAGGCATACTAGCTATGTTTTACACACCACTATTTTTTGTGGCGTAAAAATAATTCCCGCGTCGTCTTCCACGTGGCAAAACATCAAAACAGCCCAAATCGATAAGATTTCCCGCACAATAATCCATCACAAAATCGGAATCTTGAATCGAATCAATCACACCAAAAAAAAATCATCACACATCTCGCACGACGATCGATGACGCCAATGATGCATTATAATAATGTTTGAAACTGCTGCTAGTACTAGTTATCAACTGATGAGAAAACAAGTAACATCAACCGTCTACGTCTACTTCTAGCAACGTACTAAAACACGGTTGAGATAGCTAAACAATTCACACTATGAACAAAAAATCATTTTCATGGTGTAAGATTCTACCCCTTATTTTATCCTTTGCGTTCATTCTGCTTGCTATTCGTGTAACATATTCGGAAGGATTTGTCGGTACAGCTAAAAGGAAACAAAATTCCGTTGACGTCAAACTTACCAATGGCAGTAATGATAGCGATGACGATGATGATAACATTCGACGCCTGGATAATATTGTTGATCGAAGACGTGCAATACGGAATGGCTTAGTTTTATCTACCGCTGCAGTATCAGCAACAACCTCTTTTCCGGTTCGTACCGACGCTACAACAATAAAGGGTGAAGGACATCAAGTCGAATTAGATTGTCTACAAAATCTTCCTCCTGTATCATCCGATTCTATTCGTCTATATCTTTGCCGTCATGGACAGACGGAAAATAATCGTTTACGAAAAGTTCAAGGTGCGAGAGTTGATCCACCTATTAACGAAAATGGAAAATCTCAGGCATTAAATCTTGGTCGAGCATTGTCATTCGCTGATCCGAAACCGGAATTATTCTTTTCTTCTTCTTTGATTCGTGCGAAAATGACAGCAGAAATTGCGGCTACCGCTACTGCTGCCAATACAAAAAAGAATAATAATGATGTACATGATGATGTACAAACACCACTCATCATCCAACAACCACGACAATTATCTTCCTTGGCAGAAATAGATTTTGGTTCGTTTGCTGACGGTCAACCAATTAGTGCCGTTGAACAAAAAATGACTCAAACTTCTGCAAGATGGGCTATCGGTGACGTTAATTACCGAGGAGGAGGAGATGGTGATAGTGGTAGCGATGTTCTGATCCGTGCCTGTGAAGCTCTTCGGGTATTAGTACATGAAGCCACGATAGCAGAAGTAAACTGTGTTGCTGCTGTTAGTCATTCTGCATTTATTCATGTCCTAGTTGCTATGATATTGGATGAACCTCTTATTCAATCTTACAATAGAAAGATTTTCAATGGAAGTGTAACAGTAATTGACATACCAAAAGATCTTAATCTTAACAGTCAAGTCATTGGAACGAAACCGAATTTACTTGGGGGACCAATATCACAAAAACCAAAAGATTTTACCGTTTCTATACCGACTTGTAAAATGATTCGCGTCAATGAGTTTCGTCATCTACCTCCTATTATTGCTTAGGTTATTGAAAGCAGCTAGCAAGTCCGATTTTTCATTTTCTTTGCGATTATGTATAGGTGAATGGACATGTTTAGTTTAGTATGAATAACTAGCTAGCGTAAAAGTATGTAAACTTCATTAATATTCTTTCAATTACATACCACAATTACTTATTTTTTATTTATAGATTCTGCCTCTGGTTGAAAAATTGTAAGAGAAAAAAATGAATAGTTTAAAGATCCAGTCACCCTGCGCGAAGGAATTTTCGTGATGTCTGACGTCATAGTTAAGTAAAATGCAGGAATGTTCAATCTGTCCATCGAAAAAAAATCATGTGATGAACTGATCATTATGATGGGTGAGCACAGAAAAATAGAAAATACCGATAACGAATAACGAGCGATATAAAAACGACATAAATGTCAATGGATTGGATGATTGGATGTATTAAAATTAATCAAAAGTAATCACAAATATTCGAAAATGCGGTGTATCGATCAGACTCAAACTCCGATGTTGGCAGCAATATGGGTTGCATTTTTTGCTCTTCGTTTTGTCAACGGTTTCACTGCTCCTACAACTGCAGTACCAATAATATCAAATCAAAAGACGAAGTTACCAACGTGTTTAAGACAAGCGAACGACGACGACAACGATGGCGTGAATGACGTTGAAATTTATTCAGTATCTCCGTCCTCAATAGCTGCAGCAACTAGTAGAAGAGAAATGATAACGAAAGCAACAGCACTTGCATCGGTTTCTTTCTTACCAGCACTTTGTGGTTCCCCAAGGATTTCTTCTGCAGCAGTGGGGTCACTTCCTGAGCTTGCCAATTCGAACGCTTATGTTCAAGGTCTTACCATAAACGTTGCAGACAGTGTTCAGCAAAAGCAAATGATTGATTTCTTAGTCAATGGATTCAGTTGTGAGGTACTAAGACAAAGAAATCAAGATACTATCGAAGAGACGGTAAGTGTATAAATCAACAAAAGAATTTGTCTACATTTTTCTTCTAGAATTGCCTAACAACTTTTGTTGGGGAAAATAAAAACATAATACAGTGGCTTGGGTTCGGACCTGAGCAGTTGAGTGTGCCTGATGATTTCGAACTGCCGGTATCGTCCTTCGCAAAGTATGGTGGGCATGCTTCCATCAATGTACGATACGATTATGAATCTAAAGCACCGTTGTACCGCCAAGGAGACGATGCGCCCGGCAACAATATTGCTTATCTTCAGTGTGAGTTGTTATTAGAGAGACATATATAGGCTCTCCTTTCTTTATATTACATTATATTGTATTACAGTAACATTCTCTATTTTTAACAATTTCATTGCCCATCGACTAACCAAAAATTCAATGATTATGATTATTTGATGTAAGTGGGAGTTCCCGGTTATCGAATTAGCCAAATGGTCGCTAATGGAGGAAATATTTTGGATGCGTATGGGTTAGTAAATGTAGTTTCCCCATCTGGACTACCAATTCGTGGTATTGTGGGAATTAGTCCGGATCCCATCATGTTTGTTGCTGTCAACTGCCAGAATGTACAAGAAAGCAAAGAATTTTATGAAAATCTTGGTTTCGTTGAGCAAGAGGTGCCTTATTCAAGACCATCTAACGGGACTACGATGTTTGAACCAGCTCCACCAAAGGGATCGTGCTACATGTCGCCGTCCCCGACCTCCATGGGAGTTCTTCTGCTACCGGGAAAGAAGAAGAAAGTTATTACAGCCAATCCAGCCGTTAATTCATTAAATATTGTCTACAACCCATCGTCATCGGAGACAAGCTCCAGGGAAGACAAAGATATATCGCTGAAAGATCCCTCCGGAGTAACAGTCAAATTTCAGTCCGTAGCTGCCTTCTCGAATATAGAAAAGAAAACGCGATAGTTTATTTTCTTAATAAGTAATAATAGCATAATCGTTTAATATACTGCAGAGTTAACATCATATGTATACAGTATATTTTTTATCGCCGTTCCTTTCAGCTACAGCTACAGCACAATTATTGCCTAAAACGATGAAATACAATATGGTCTTTCTTACATACATATATATATTTCCCCTTTTGAGTTTGCAAAATTATTATAGAACTTAGTTTATTATTTTACTATATTTATATCGTTAATGCTACAATAGGCTTACAACAAATTAAATAATTATAAAATTATCGAAAAACAGAATCCAATGGGTCTTCTGGAAGTACTAATTCTTCTTGTCGAATTTTGCGCTTCTTTTGAGAATCTTTCCTATCTGTGTACGAACGTCCTTGTCGTTTTTTCTCTTCGGCTCGTATCTCATTGGGTGAAACAAAATCTGGGTTTTGGAACAATGTTTGACCACCAAAGGATCCTCTAAAGATACGGATCGGATTGAGTACAAATCTTGGTCCGATCTCAACAAGAGACGTACTCTCTTCTTGTCCAGACTTTTTCTTTAAAGTGTGGGCCTCTAGCGCATTGGTTGCTTGTTGCTCCAAAATTTGGTAATTTCGTACCCATATCTGTAATTCATCAGATGAATATGATGGAAGTCGAGAAACAAACATAAAAGGAAAATTCATATTAGAAATCAAATAATAATATAGTAAAACAATGTTGGCACAAACACACATTACACATTGCATCGCTTCTCTGTAAGTCTCATTCCATCGTAGTCTTAAGTACAAGATGTTTTGCTCTCATGCCGTTAGGTCTGATATACGCTCATCATTAATATAATCAACGACTTTAGAGAAGCGACGAGCAAGTAATAATAATAGTAAAACGATCTTGGCACAAACAAACACACACACACACAAAGGTATTGCGTAGCTTCTTTATAAGTCTCATTCCATCGTAGTCTTAAGTACAAGATGTTTTGCTCTCATGCCGTTAGGTCTGATATACGCTCATCATTAATATAATCAACGACTTAAAGAAGCTACACGCATACCTTCACATGGTTATTTGTTTGTTCGTTCGTTCGATCGATATTGTTTAAGATAAATAAAAAACGCAACGACGTACCTTTTTATCTGCATAGTAGAAAGCCATAACTCGATCAACAAAAGGTTTGCTCTTTGGATGGCCTCTGGGAGTACCAAATACGTCTGTGAAGATAGTTTTCAATAGTCTAAGATGACTTGTCGTATCAAATGCTTCATCAAATGTTAGTATAGGTCGACTACCTCTCATACAATTACCCGTAAGACGTAGCTCATCCATTGTATGACAATTCGTCAAATGAAACTTAGCCGACGGGCCAAGATTATCACCTACTCTACCAAGCCATAGGTATGCATCTTGACGTTTACGACATTCCAAAAACAAAACAGTATTACAACCTCTCATTTGAGCGATATCATTCACTGCTGATGCGGCACCATTCTTTCCAGCATCTAATTTCGATTCCTTCTTATGGTGTGGTAACATTGTACGCAGATCTTCCAACAAGTGACGGTAACGAGCAGTTGCACCTCTCAGACAAAGTACTAAACATCGTTGCTTGTTTCGATATTTTCCATCACTCGAGGAGAATAATGTAACTTCTTTCTTTTCTTCTGCAATAGCAACGTCACTTGTACTTTCTTCTTCACCTTCAGTGGTTGATGGTGGTAATTCTTCGGCATCGGCAGGTGGTGCTGCTGATTCCGTTCTCTCTCTATTTGATTTTCCCATGATATGATTAAATACGTCAACTATTAGCTTGGTTGGCAAGTGAGATTGCAATTAAGAGTTATGATCATGTCGAAGTCAAGGTCAAATTAACGTGTTGTTCACAAACTTTTATCTGGAAGATAGATTTGATGGTTGGTGGTAGCTAAGACGTTTTTATTGAGCCACTTCGTTTGTTTGGAATTTTGCTCTACTATAGCATAGCATTTGAATGGTTAGGATGCAGTCCTCAAATCTTAGGTTGAACACCAGACCGATTTAGTTCTAAAAATTAAAAATGTTTTTAAACAATGTTCTTCTCTTGTCAAAAAAAAATAAAGAACAAAATTTTAAGAGCTCAGTTGAACGGCGAGTTAGTTGGGCTTCTTGATTCGTTGGATCCTCTGTGCAGCACGAGCTGAGCACGCAATGGAGAACACTCTTTTTTGATACTACAGTAGTACTACAGTGTACTTAGTACTGTACTGTATTCAAATATAATAAGTCAATAGTACAAACTTCACACATTAAACTTGCTTGTTACAGTAGTAGAGTAGTTATCACATGTCAGCATCAGGTGTATCAGCACAAGAAGTGTACAGTAGTATCTTTACATCGCCGTTCCAAAAGGTGTCATATCAAACATACATCGTCGTCGTTTTAACGTTTTAAAAGCACTTGCAGTGTACTAGCTTTGGCGTACTGTATAATTGAAAGTTCTGAGGGAAGTAGAGAGAGAGAGAGAGCACGTGCGTAATTAATTTATATTCTTCGAATCAATCATCTAATTTCTGAGACAAGATGATGAAGGCTGGCATGAATAACGACGAAACTTCGTCGCCTATGCCTATGAATAACACTAGAGATGAGAGGATTAATACCCCTACTATAGATTTTGATGACTGGGCAGAAGATCCCTTCACTACTCTCGCGAAAGAAAGTGACGTCTTTGCATCGTTTGCAACGGAGGATGAGATCAGCACGACGAACGCTGTTAATAATTCGAATTTTAATTCCAATTCGAACAACCACCCAGCTTCATCATCATTTCCTTTTATTCCTCATGCCTTATCCGCTTCATCAATAATTTCGGGAAATAATTCCAGCATCAACAATGAAAAAAACGTTATTAATGCCGTTAATGATACTACTACAAGTAACACTTCAGCAGCAAGTCGGAAAAGGAGCCATTTTCAACAATCGCAACAAAAGCAAACATCAAATTCTAGTAGTTCGAACAAGAGTACAACCACATCATCTACGAAGAAAAAATCGGACTATATACCCATCTCAAGAAGAAAGAAGAAACCAAAAGGTATGCCCAAGAGACCACTAAGTGCATACAATCTTTACTTTCAAGCACAACGAACAACGATTCTTGCAGTCCAAAATGCTGGGAATGGACCAAGGATTGGATTTGAAGGTTTGGGAAAAATTATTGGGAAAAAATGGCGGGATCTTAGTAGTATCGACAAGAGGGAGTACGATAAACTAGCAGAGAAAGACAGTGAACGTTATCGTAAGGAAATGGATACGTACCATGAAATGAAGGCTAAGCGTTATGAAGAGGAAGAAAAACGAGCCGTGTCAGAAACTAAGGCGTTATCTAACATGGCAACTTCTGCAAGGGACGTATCATCTATAGGTCAAGTTTCGTCCTCTTTCGGTGGTGGTGTGAACTATAATACAAAACAACAAATGCAAGGAGGTTCTATCAAGGTTATTCCTGTTGGAGATGGATTTGTGAATTCTCATCTATTTACGCACCCATCTCATCAAGGGTCACAGTTGGTTTCTTCAATCTCATCATCGTTTCCGCCTGGGACACAACCTGGAAATATATCTTACCGTCCAGTAAGTATGGCTCGGGTAGAGCAGCTTCAGCAGCAGCCACCCTCTCCTCACTACGCTTCGCAGCATCAACAACAGCAACACAATGTGATGGATGTAAACACCAATGGTGGCCATAATATCCATCCTCGCGGTCCATCTCCGTCTCAGCATTTTACGCAACATATGGTAGATCGATCCGCCGATCCTGCCTCATATAACAATGATGTTGGTCCTGGTTCGGCCACTTCATCTGCAGCAGCACCTCGTAATAATAATTGCCAAATGCCACCGGGCATGGAAGTCGTTCTGTCGGACCGGAACGGTGTCGATCGCAAGTACCGTGTACAGTATACATGTTATTCCATGACAAGAGAAAATGCAAACAAGTACATCGATAGTCTCACAGGAAACCAACCCCAACAACAATCGTCTGCTGCCCAACAAATGCCAATGTCGATGCCACCGCCGGCAGCAACAGGCCCGTCGAATGGAGGGTATGCTGATTGGGGTCCTTGATACTTTATATCATAATTTTCTTTTTCACATCCTGTATTATTCTCTATCGAAAAGAAGGAAGTTTTCCTTTTTTTCGCATTCACGAAGTTACACCGTTTTATTTCATATATATATATATATATATATATATTGTATACACATATTTATTTCTATTTCTACAGTATTTATAACAAAAACTTTGATAAACTACTAATGCACTATATATATATATATATATATATATATTCTATTAGAAAACCCGTCTTGTTCTCGGATATTAAGAAGCCCCTCCATTAACAATCGGGCAGTACAACACTTAGAATCTTGTTCGTTTCATCACATCAACAGAAACCCACCAGGAATTATTGCACTATTATCACCTCGTGTTGATTTTTGCGCGCGCTATTCTAACTTAAAACTAAATTGAAAATAGATCACCACTCACATTTCATATTCTACTTCTGTATTGCAATATAAAAGACTGACTAACGCATTTCTCAAAAAGTGGATGTACATCCGAAATTGAAGACAAGAGACAGCATAGGAAGAGGAAGAGGACAACGACATATACAACAAACTGAAGCAAATTAAAAAATGATGGATTTTCCTCCGGTACGACGTTCTTGGAAGGTT
>Ga0115007_10002045_pt1 | contig 12644 bp, 3 predicted proteins | sample ArcOceMetagenome_2_FD_87166 | JGI IMG/M metagenome (GOLD analysis project Ga0115007, IMG submission 87166) | Marine eukaryotic phytoplankton communities from Arctic Ocean - Arctic Ocean ARC135M Metagenome | ecosystem: Environmental > Aquatic > Marine > Oceanic | place: Arctic Ocean | collected... | reverse complement strand
GAATGGACGACAAGGAAAGATTTTTCCCAAGAATCTAAATTTATGACCTTGTCGACGTGTGATGAAATTGAAAATACGAAAATACTGAATCCCACAACCGCGCGATCGCTATTTCTTTTGATGCGCGTATCTGGGGGAGGGGAGGGGAGGCGAGTATTTTTAATTAAAAAAGCAAACAGGTTGGAAAAAATGCAAATAAATAATATATTTACAGTGCGTACGTCGGAAATATCTGAAATTTAGAAATTTATCTTTGTTATGATACTAGTAATATTATAGGACCTAGTGATTCCTATACCCCTACTAGTATCTTGACTTGCTATTCTTAGATAGCTTTACTTTTTGGCGCTGAGTTTTCTACTCTACTGCTGTACAGGGTTTCATTCAAAAAGGTGCGAATTTTCTTTTTTAAGATGATTCTTCGTCTTCCTCCTGGTAGTCTTCGAATTCTTCTTCTTCCTCCTCCTCGTAGTTCTCTATGTCATTGATGCAACTGTCGCACATCCAATGGTCAAGTTTCACAGCTGGACTTAATTGTGGAACGCAACATTCATGGTGCTGTACCTTAGGACATAGTTCACAACATAATAATGTCCCACCATCATTACAGTGGTAACATTCTCCATTGTTATTTCCTTCAAATGGTTCGTATCCGTACGACATAGCGAGTTTCCACAATTTACTCATTTTCCTTTGCTGAATAAGATTCGCCTCGTCAGACTTTTTTTGCTGGTGAAATGTAGCATGCAGCGTTCTTGATAAAATATCAGTCAATGCAGCATCTAGCATATACATGTGAAGATATAAAGTAGACAAGCTTGACTCTGCCATGATCACATATGATGTAGACCAGCCGGAATTATCACGACTCCACCAATCGGGCAATTTCGATCGTTGTATGGACGCAAGTAAGGCAACTAAAGCTTGTGCAAGCATCTGTGTACACGTACACTCTGCAACAAAGGCCTTCCATGTGGTATAATTAAGATCGCTATCAAATACCCTGAAAGAAGCCAGAGGATCACTAAACTTATTCCGTTGTGGAGTTTCAGCTGTCAGCTTCACCGACTCGGGGATCAACGTTCCTACTTGTAGCAAGAACATCTTTCCTTCACCAAGTCGACCTGGTATGTCATTCTCAGAATTATTTTCTGCGAGAGCCACATCACTCATCAACCCACAACCAATACTTCGACGCAATATGATTTTAGAATCATCCTTGTTGCTACTTGTTTCTTCTGCTGATGTGGAGCACACCAAGTACCTTTCGAAAGGCAAAGAACATAACGAACAGTTGTGATAACCCCTGCAACATGTTGTTTTCAGACCTACAGATTTCTTTTCGCAAGAATAGTTCTGTTTCGATTTCTCAAATTCATGACATAAAGGATCGTTTCCTAAGTAATTCGCTGGAAGGGCAGTAGGATGAAACTCATTCTGATCTAGTCGGGATATTCCTGTTGTATCACACTGAAAAAGTTTAGCTATGTGTATCCACAATTGGATGAGATCATTGATATATTTGACGTGGGCACTCTTTGAATTCAATACTTTGAGGCAAAAATCAAACATGCTCTGATTGGCAGGGAAATTTAGCGTTTGTCCAGTGGGGGAAGTAAAAAATTCAACTCCTGATGCTGCTTCTTTGCAGCAATCGCCCCTTTTCACCTGCTTCTCCAACAAAGGAAAGCGAGCAACTATGGCCGAAGTAATTGCACTGGCAAATTCGACAAGACGCTTGCCATCTTGTATCCTAGTGAACTTTCTTGCTTCGCAGAGAGTGACCATCGAATCCGACTGACAGAAATGATACGAAGAATAGTGACGATATAGCTCCGTCTCTGATGGAAACGTCAAGCATTGTCTCTCGCCGCCTGCTCCGATAATACTACACCCCCATACACAGGTATAGCATTTGGAAGGTAATGATCTCAACGGCACGATGTCGGGATGAGTTTCTCGAAGAATTTCTTGGACCTTCTGGAGACTCAACAAGTATTGTCTTTGTAAGTGTTGCTCTACTCGTTGTGCAGGTGCCCCTTCCAGATATATCGCCATCGGATCATTGGAAATCCACATCACGTCACGGCCATCAGGTGATTTCCCAAGAAATTGAAGATCGGTGAAACTATTAGCTAACGCCGATGCAGCTTTTTTCATTGGGTCTTGCTGTTCTTCTTCTTCTTCAAGACGTTCATAAGTTGCGTGTGACACGGGTGAAGTTTTTTCCTTTGGATCCTGCTGTTCTTCTTCTTCTTCTTGACCATCGTCAGTTACGTGTAATGTATTCTGTGAACGAAGTTTAGCAATCACCTTTGCTTCTTCAGAATCAGAATTAGTATCCACAACCCAGACATCGTCGGAAAAAAATTCATTGATTTTCATTGCGTCAAAATACCCTATACTTGACAGGTAGTATGCCTTAACCTCAACTTTATCCGGGATATTATCAACTTCGGAATTCCATTCCTGAGGACCTTTTGCAAATCCAACTAAAGTAGCTTCATTAACCATTGACCCTTCACTAGCCGTCTGTACAAATGTGAAGACTGCTTTTCCTTCCCATTCAGTAGGAGAAAGATCATATAGACATGTATCGGTACTTTGCTGATCAGTTGCAGATTCTTCCGGTTCGCCACCACCACGGATTCGCTCAGAAGGGTATGAATTCGACTGCGATATTGGTTCTCGATCTGATCTACCACGATTTCCATGCTGTCCCCTGTTGTATGTCCCCTCGTTATAGAATGCGAGGCTGGGTTCATCGGTGCTTTCGTCAAGTTCGCCTACAGCACTCATCTCGCTATTCTCTCCCTCTGAATCTAATAAGTTCACAACTGCAGTTTCCTCTTGATTTACACCGTTACTTTGAGGATATTCGTAATTATTGTTCCGTTCAGTACCTTGAGCATGACTGGGTGGTAGGTGTCCATTCGGTTGTTGATGCGGCCAGTTCGCATGCAAAGAATGATGAGGGAAACGATCGGCTTGTCTCGGATCATTATAGTTTACCGGGTGCTGATGCTGGTTGTTATACTCGTGATGATTATTCAAATGAGATTGCCACATATGATGGTGTGGAGTATTAGGATATCCGTATTGTGTATGTGGGTATTGCTGAGGAGGCGAGGGAAGAGGTCGATGTTGGTGATGCTGGATAGGGGGTTGTTGCGGAAGGGAATGTTGAAATTGCATCTCCACGGTCCGATCTATCGGAAGCGGTTTCCTCGGAAGTCGATACTTGTAGTCCACACCATTCGATTTTTCTATTAGAATGAAATCTCCTATCTCTGGAGCTTCCTGGTCATTCATTCTGTCACAATCCAATTGGAGTATATTTGAATGAAACTCTCTTTTCACGATTGGAATTTTAACTATCATCTCAGGAGTCCAGCAAATTAATCTCTTTACTTGTTCAACGACGGTTTTTAGATCATACCTTGGCATAAGAAGACGCATCCCAAGTTTATAATTGCCATTAAGATAATTTTCATAGAAGACGGAAACTTCCATAACGGTTAAAATTATACCGTTTTGAGAGCTACCTGCGGCACGGTAGAAATCATTCTGTTGAAGTAAGGGGCGATCGTTGTACGTATCTCGAAGAATGCCCATTAATTTGTTATTAGTACTTTCACTTCGGCCAGTAGCAGGAGCGGAATTTCTGACATGCGTAGGTGCATTGATAGTGGGAGTACGATGTACAACACGACCTTGGTTCGAATTCGTATTCGTCAGTGGATTAATTACCATCGGTTGTGCATTGATAGTGGGAGTACGATGTACAACACGACCTTGGTTCGAATTCGCATTCGTCAGTGGATTAATTATTGTAGGAGTACGTTGCACACCATGACCTTGGTTCGAATTCGCATTCGTCAGCGGATTAATTACCAGCGGTGGTATACGGCGATTTTGCTGAAGAGGACGATGTGCCGAGGTTTGTGGACGAGAAATCGACGTTTGAGACATATTAGCTCGATCATCAACAGGTGACGGTCGATAAATAGATAGCACTACCGGAGAAATCTTGATGTTTGAATTTTTGATTGTCGAAAGTATCATCGTGATTCCGTCAAAACGACTTTGATTTTTGTCCATTCGGACATTGACACCTGGAGCTCCCATAATCGAAGCCACAAGATCATTAATTTCGTAAAACTTTGTGTATTTTCTACCGTTCACTGCTATAACTATATCATGTGGCTTAATACCCATTCTGTGTGCAGATGATCCTCGTTTCACTCTGCCAACTCGTAGAATGCGTTCATTCTTCCATTTCATGATCTCAAACCCCCAGCCAAACACATTATTTAAAACTGACGGTGACAACGTAATTGTTCTTTCTAATAACTTAGAGTGGCTACCTTGGTAGGGTGAAAGATTGGATGGAAAAAGTGTGTTCGCTATATTTCGTTTACCCGCTTCATCTTGGAATAGAAAGTCTGAATAATAGAGCATACTTTTGCCTTCCAATACAGACGACGGAAGTAAAATTTGCAATGTGTTGGCTTTGATTGCGTTGACGGGGATTAGCCCTTGGTGAAATAGGGACAGTCCAAACTCGAGCTCATGAGATTTATCCCCTTCCCGTTGAATGATTTTCCAGTTTGAAGAATCAATCTCATTTTCGACCTGAACGCTCTGTTCGCCCGTTGAATCAGTGCAAAGAAGTCCTCTTACTAATTTAGTGCTTGCTTTACCTTTCAGAAGAGTATCGATGAGTTTGTTCTGCATCCCAAGATTGGGATCTGTTGATGGTGTATAAAAATATTGTAGCATCGTTACTCTATCTTCATTCGTTGTACGTGAATGCGAAGATAAATTCGGCGAATCAAGAGAAGATTTGCATAATTCTTGTACGAGTGCACTGTCAATCGCAAGGCGTATTCTATTGCTATATTTTATCTTTTTTCGTAGTGCCGCGGGCGAATATCTTGCAACGCCATCTAAATTTAGAACATCCAGGGATGCCCATGAGAAGTTAGATCTACTATTATTCTCTTTTTGATTCCTCACTTTACACCGTTCAAGTAAAAAGAGCTGTTGACGTGCATTCACAACTGGTAGCAAGTGATAGATTCCATCTCCTTCGTCAAATTGGTCGTAGTTAGTCTTTTGTCGGCCATTCACCACCGTATCATGGTAATCAGGTGGCAAATAAGACGAAACTATGAATTCGATTGGTCTATTTTCATGGTCGATACGAACAATTTTAGATATGTACTCTACCAGGGGGTCGCTAGGAAGAACCAAAAATAATGTTCCAACCAATGAAGCTTGTTTCGAATATTCGCTCATTGTGTTTCCGATCCTTGTGATTTCTTTATTATCGATATCATCTATATGCCGTTCACTTCTAGCAGCTTGATTCATACAGAGCTTATTCTTGCATGTTGTCACATTCTCATTTTCAGCAGGTCGGGAGCAACAGACGGAGCAAGATGCTCCGAACCACGGAGATCTAGAGTAACGAAAAGTGTCTGGTGGACCTACCATCGCTCTGAACTAACTAGACTTTACTGTAGCGCCCACACACCATGAGCTAAAAGCTATTAGAAAGTGACGAACGAGTGCACTTCGTTTAGTGATTAGTTGCGATACTCCAGGAAATGAAGAATGCATTAATGTGTCCATCGCTTCGCAAAATAATTCCATCGGTCGTTTTTCGAGTTTTTTGGTTGCCCAGCTGAGTCGCTGGCGGATCGAGTTGTTTTGAGGGGGTGTTAAAAACGCCTCGGGAGAAGAATCATAAGAATCGTCCTTGGACTGAACCCTCATAATGTGAGTCATTATTGAGTCAAGCCTTCGTAAGCAAAAGAATCCCGACTCGTCTTTCTGATTACCTTCCCAAAAGGGCTGAGCGTATGCTTCCATACCTATTCGCCGAATAACTGCCCTACAGTACTCTGCTTCCAGGAACACAGTTCGGGATTCATCGGACGCTTTCGATTGAGTACAAGCCCCACAATACCAAAGACTTGACGAATTCAATCCCCGGAGAACGTCCAAAGTATTCTTATTCAATTGTATCATTGACGCGTACCAATTCTTGGCCAATTTAATTATATTAGCCGACGGCGGTCTTAATACTGTCACATTCAACCTTAACGACTGGACTTGGAATAAAGTCATGCAACTGTCATGCGTAAGGGTAGACATGTCAAAGACCTTCGATTCTCCGTATATTTGTTCATCCTCAGCGTGAACAAGTTCTGAAAATTCTACACTAGTTATGATATCTCCCTTTTGAAGACCAGCTTGATCCCCACCATAGTCTTTTTTTACCGCTGTAAGAAGGTAGCCCTTGTGACTTATTCTTGCAGGTATCTTGCACTTTCTACCTCTACTATCAGTATCTTCCAAATTCATTTGCTCCGCTACGTAACAAGCGTCGTCGGACTGTAAGATCTCAAACAACTTGCTGCAGTTCACTGTATTTTCGAATGATATTCCTAACTTCGAAGCTTTTCCATCGTCTTCAATCTGTCGGTCGATTGTTATTGTTTCCTTAACCCAGTCTAGAGTTGAAAAATCGGGAGGATCTAAATTTTCCGGTCTTTTCACATTAAAAATTTCATTTAATGGCGGGAATGATTGAATAAGATTCTTCAAACTGACACTGGTACTATGACCGGGATCGGAACACTTCTCATGGAAAACTTGTTCGCAATTCAAACAAGTGCGGAGCTCAGTATTTCCTACCTTCTCACATTTGCAGCATTTTTCTGCCCAAGGTGCGGGTGAACTTTTAAGTAGATTTATCAGAGATTGCTCTGTAAAATCTTTTGGAGAAGATACCAATTTCAAGGCAGTCTCGTAGATAGCATCTTCGTCATCGTCGTCATCACCATCATCCGTAGTTGTCGGAGAAAATGTACTAAAGAGTATATTTAAGTCCTCTTTTGCTGCATCGACGAGCGTTTTATGAGAAGCCTGATTTTTCGGACAGACATTAGAAAGACTTTCTAACAAGGTAAATAGCTGCGACTGACAAGGTACAGCAGTGTTTGAACCATCATATCTACCTTTAATGAAAAATCTACGATCGATACGAGCGAAAGTTCGGTCTTCAAAATGAAAATCTCCTCCAGCTGGTAATTGTTGCATATAATCTTTGACATCAGAAGGGGTATCACCCTCTTTTAAGGCCGCTGCCTGTTTCAAAACTTTATTATTCATCATACAACCAATATCAAGTAAAAAGAATCGTTCGCTCCGATTAGAAAAAAGAATCGTCAATGCGTTTCTATTTCTTCGGGCAAACCATCGTAGTAGATAAGATTGACATGCTTGTCGTAGTTCAAATAGATTATCATTGTCTTTGTCGTTCTTACTTTCGTTGCGTATTCTTTTCGTTGTATTAAAGCGAACGGGATCAATCTGCCGTCGTCTTTTTAATGTATCCTGTTTCTGTTGTTGTTTTTGTAAAGGAGCAGTTAGAATTTGTTTTTTTATACGTTGATATGTATAGATGGATTGGTTCACGACTGCCCATTCAACCAATTGGTCAACGTAATTACTAACTTCTGCGATTTGTAATTTTATAGATGTGGGATTACCCCGAAGTATCGCTTTCAATGGCAAATTCAAATTATTGTTTCTCTCGTCAACAGTAGTAGATGTGTGGGTTATCGTCTCTTCTTGCTGTTGTTGTTGTTGTTGCTGCTGCTGTGAATCATCCCCATCTTCATTATCTGTAATATTCACTACCAACCGCTTTCCTCCGCCCCTAACCCCTGTTCCCAACAAAGCAACAGCAACAGTAGTTCTACTATCATCGACTACGTTATTAGAATCTATTGATCTTCTATCAATATCGTTATCCTCGTTGTTGTTGGCAGTAGTAGTTGTTTGCACCTGCACTTCAAATAGTAGAAATAATTGTCGTAAAGCTTGTGTATTTCGTTGTGCTCGTATCCAAAGAGGAATCAGATCCGATGATGTGAAATTGTAGTCCTGTTTCTGTGATGGATTTTGACCCTTTTTGTATCTATTGCAATCGTATATACAAGCTGGACTATTTAGGGATTTGATTAATGATTTCTCTCTTTTATCATCATTAGTAGTAGTTGAGTTACAAGTAGTAATTTCATTACTATCATCTCTCTCACCATCATCATCTTTAGTAGGAAAATCGTTATCGCTATCATCATTGAGGAAAGATGCCATAATTGCAAGTCTTGCATATGCCTCCCACGTGTGCTTATTAGGAGGCATAGCGAGAGTACAGCATTGAATGCATTTGTTCCGTCTAAAAAATGCTGAAGTTGAAGTTGACGTTGACGTCGAAGATGTTGTTGTTGTTCCTGTTGAATTGCCATTGTTGGTTTCTGCTACTGCTACTGCTACTGCTACTGCTTCTACTCCTGCTGCAGTTGGGGTCATTTTTTCGTTTTCTTCGTTATCATCCTCCCCACTACCATCATCAATATCAATAGATGGAACTAATTCTTCAAAATATTTTGATGATGGTATATTTATAAATGGAGAAAAGCAACAAGATTCTTGTTTTATTTTACCTTTTGTTGCTGAATCTGCTGGTAATAATCGTGTTGATGTTACCAACTGATCTTGTGCAACGAACTTACAAGTCCAAACTTCAAATCGTTGTAATAATTTAAGTAATAACTTCATTCGATCTGTACCAACACTTTCTACCTCCTCATGTAAATTATCAAGTTCTTCTTTCTTATTCTTCACAAGTCGGAGTGTGATAGGTGCTATCCGTTCGTCGTTGTTACCATATTGAACTATTACGTGTAATTCTTCTTCTAATATTCGAAACTTTTCAAGTAATGTACGAAATTCTAGGACAGTTTCTAAATCTTTTGGTGAAATATTACCCAAAGGCGTAGGCTTTTGAAGCAAATGCTGCTGCTCGTCAGATTCAGACTCGTCATCATTTTTATTATTATTTGTTGACGGTGCTAGAAAATGTGACTGAAATTGATTCAAAAAATTCGAAACTTCAAGAATACCTGTACGGTCCAACTCCCGATTTTTACATGTACCATTATCGTTTGATTCTTTGGTTAGAATGCTATCGATACTCATGGTATTCGTTACTTCGCAAGCAGAGGCACCGACTGCTTGTAGATATTAACAGTTTTTTTAAAGTGACTATCCGGCTGTTCTAAGCTTGATCTATTGACTACACCATTTAGTAAGTATTTGACGAGTTCGGTTTCTTATGATGAGAGGTGTTGTTACATTGGCGTATGGCGTATCAACAATGTGATTGTTGATCTTTTGACAAAAAAAAATACTTTCGGCGCCATCAATCTATCAATCATTTTTACGTATAAAATTATACATGACTGAAAAAAATCATCTGTCGTTAAGTATCTATGCACCTTCATAGCAAAGGTACTGTAGGCTACGAGCTTGCTTCCAGTACTTCAACAACCTTTGAGAACTTTGACAGCAATAAACAGAAATCAGAATTTAGGTGTCAGAATTTAGGTGTCAGAACTACAGTTCTGAACTGTGGTACACTGTAGCTAGCAGTTGCTACAATTGTACAAGTAACAAGTAGAGAGAGGCTGTCATCTATCCTATATATAATATATAGTATTATTCAATGCATAATAATATCATACAACAGTACAGTATGAAAGATACATGGTTGCATGCAATAGTAACAACGCATAATATGCATGCAAGCAACAGTGATTGTCACACCACATATCCACCCCTCGAAAGAAATAGCTGAGACGAGCATTTCATCATGATAATGAATATCAAATACACACACAAGTAATACTATACTACGAAGTAAGTAAGAAGTACATTAAAATATCTTGCTCCAAAAGCAAAGGCAGAAACTACTACATGGTGTACCTTTTAGAGGGACTTGACTCTCACACTCCAGTTTGTCCATTAGCTTGTGTAATGAGCAAAGAAATAAGAATTTGCTTTATCCGATCCCAATTAATTGTCAAAAACACACATGACCAACCACACAAGAAATGATGTTAACAAAAACCAAGACCCACCGGCACCAAAATAAGCTAGATATAGACTCTATGTTAGCAAACTTTATATATATAATATGTACACTGCCTTTGTCCACCCAGCTACACACATGATGGATACATCAACATCATAATGCACTAGCTATCACGTAGAAAACAGCAAAGCAAATAATGAATGTGTTTAGTTTTGTAAAGTCATAGTGTTGGGTTGTCAGTGAGCCAGAAACTTGCTTGCTGCAGGATTTCCAATTTAAAGTGAATACAGTATATAAAATCAGCCAGTCACCACACAGTAGAGCCATTGTCAAAATTAAGTGTGTATCTACTACTTGTTGTTTTATCACCAAGATGACAAAAAAGGTAGGTTATAAGAAATGTGCCAATATTTCTATGTGTTGCATAAAATTCCGGATCTTGCCGTTCTTGTTTGATACTATTAACTCTACATTGACTTCTAATTTTCTTCATTGCGAAAGTAATTTGCATTTTCAGAGGGAGGGGCGTCTGGTACAAGACATCAAAGACTCACAATCTAGTTTTAAGATGGTCCAACATTAGATAACTGATATATATATATTTATATAGAGAGAGAGCTCACCATGCAATACAAAAGGTAAACGAAGCTACAGAGATCATCTATCTCAATACAATAATGTCTACAACTTATTTTCTATGCAATCAACAATTACTACAACTCTTCTAATTTAGTAGTAACTAGACCGTTAAACTTTGCCACAAAGAAAATATAGCATTGTTCCGCATGCTTCCTTCTAATCCCTCAAATTGTTTGAAAGCTTCCATGAAGTATTCCTTCACAGGATCTTTCCCTTCAAACTTGCGGACAACCACGGCTTCTTTTAGATTCTCCAAGGTCTGAAGATGCTCACTCCACGCATTGTCCATTGATACCAGGATAATGTATCGAGCAGATCTCCCAATCGAGTTAATATCTTTTCCCGCTTCACGTGCCTGTTGATCAACAACAGCAGCCTTCTTTTCAAACACCTCATCCACTGCTATAGATAGAAATTTAGTAGCATCCGATTCAGACATACCTTCTATATCGCCTGTTTGAAGGATTGGCGCAACTATGGGAAAGAATTGGCTAACCTTTTCTATAATCTTTCCAGCGTTGATATTACGATCATCTGTCTGAGCCTTGACAATATCCGTAATGAGTTCTGTATTGTATTTCTTAATGATTGCAACTGAATCCTCATCAGACAAACTTAAAATCTTCTGTCGACGAGAGTAAATGACTTCTCGTTGCTTGTTCAGTACATCGTCGAACTTGAAAATTTCCCCACGGATCTCCTGATATTTTACTTCTACAGCTTGCTGAACCTTGTCCAAGGCCTCTGAGACTTGTGGAGCTTCCACTGGCATATCGTCACTTACACGGAATGTTTTTAGAATGTTCTGCAATCCGTCACCACCAAAGACAACAAACATATCGTCTTCAAAGGATAAAAAGAATCTCGATGTACCAGAATCGCCCTGTCGACCGGCTCGACCTCTTAACTGATTGTCAATCCGACTACTTTCATGACGATTGGTTCCCATCACGTAAAGTCCACCTGCCTGCTGTACTATTTCTCGGTCGGCATCGGTTATCTCTGAAAAGGCCTCCTTGATAGCCTCTGCTATATTTCGTAACTTTACAATATATTCCAAATCGTCCTCCGACTCAGTGGTGTCTATCGCGATTGTTAATATTTCATTTAGTCGAATACCAGTCAACTCATTCCCAAATTCCTTTTTGACAGCTGCCGCTGCATCTTCCAACATAAATTGAATATCGTCATTTAATTCACAAGGAAAATATTCCGCTGAAGGTGACGGCGGTAAACTCTCAACTTCTTCGTCTAAAAGGACACCGTTATCTAAAAGAGACGACCGTAATTTAATTCGTGCCATTGTTTTGGGACAACCACCCAAAAGTATATCAGTTCCTCTTCCTGCAATGTTTGTTGCTACCGTAACGGCAGCAGATCGTCCTGCCTGGGCAATAATCTCCGACTCACGTGGAGCATTCTTTGGCGATGCATTTAGGAGCTCGGCGTGGATACCAGCGTCTGCAAGTTTGGCAACAATAGATTCACTTTGAGCGACAGAAGTTGTTCCAACAAGACATGGTCTGCCTCCCTCCTGACCCCCTCCAACGTTTTTGATCTCCTTAACGATAGCCGCATCAGCAGAAGCACGCGTCTTAAATGCTACATCTGGATAGTCACGACGAGCGATGGGAAGGGCTGTGGGAATCGGGGTAACCTTTAGATCATACGTCAATTCTAATTCCTCAGCATCCGACATAGCAGTTCCTGTCATCCCCGAAAGACGGGTGAACTGACGAAATAGTGACTAAAAGATTAAAAAAAGGAATCGAAAAAAGAGGGTCAGCAACAATATGAATTTTGTAAAAAATAAATGTGATTGTAATATCAAACAAGGCATACAAAATAAAAATATAATAACGAACCTGATAAGTGACTTTAGCAATAACCTGAGACTGTTCGCTCACTTCAATTCCTTCTTTTGTTTCAATACTTTGATGTAATCCATCTGACCAACGTCGACCATCTAAGACTCGCCCAGTGAACGTATCAATGATACCAACTCCAATCTCTTTCCCAGATTCATCAACTTGCATAGAATAGTCTTTATCTT
>Ga0115007_10002044_pt1 | contig 12646 bp, 8 predicted proteins | sample ArcOceMetagenome_2_FD_87166 | JGI IMG/M metagenome (GOLD analysis project Ga0115007, IMG submission 87166) | Marine eukaryotic phytoplankton communities from Arctic Ocean - Arctic Ocean ARC135M Metagenome | ecosystem: Environmental > Aquatic > Marine > Oceanic | place: Arctic Ocean | collected... | reverse complement strand
GCTACAATCTTCAATAATTTTTGTAAATCCATAATTATCTGATTTAGTATTGAGGTGTTATTATTTTTTGTTTTTAACCAAGATATCCATTAATGAAATAGAAGCATCTTCCATATCATTTACAATGCTATCTATTTTAGCAATGATATAGTTATAAAAGACTTGTAATATAATAGCTACAACAAGACCAAATACCGTTGTTAGAAGAGCTACTTTAATACCTCCAGCAACAAGTGATGGCTGCATATCTCCAGCAGCTTCAATCTTATCAAAAGCTTGTATCATTCCAATTACTGTTCCCATAAATCCTAACATGGGAGCGAGTGCAATAAATAAAGAAATCCAAGACACATTTTTCTCTAACTGTCCCATTTGAACTCCACCGTAAGCAACCACTGCTTTTTCGGCAGACTCTAAGTCTTCGTTAGCGCGGTCAAGACCTTGATAGAATATGGATGCAATAGGTCCTTTTGTATTTCTACAAACTTCCTTAGCTGCATCTAATCCTCCTGAAGCAAGTGCACTTTCAACATCTTCAGTTAATTTTTTTGAATTTGTAGTTGAAAGATTTAAAAATATAATTCTTTCAATTGCAATTGCAAGTCCTAATATAAGACATAATAATACGATTCCCATAAAACCAGGTCCCCCTTCGATAAATCGTTTTTTAAGTTCTTGATGAAACCCTAAAGACTCAGCTTCAGATGTATCAGCATCGTCTTGTAATGGGGTAACAATTGTAGTTGTGTTAATGTTTACGTTTGCAGCGGCGCTAACAGACCCGAATGCCATCATAAAAGCGATAGCTAGAATTGGAAATAGTTTTTTCATTGTTCTATTCTTAATTTATTAAAAAATTTATTTTTATTTAGGAGTTAAATATATGAAAAAAAAATAGTTACGAAAACAAAAATGACAAAAGTCATTGAATTATTAACATAATAAATTTTCACTGATTAATCCCGCAACAATAATCACTGATAAACCACTCTTATATAGGTGATTGCAGAGAGGAAGGGATTCGAACCCTCGATACGTTGCCGTATACACGCTTTCCAAGCGTGCGCCTTAAGCCACTCGGCCACCTCTCTAGGTTTGCTTATTCGCAGGTCAAATAAAGAGAAAATTGTTTGATTTTTAAAATTTTTGACTGCTAATTTTAAGATATTTCACCACGAAGGTCGGTTTCAAAAACAGTTTTAAACATTTTCCTTGAAATTTTGAGCGCCAACATATACATTAGTTTCGTTAGAGCAGACTCTGTAGTCATATCATTTCCTGATATAACCCCTAGGCCTTCTAGTAGTTTTCCAGTGTGGTACTGATTCATTTGAACACTGCCGCCTGCACACTGTGTCACATTGATTATGTAGATTCCTTTAGCTATCGCGTCTTCAATCGTTTTAAGAAACCAGTCGTCGGTAGTCGCATTGCCACTTCCATAGGTTTCAACAACAACAGCCTTAAGCTGTGGGATATCTAAAATAGACTTCAATACTGTGGCTGTGATTCCAGGAAACAACTTCACTAACGCTACGTTGGTATCTAATGTCTTATGGACAATTAGGGGTGCTTGTGAATAATTTTTAAGCAATAATTCGTGCTGTACGTTTAAATGAACCCCAGAAGTAATTAAGGCCGGAAAGTTCAATGATGCGAAAGCTTGGAAATATTCTGCGTTAATTTTAGTGGTTCGGTTACCTCTGTATAGTTTATACTCAAAATATAGCCCAACTTCTTTAATAACAGCTTTATTATTGTTCTGTAGCGCCGCAATTTGAATGGCTGTTATTAGGTTTTCTTTTGCGTCTGTACGCAAATCCCCTATCGGTAATTGAGACCCCGTAAAAATTACTGGCTTAGAAAGATTCTCTAGCATGAAGCTAAGCGCTGATGCTGAATAACTCATGGTATCACTTCCGTGCAAAACCACAAAACCGTCATGAGTAGCATAGTTTTTTTCAATAATGGATGCAATTTCTATCCAATGTGATGGATTAATGTTAGAAGAATCTATGGGCGTCTCAAAAGAGACCGTGTCTGTAGAGCAATCTAATAAGTTTAATTCTGGAATCTTATCTAAAAGAGAGGCGAAATCAAAAGCCTGTAAAGAGGCGGTGAGAGGATCTTTTATCATCCCAATGGTACCGCCGGTGTATAGTAATAGGATTTGAGGCTTCATTTGCTTATTTTTTAAAAATAGATTTTGAGTTTTCAGTTGTGATTAACGCAAGCTCTTTTATTGAGATCGCATAAATATCAGAAAGTTTTTCTAAAACATTTAATATATAGCTGCTTTCATTTCGTTTTCCTCGGAAAGGCACGGGTGATAAGTAAGGAGCATCTGTTTCTAAAACAATATGCTGTAAACTAATTTGATTTAAAAATTGATCAATTTTTCCGTTTTTAAAAGTTACTACCCCTCCAACACCTAACTTCATATTGTAAGATATTGCTTTTTTTGCTTGTTCTAAAGACCCCGTAAAACAATGAAAAATTCCAAACAAATCTGCTCCTTGTTCTTCTTCTAAAATTTCAAACACCTCATCAAAAGCGTCCCTACAATGAATCACTATTGGCAAACCATACTGCTTTGCTAATTGAATTTGTGTTCTAAACATTTCTTGCTGTAGTTTTAACGTGCTCTTATCCCAATAAAGGTCTATTCCGATTTCTCCAATAGCAACAAATTTACGAGAAGACAATTGATCTTTGACGTGATTCAATTCTTCTAAATAATTAGCATTGACATGTGTTGGGTGTACTCCTGTCATTAAATACATGTTGTTTGGATAGCTAGCTTCCAAGGCATACATAGCCTCTGTGTATGTAGAATCAATTGCTGGAATAAAAAAACGAGTTACTCCTGCAGCTAAAGCGCGTTCAATAACTTCAACTCTATCTTCATCAAATTGTTCACTATATAAATGTGTATGCGTATCTGTGATTATCATATTGCAAAAGTAAGATTTTGAATAGTATATTTGTAAAAAATAATTTGCTTTGAATACAACTGCACTTTCTTTATCTAATTTTCTTAACACTAAATCTTACTATAAGATTAAGATGCATCAAATTGCATCCAATCACTTTAAAATTATATCAAAAATAAATGGTGTTAAAGGTTGGTTTATATTAGACACTGGAGCATCGTCCACTTTCATAGACCTAAAGCTTGAGGATAAATTTAAGTTAAAGTCCGAAACGTCCATGATTAAAGCTACGGGGGCTGGCCCAAACAAATTGACCACACTTTTATCAAAAAACAATAGTATAAATATTAGAGGTTGGTCCTCTAAAAAATTTCAAATTACATTAATAGATTTGAGCTACGTAAATAATGCTTTTGAATCTATAGAATCTTTACCTGTTCATGGGATTATAGGAGCTGATCTTTTAAAAGCTGGGAATGCGATTATCGACTACGAGAAAAAACAGCTATACCTTAAGTAGAGAAAACAAAAAATCCCGCAATAGCGAGATTTTTTGTTTTGGTATATGCATTTATTAATCTTGCACCTGGAACGTAATAGGAAGTGAATAAGGGACTATTACCGCTTTTCCGCGCTGACGACCTGGCTTCATTTTAGGTAACATGTTAATAACACGTGCGGCTTCTTGTTCGAGACGTGGATGAGGAGCTCTTGAACGAACACCAACAACATTTCCATTCTTATCAATTTTAAAAATCACATTAATACGCTGTCTTCCTGACAGGCCTAAATCACCTGCTAAGTCTGTATTAAACTTTCGCTGAACAAACTTGGCAATCTTAGCAGACATACATTTACGTTTTTCAGCATTAGAACCTTTCTCACAGCCTGGATATTCTGGAACATTTTCAATAACTGAAAATGGAACCTCTACGTCTTCATAGAACTCTTCGACAACAATATCTTCAACTTCGATCTCTTCATCTTGATCGGTCTCTGTAGACTCTATAACTGTTTCTTCAATTTCTTCTTCATCCTCAACTATATCAATCACTTCAGGAGCTGCTGGTGGTGGTGGTGGTGGTGGTGGTGGCTTTATCTGATCAATCAAAGGAATTTCTTCATCAAGATCGGCCTCTAAATCTAATTGACCAATGTCAATTAATGATTTATCGTATGTTTTGTAATTAATTGTCGTGTATGTCAAAAACAGCATTAACGCTAATCCAACTGCAAAATAAATTGAGCCATTTCTACTAACGTCCGCCTTTGGGCTTTTCTTTGATTCCATATCGGTGTTCTTTTATCTTGGGTTAAAATTAATTAAAAATTTAACAAATACGTAAAGGTTTACAGCTTTTTAATTATAACTTCCTTTTTTAGTTGTATTAATGTAGCCATTGTGAGAGTCCCCAGAGTATTTGCTAAAAAATCATAAACATCTGTGGTTCTATAATAAGATACTTCTCCTTGTAATAGCTCAATAATCAAGCCAAACAGAATTGAGAAAGCAGTAGCGGCAAATAAACTTCTTTTTATTTTAAGAGAGTGAAAGCTCAAAAACCATGTCATACAAAATATGGCATAAAATAAGAAGTGTCCAATTTTATCATCAAAACCTGTATTTAAATTTGGTAAGTCTTTAAGGGGTATTAAACTCAAAATGGTAAGTGCAATGGTGTAAAATATAGAAAGCGCGTAAATAAAATTCTTCTTAAGCACCTATTAAAGATTTATAATCATCAGCACTTAGAAGTGAGTCTAAATCTGTAGAACCCGTTACTTTTATTTTAATCATCCAGCCCTCTCCGTAAGGATCGTCATTTACTTTTTCAGGTTCTTCTTCAAGAATCTGGTTAAATTCTACTATTTCCCCTGCTACTGGCATGAATAAGTCTGACACAGTCTTTACTGCTTCTACAGTCCCAAAAACAGCCTCTTCGTCAAGAGATTCATCTAAAGTGTCTACTTCTACATAAACAATATCCCCCAATTCGCCTTGGGCAAAATCAGTAATGCCAATGGTTAGTGTGTCTCCTTCTATTTTGACCCATTCGTGGTCTTTGGTGTATTTTAAATCTGATGGTGTATTCATAACTGTGTGTTTATAATTCGTTTATTTAATTTCCAAAATTATACCTCAAGGTAAAGCCTGATCGGATTGTTGTTTGAGGGAAAGCTGTTGATATCGCATATTCTGAAAATGCATAATCAAAGTAGAATATTGCGGTTAAGTTTTTACTGAAAGCGTAATCTGCTGCATAACGCATGCTCCAAATAGTTTGACCTGCACTGACTTGATTGTTGTCGAGATCTAAATACCTAATAATAGTTTTGTTATTTCGCATAGAAATATCCGCCTTCATATTTAAATCACTTTTAATAATATTTCGGGGACCTGCTAACTTAGAGCGTATTCTTAGGTCCTTAATTCGATAGCCTAAACCAAAAATATATTCGTTACCTTGAATTTCAGTAAGAAGGTTGTTATCAAAACTCAAGGATAAGCTTCGGTCTTTTTTAACTTCGGCGGTTAGCTTAATAGAGTTTTTCATCTCCATATCTATTTTAATTAGTGGACTAAATTGCTCTACTAAATTAACATTACTGTAGAGTGTCTGTGCCTTGAAGTTTCCGGACTGATCTTTTGTGTCTAGGGCTTGGGATGCATATTCTATATTTGGATCTGCAGCCACGTAGTCTAGGTTGGTTCTAAACTGATTAATCGTATAAGAGGCATTGTAACCATGGGTTAGTGAAAATCTTTTGAAGCGCTTTTTGAACCATTTATTTCTCATAAGCCCAGTGTATTTCAACGTCCAATTTGGAATTGGTATGTCTCTGAATGCATCTAGACTAACCTTATTTGATTTTTTTCCTGAATAGGCTGCTAAAAAGGACGGTAATAAAACCGCTTGACTGTTTTTTCCAAATCCTTCAGGGTACCCTTCTGCGTCTGTAGTGTACGGGGTGGATCCATAAAACTCACGAGCCAATCGATTGGCCACCACCAGACGATTGGTTTTAAACGTATCAAATGGAACTGAGCTGTTCTCATCACTTTGACTGAAAGCTGTTTTAATTAATGAAGTTGATATGTTGAAGTTTCCAAAAGTATTTTGAATGAGTGAATTATACACATTACTCAAGCCATCGCCGTTAGAATCTGTCGTATTAAAGCTTTCGGCATAGTTAGTCGCATAGGTTTTCCCGCCATTCAGATCAATTTTTAAATCTGATATTGGCTCCATATTAATTGCATAATCTACATTTTGATTATGAGTTTCGGTGTATTGCTGATTAAATTGTGAATAGGTTGTAAGCCACCCCTTTTCGGCCGCTATTCTTCTAATGTCACGCTGACTACCAAAGGTGTATTCGGCAGTAGGTCTTAGAGTTCCTAAAAACCCAGGGGTTGGAAGGTATCCCGGCAAAAATGAACTATTACTTTCGGAGTAATTAATTTGAGCTCTGTCTATACCCGTTAATAAACTAATTCCAAAATCTTTCCAGTTAAACTTTTTAGCTTTAGAAGCGCCTTTGGGTTTTGCATTATCATCAAAACCTCTAGCTGATCGCTTAGAACTTCTCGATTTCTTTAAGCCCAAATAGCGGTATAATTTTCGCATATCTAATGAGGTATTCAAATTATGCTGACTGGCATTAGATATTGAATTCCCAAGGTCATAGTTCTGCCCATCAATACTTATATCCCCAAATAGGTCAGATCCTTTATTCCACTGAAAGTCTCCTGTGTAAGAATAATTAGAGGTTACAAAACTAAGTGCAGGGAATTTATTTAAAGGCAATTCATAGTTAATCCCTAGCTGTTGAGTGTGCCTATTAGGGTCCCCAAAGTCGAAGAAACGATCCCAAACACCAAGACTAGGATCTTGGTCACCATCCAAGTTGTCGTCAATAAAATAATTCCTAACAATGTTATTGTTTGCTGCAGTAAAATTAAGACGTAAACCTTCTGTAAGTTCGTAATTGACAGTATATTGAAAGTCAAACGTGTAGTTTCTTCTAATCAATTCATCTATTGAAATATTATCAGCACCCAAGCCAGCGTCTCTAAATTTTTGACTGTTAAATTGTCTTATAAAATCTGAATTTACAGCTAGTGTTGAAGGCAGTAAGTTTAGATTAAAATCTTTTATTAGTTTCCAGTATTTATTCATGAAAAGAGAATCGTTTTTCTTGAACGGCTCAAATTTTAGCGGCTTGAAACTATGGCTATAATTAGCTCCTACCCTTACATTTTGATCTAATGAGTTTTCGATTTCAAAATCTCGATGCTTTATTTCATTGTACGAATAATTCATTGTTAGATTCTCAACATCATACACTCTAGGCTCGGCATCGCCTGTACGCTGTTTTCTAACCCCAATAAAATTAATGCTCTTTCTTTTTGTGTAATCTTCTGACTGAGATTTAATTCGTTGTCGATCTTCGGAAGTCTCAGCGGCATCTAATCTACTTTGGAGCTGTAAATCTTTATACTGCTGATCGTATTCTGGCGTTATTAGCGCTTCACTTTGACCATAATTAAAAGGGATTTCTAGGCCCCATTTTTTTGGTAATAACTGCCCAATATTCATGTTAGTAACAAAATCATATTGTTTTAAATCTTCGCGACTTCGCTCATTCGGACCTTGTTCTATGCTTCCAAAGCCTGTAGTGGTTCGCTTCGCTGTGGCATTCACATTCATGAAGTCAGCAATGTTAGAGTCCATGCTCATAATGGCAGCCCATCCCCCTTGGTTATCCATTTCTGCAAGTCGAAGCTCATTGAACCAAACTTCCGCACACTGGGAGTTAGCCCCTATGTTTTTAACACCAACCATCAAGGTACGAACATCTCCAAAGTTTGGATTTCCTTTTATAGCAATTCGTTGCTCTACAGGCGCTTCATTAATAGTAGAGCTAAAGTTTAATGAAAAAGAATCAAATTCTCCAACAGGGTTTTCTTGTAACTCTCCGTCTATAATGTTATAATAAGTAGGGTCTTCGTTTCCTAAAGTCCCCAAGCTAATCCCTAAAGATTTAATTTGTTCTAGAAACTCTAAAGGAATATCTATCTCATTATATTCTGGCCATACTTCAGTATCTGAAGCACCTGTTGCTCCCGATGATTTTCTTAGAGGAATTTCAATTTGGTAATAATTTTGAGTAAAGTCATTACCCATTCTTATAAAACCAACTAATTCCCCCTGATTAAAGCTACCGGCTTCACCATCCTCTGCATGAATAAACATTTTTAGTTTTTTATACTGACGCATATCCACGTTAATATTTTTAAAGACCCCTCTTGCATCCTCACTTTCTAATTCGCAAACATCTACAACTAGAGATTGTTCATTTTGTCGGACAATGCTGTTATTATTGTTTAACTGCTCCCGTTCAACGCCGGGAGGGGATACATAACTTCCATCATTTTCTTGAACGCCCACAATACCAACACTAAAATCAGTCGCTTCGAGCTGGGTTGCCGCATTAGAATCTTCATCCAAAGACAGCTGATAACGACGCCAGTCACTTCGTACCAAGTCTAAGGTACCAAATCGAAGTACTGTTGTTTCTGTAAATTCTTTAAGGTAAAGACGGGCAAAACGAACGGATCTAAAGTCAGAAACTCCCCCAACAGCATTTGTAAATTCCGAAAGAGGTATTCTGTACTGGTACCAATTGATAATCCCTGACGGAGCACCGTTTGGCAACGTAATATTTGTAATTGACTTTCGGTCAACAATATAGGGGTTGTTTGAATTATTAAAATCCGCAGTCGAAATATCTATTTCATACTCAAAATAACTATCGATCGTATTCATTGTATTATCCCTGTTGATGTCCTCAACATCGGGCTGCGTTGTAGACCCTCGATTGGTCTCTGAAAATGTATCAGGAGAATTGCCTTCCAATCCATTGTATTTTTTGTAGCGCTCAAATATATCACCCTCAGTATTTAAGTAGTATTCATAGTTGTCATTTGCTGGGTCTTCTAGACCTGAAAACGCTGCAAATCGTGGATCTGTACTGGCTATTTCTTCAGCATCATCATAGCCATCAAGCCCAACATCCTGATTATTACGCTCGGCACCCTGAGATGAAAAGGCATAAATTAGAGATTGATTTTGTGGGCTTACAGAGCCCCAGCTTGATATAGGTAAAAGACTAATATCTCCATCTTCGGGAAGCCCATTCTCGTATTGCTTTTTACCATCTTTGATCACATCTTCTGAAATATTTCCTAAATTTAAAACTAGTTTTCCACCAGGATTAGACGGGTTGTCTAAAAATGGATCCATAAGCCAAAATTCAATATACTCAACATTTGCCTGCTCAAAATCTGTTGACGTCAGTTGTCTGGATATACCTGCCCAACTGTTTTGAGGCGCGTCTAAAACTCCGTCTTCAGCCCCTTGTTGGTAATTATAAGGCCCTCTTTCTGACGGGTTGTAAACTAAATCAAGAGTATTTATAATGGTGTATTGCCCAGTCACTAAATCTACTTGAGGGAATAGTTCGTCAATAAATACACGTCTGGTATAAAGGCTTGAGATGTCTTCATCTGTTATTTCGCCTGGACGTTGTCCACTATAAAAAATTGGATCCACTGTATACCAATTTAAATGAGCCCTGTCAAATCCGTTTTGGTATCCATTGTCATCTTCTGAACCTTGTGCATAAACACGACCAAGTCCTTTAGGACGGCTAGACAAAAACCAAGACTGCGGGGTAAGTAAACTAATGCCATTTTGGGAGCCTTCAAAGTCGTCAACATAAGAAGTGACTTCACTGTCAAAATCAGTTCCTTTAGGGGCCCCTGGTTTTAGATAGGCAAACTCACCTCTGAGCGACAAATTAGATTCGACATCAGTATCAATATTTGGCAATTTGTTTACCAGGCGCGTTAAAAATGGTACTTCTGTTGAGTAATTCCCGTTGAAACCAAAAATTGTATTGTTTATCGGCTCTGTACCATAATTAGCTTTTTGTGTTATAGGACGCTCATTTAAATTTAAAACGGTCGCACCTAATACAAAGTTTTCATTGAATTGATGCTCTACGTTTACGCCTGTAAATCGCTTTGTTTGTTGTCCAAAAACAGCATTATTCTCAACAGAAACCTGAATCGGAGTGTTTGATGCTTGTAATGAAGGGTCTAAAATTTGTACGGTCCCTATTTGGTAATTTACGGTGTAATCCACCCCTTCAACTAGCACACGACCCCCGGCTGTCACCTTTACAGATCCCCTTGGCACATTAAACGCACCTATTGGAATGCCAGAGCCTCCGGACGATTTGTAGCGACCTCGCATAAGAAATTTATTTTTGTCGTTGTCTTGTAATGCAGCTGTTTTTGTGTTCTTGTAAAGAGATCTATAAACGTATTTTACTTGATTCGGATTGTAGACCCCTGGGATAGACTCGTCGCCGTTATAATTTTCAGAGCCATCTAGCCTTAAGGTTTCAAATAAGAAACTACCAAAAGGTTCCACTTTGGTAAATATGACTTTTCCGTTTTGCGGAATAACCGTAATCCCAGGTACAAAGTCAAAAAACCCATCTCCTTTATTTTGAGGGTCATTATTGAAGTTTAGACGATCAAAGTTAAATAATCGTATTAATGGGATTTCATTAATGGGGTCTTCATTTCCAATTGGAGCAGGAAAAGGTGTGCCACTAACTGGAGAAATAAAGTTAAGCGTAGATGTTTCGTTGTAAAATATATTTAATTTAAAATCTTCTTGAGACAATTGGTAAGCGCCGGTATTGTATATGTTTTTCATCATCAAATCCCAAATTGGGAGGTTGACATTGGTCACTGCACTTTTTAACATTTTTAAGACAAGGCTTTGATTGGTAACCGTTTGGTTGCCTGATGCTGATACACCCACTTCAGTCGCATTGACCCCGTCATTTCCAAACTCACCCACTTGAAAAACTTCACTTCCAACAGTATACTGATAAGCAACAGCTAAAACCTCATCATTTTGTAATCGCTGGTTTAGGGATATGTATCCTAATTGAGTGTCTACAGTAAACCCGTTCCCTTGCGTTAGTTTTCGAGCATTTTCCAGCTTGCCATAATCAAATCCTTCATTAACCCCTGGGGTCAAAAATCCTGATTGTGCCGTAGCAATATCACGAATTGCGTTTGTAAGTTGAGAACCTGCTGCTCCAATATTTGTTGGGTCAAAATTATTGTTTCCATTGTCTGGAAACGCATTAGGACCGACATTTAAAAACCCTATTGGGACCGTTGTTAGTCCAATTACAGAAGACTCCCCTAAATCTTGTAGTGCAATTATATTACGTGCATTATCAATCTGGTTGGTGCGATTGGTAACCCAAACCTCTACTCTAGTAATTTGGACTTGAGAGTTAATAAATGGATAGTTTTCTAAAGCTTGATCGTATTTATCTCTAAAGTAATGACCTAAGAAAAAGTGTCTGTTTTCGTCATAGTCTAATCCAAAAAAATCAAACTCTTCAAGGGTCCCTCCTCCTTGGGCAACTACAGAACGTGTTTCTGATTGTTGTTCTGAAAAAACTGCTGTAACTCTAGTTTTCCCAAACTGTAGTTCTGTTTTAACCCCAAATAAACTTTGAGCTCCCGTAATAAGAGAACTATTTAATGGCATGCTTACATTTCCAACTTCAAGTTTTTGAAGGATTGAGTCTTCACCACCACTAACACCATCAAGTCCTGGTAAAGTAGGGTCAAACTCCAACTTAATTAAGTTTTGAAAATCAAACGTTGATTGGGTGTCGTAATTGGCATTAACTTGCAATCGCGTCCCTACTTTTCCCATTAGGCTCAGGCTGATTCTTTGATCAAAATCAAAAGTAAAATTACTTTGATTCCTTGGCGAGAACGCCGGGTTTTCTTGCTTGGTATACATAATTCCAAGATCCATTTCAACAGAGCCTTGGGGAACTACCGATATCGTATTACTTCCAAATATTGTTTCGAAAAACTTAGAGTTGACATAAAGGTCTGGGATTAAGTTTTTCTTTGCCTCTTCTGATCCCTCTTTTTTTCCATCAAGGGCATCTACTTTATCTTTATAATACTGCTTCAAACTATCTTGAAGCACTAATTCCTGAAACTCTTTTGGTGTCAATATAACGGGGTAGTTAATATTAAAATCTCCTATTGTAGAAGTATAGAAATATCTATTTGTTAGCGGATCATAAGTGTATTTACTAATAATACTAGCAGGATCAGGGGTATATAATGATCCAAACGAAAAAGTTGTGGAGGTTGAGTCTCTAACCGTCGCTGGCTGCTGAGCAAAGATAGCCGAGTTACAAATCAACAAAAAAACCACTAAAAAGAGGTTTTTCAAATTGGGTAGATGATTTGGTTTTTTCAAAGAATTATAGGTTTTTTAGAGCTTCTTTTATTATAAACTCAACAGAGGCATCTGGAGTAGATGAAATTACTTTTTCGACCACTCGTTCAGATTGTTTTTTCATAAATCCTAAGACCTCTAAAGCTGATAACGCTTCATCCTTGTTTGTATTGTTTTGAGATAAAGAAGATTCATCTAAATCGTATATTTTAAGCACTTTATCCTTTAGATCAATAATAACACGTTGTGCCGTTTTTAGTCCAATTCCCTTAACAGATTGTATCAAGGCAACGTCCCCTATTGCAATTCCTTCTTTTACTTGTTGTGGGGTGAGTGAAGAAAGCATCGTTC
>Ga0115007_10002042_pt1 | contig 12650 bp, 10 predicted proteins | sample ArcOceMetagenome_2_FD_87166 | JGI IMG/M metagenome (GOLD analysis project Ga0115007, IMG submission 87166) | Marine eukaryotic phytoplankton communities from Arctic Ocean - Arctic Ocean ARC135M Metagenome | ecosystem: Environmental > Aquatic > Marine > Oceanic | place: Arctic Ocean | collected... | reverse complement strand
CGATGCGTACCGCCATTAGAGAACATTTTAGACATCTAGGCGTGTTAGGACAACAACCTAAATTAGCATAACAACAACAACAACAACAACAACCAAAAGTAAAATGACACATCCATTATCGGACAGAATTAACAGCTTACCAGTTTCTCAAACGCTAGCTATGGCTGCCAAAGCGAGAGAATTAAAAGCAGCTGGAAAAGACATTATCAGTTTAAGTTTGGGAGAACCAGACTTTAATACTCCAGAATTTATTAAAGACGCTGCAATCGAAGCCATCAATCAAAACTACAGTTCGTACTCTCCTGTGGATGGCTATGTAGAATTGAAAGAAGCAATTTCCACAAAATTTAAACGTGACAATAACTTAAAATACGAAGCAAATCAAATTGTAGTTTCTACTGGAGCAAAACAATCTATTGCTAATGTAGCACAAGTTTTACTAAACCCAGGGGACGAAGTTTTACTTCCAGCTCCGTATTGGGTTAGTTATTCTGCCATTGCTATTTTAAGTGAGGCAAAATTTGTAGAAATTCCTTCTTCTATTGATGACAATTTCAAAATCACTCCTGCACAACTAGCAGCAGCGATTACACCAAAAACAAAAATGGTCTTCTTCAACTCACCAAACAATCCAAGTGGATCGATGTACAGTGAAGAAGAATATAGAGCGTTGGCAGCAGTTCTAGAAAAGCACCCTAGAATTTATGTTTTATCAGATGAAATCTATGAACATATAAACTATGGATCAAAAATATTCAGTTTTGCCGCTATTGAAAGTATGTATGACAGAACCATTACCGTAAATGGCTTGGCAAAAGCATTTGCTATGACCGGTTGGAGAATCGGTTATATTGGGGCACCACAGTGGATTGCCAAGGCCTGCACAAAAATGCAAGGGCAAGTGACTTCTGGTGCAAATTGTATAGCACAAAGAGCAGCAATTACCGCAGTTTTAGCGCCAGTCTCTAAAATCCAGTTTATGGTAGATGAATTTAGAGTGCGTAGAGATATTGTCGTTGGTTTGTTAAGAGAAATAGACGGATTTAAAGTAAATCTTCCAGAAGGCGCATTCTATGTATTTCCAGATATTTCTGCATTCTTTGGAAAAACAATTGAGAATATGAAAATTGAGAATGCAAACGATTTTTCTTTATTTCTTTTAGAAAAAGCGAATGTTGCCACCGTAACAGGAGATGCTTTTGGTGCACCAAATTGCATTCGAATGTCCTATGCAGCCTCTGAAATACAATTGCGCGAAGCGATCAAAAGAATAAAAAATGCGTTGAGTTAAAAACAACTTCATAGCTACTAAAAAATCCATCTTATAAAGATGGATTTTTTTATGTAGGGCATCTTAGTACTTTTTACATGCACTCAAAAAGGCAAACTTTACACTACTCCTTCTCTGCCATTTTCTTCACATAGTCTGTAATAATTACAATTTGCGTAGGTCCAACCTTACCTTCTATAAACTTAGCGTTTTCATGATCTAAAGAAATTCTTCTAACGGCAGTTCCTTGCTTGGCAACCAAGCTAGATCCTTTTACTTTCAAATCTTTAATTAAAACTACAGAATCTCCAGCCTCTAGAATAGCCCCATTTGCATCCCTGTGAATTATCTTTTCACTCTCATCTAAATGGTCCCCAGATTCTTTCGCAAAGCGCAAGTCGTCATCTTCAAGGTACAGCATCTCTAATAAATCTTTAGGCCAACCCTCATTCCTTAAGCGAGATAACATTCTCCATACCACCACTTTTACAGCTCTAAACTCGCTCCACATGGCATCATTCAAACAGCGCCAATGATTTACATCCATATCGGACAAACCGTCTATTTGATTTCTACAATTTTCACAAGCCAACAAACTGCCATCAACACCACTTCCACCAACAGTTGAAGTAGGTTTTACTTCATAAATTGATAAATTATTTTTTAAAGTACACAATTCACATTGATTTCCACCTCTATTTTCTAAATCTTGTTGTAAACTCATTGGATTATTTTAGTTGAACAAAAGTACATTTTTTAATTAATGTGCTTATTTTTATTGGCTTAAATTAAAAAAGAAGTCTCATAACTTTGATTATAAAACTCTAAAACAGATATATTTACATTCAATTTTTTTACATAAGATATGAATCCAGAAAAAACAGTTTCTGAAGCGATCCTTTACAGGCGTTCAGTAAGAATTTATGATCCAGCAAAGCCAATTGACAAGAATATTGTCAAACAATGCATTGCACAAGCTGCTTTAGCTCCAAACAGCAGCAATATGCAACTCTGGGAATTCTATCACATTACTTCTAAAGACACTATTGCTCAAATCACCCCCTTTTGTTTCAATCAAAATGCAGCAAAAACAGCACAACAATTAGTAGTTTTTATTACTAGAAAAGATTTATGGAAACAACGCGCAAAAGCAAACTTGAGTTTTATGGATTCAAATTTTGGTAAAAACACCTCAAAAAAGGAACAATCAAGTAGAGAAAAAGTAGCCAGAAACTACTATGGGAAAATAATCCCTTTTGCTTATGCAGACTTTCTGGGGATTTTTGGTTTCTTTAAATATTTGATGATGCAAATAATAGGAGTTTTTAAACCGGTGTATCGACAAGTTAAAAATAATGATATGCGCATTGTAGCGCATAAAACTTGTGGTCTGGCTGCACAGAATTTTATGATTTCTATGGCTGCAAAAGGCTATGATACCTGCCCCATGGAAGGCTCTGATACGCTGCGCATAAAAAAACTACTTCAATTACCTTTCGGAGCGGAAATAAACATGCTTGTTTCTTGTGGAATTAGAGCAGAAAAAGGCATCTATGGCAAACGGTTTAGAATTCCTTTTGAGGAAGTGTACACCGAAATTTAACCAAGAAAGATGCCCCTTATTTTAAAAACTAAAATAGCAGGTACTTTACTTTTTTGACTTCAAAACTAAAATATTTTTACTTTTAAGAATTGCTGCTTGATTTAATTTCATGGAAACAAATTCTCCCTTTAAATATTTTTGTGCTTGATCTTTATAGTGCGGACTAAAAACACGTCCGGATTGCCCTGTTGGTATAATTGCCAAACTATTATCTACATCAGAAAAATCTACTACTCTTCTTGTTGAAGGACCTGCCAAGACTTTATAGTACCCTGTAGAGTCTATATTATAAATTTGATTATTGATCACTTGATCTCCACCAGAAGTTACAAAAGGCCCCACATTGAAAAATTTTCTTAGCAAAGAAGATTCACCTAAAGGATGCTTGTGTTCTATGGAAATTACACGTTCCCATTCCCAGTCTACTACATTTGCTCCTAATTGGCCTTCTAAAAAAGAAAAAGCTTTTTTAAAGGATTTGGCAACAATCTCTTTTTTAGTTTCTACCTTATCTTTTGTTGAAATATCGTCCCACCAAACTGATTGCTCTCGTTTTACTTGAACAGGTAGTACCTTCTCTATCAGAGGAGTGTTTGCGAATTGATGGAAACCTTCCCCCATTTCATCTGCAAATGTGTTTTTCTGAAACTCATAAATCCATCTATTATAAACAACAGGTGCGACTTCATTTTTATCAAAATTCCCTTTCCAGTTTTCCAAATAGTGCACTGCTGTTTTTTCGCTTGGAGAAAGCGCAGATACCGATAACATTTTTAGCAAATCTTTAATAATCTCTGGTGCGGATGGTGCCGTTACATCTAGCATCATTTTCGCAACCTCAGACAACGTCCAATCGTTTTTTGGCGCAACTAGATCAACAATTCTTCTCGCTCTATCTTCAGACAGATAGTAACCAGGATAGAGCATATTTCTAATTGAATCTGGTTGATTATTTGCAGAATATACGTAATTACTTTTTGGATTGATTGCCTGCGGATTTTCTTCAAAATCTAAGTATTCTGAAATTTCATCTTCCCCAGAAGCCCCCTCCAAAAAAGTCTTTGTATACAAAGGACGATCATGAGTATATAGTTTTCCCGATGCAAACCAAGCAATGTTATTCTTTGCATCTCCATACATCATGTTTAAGCCAGGGGCGTGCAATCTACTGGCGCCCTCTTTAAAAGCAGTCAGACTCTTCGCATGGGACATTGTATAGGCTACATCTAATATCTGATTCTTTAATTTCGTGTAAATCCATTGCATTGAAATTGGCTTTTCAGTTGCTAAAGGGTCAATAATTCCGTTCATTAAAGGCCCGTGCTTACTTACCTTAATAGTATATACAGAATCTTTTTCACCTTTCACTTTTAGGCGTTTTTCAACAAAATCATATGCTAAATACCCGTCTTTAAATTTATATTCATTCTCGTTTTCTGGATTATTCTCTTCAATATAAAAATCAATATCATCATTTTCTAACATGGTTATACCAAACGCATAGTCTTTATTATGACCTAACAAAGGAAAAGGAAGCAACGCCAGATGAAAACCATACATTTCATAGTCTGGTGTTTTTATATGCGCCTGATACCAAACCGAGGGTTGTGAATATCCAATATGCGGATCATTCGCGAATATTACTTTTCCATTTTTAGTCTTATCAGCCCCAAGAACCCAGGAATTACTCCCTATAAAAGGAGAGATTGGTAAAACATCCATTAGCTGATGCATTGCTTTAGAAAAAGCAGCAGTTATCTCTGGGTTTTTCTCATTCTTGATCAATGTTAGGTTTTCGTGTTCAGTAGCGGTCAACTCATTTAAATAGGCACTGCCCAGTTTCTCTTTTATTTCATTCAACATTGGATCCGTCTTATGCGCTACTGCAAAACTAAAAGCCATATAACCAAAAACATTATAAATATCTTTTAACGTATATTTTTCTTTTTCGAGACCTATTAAAGTAAATTCTAATGGTGTTTTTCCTTTTTCTATGTATTGATTGATACCGTCTAAATAAGCCATTGCCATGCTATATGAAGCAGTTTTTTTATCTAAATTTCGCATTGTGACTGCAGATATTTCTTCGATTCCTAAACCAGAAAAAAGCTTATCGGTTGGAATGAGTTCCTTCCCAAAAATTTCTGATAATCTTCCTGCAGCAATCCTTCTAATTAATTCCATTTGCCACAATCTATCCTGCGCATGCACATACCCCAAAGCAACATAGGCATCTTTCTGATTTTGAGCATTGATATGTGGAACTCCGATCGCATCAAAATAAATGGTTACATCGGTATCCGTATTTTCTATGACAATTTTTCCATTATACTGAGGGTTAAGCGTAGATGCATAGCACCAAAGGGCAGCAAGTAGAAGTAAAACAAAACCTATTAAAAATAGGATCTCTTTTTTAAAAATTTTCATGGAAATCTGTTTGAGAAATTCAAAGGTAATAGATTTATATTGTATTTTTGTTTTCGTTAATAAATTCTACTTCATGAGAAAAATTCAAATGGTAGACCTCCAAGGTCAATATGCAAAAATTAAAGAATCTGTGAATGCTTCTATAACGAAAGTTCTAGATACCTCCGCATACATAAATGGGCCTTTAGTCCATGAATTTCAAGCAGACTTAGAAAAATATTTAGATGTAAAGCATGTGATTCCGTGTGCAAACGGCACCGATGCTTTGCAAATTGCAATGATGGGATTAGGCCTCGAACAGGGCGATGAAGTTATTACCGCAGATTTCACCTTTGCCGCAACCGTAGAGGTTATTGCACTCCTAAAATTAACACCTGTATTAGTAGATGTTGAAGCAGATACCTTTAACATAAATCTTGAAGCATTGAAAAAAGCAATCACACCAAAGACCAAAGCAATTGTGCCTGTTCATTTATTTGGACAAGTAGCAAATATGGAAGCGGTTATGGAAATTGCCAAAGAACATGACTTGTTTGTGATTGAGGACAATGCTCAAGCGATTGGTGCAAGTTACACCTTTAAGGACGGCACAAAACAAAAAGCAGGAACGATAGGAGATGTAGGTACCACTTCCTTTTTTCCTTCTAAAAACTTAGGTTGCTACGGAGATGGAGGAGCCATTTTTACAAATGATGACGCACTCGCCCACACGATTAGAGGTATTGTAAATCACGGAATGTATACACGGTATTATCACGATGTTGTTGGCGTGAATTCTCGACTGGATTCTATGCAAGCAGGTGTTTTACAAGCCAAATTACCAAAATTAGATATGTATTGCAATGCTCGTAGAGATGCGGCACGTTTTTATAACAAAGCTTTTTCCAACAATCCTAATATTAGCACACCCGCTGCAAAATCAAACACAACAGACAGCTGCGGTCAAATTTGCGATGTTTGTGACTGCCATGTTTTTCACCAATATACCTTGCAAATCAAAAATGGTAAAAGAGACGAACTGCATCAGCATTTATTAGCCCAAGGAATTCCAAATGCGATCTATTACCCAGTTTCTCTGCATGCACAGAAAGCATATAAAGATGCCCGCTATAAAGAAAGTGATTTCCCAGTAACCAATGAATTGATAAAAACAGTGATATCATTGCCGATGCATACAGAACTTGATACTGAACAATTAACGTTTATTACCAAAACCATTAATAACTTTATCAACTAAAAGCTATGAAAAATATTTTAGTAACTGGTGGTTTAGGTTTTATTGGTTCTCATACTGTTGTTGAATTACAAAACGAAGGTTTTGAGGTTGTTATTATAGACGACTTGTCAAACACTTCTCTTAGTGTTTTGGACAGTATTACAGAGATTACAGGTAAAAAACCTGCATATCACAATGTAGATTTAAAAGTTAAAAAAGAGGTACATCACTTTTTTGAAAATAATCTGGTAGACGGTATTATTCATTTTGCTGCTTTTAAAGCGGTGGGGGAAAGCGTACAAAACCCTTTAGATTATTACGAAAATAACGTTGGAAGTCTCGTCTATATTTTGCAAGAAGTAAGAAATCGAAAACTAGATCATATTATATTTTCCTCGTCCTGCACCGTTTATGGCCAAGCAGATGAGTTACCTATTACTGAAAATGCAACTATTAAAAAAGCGGAGTCCACCTACGGAAACACAAAGCAAATTGGAGAAGAAATTCTTCAAGAAAGTTGCAAGGCACACCAACTAAATGCAATCGCTTTGCGTTATTTCAACCCAGTTGGTGCGCACGAAAGTATAAAAATTGGCGAATTGCCTATAGGGGTTCCTCAAAATTTAATTCCTTTCGTAACGCAAACTGCCGCCGGTCTTAGAAAAGAACTATCGGTATTTGGAGATGACTATCCGACCCCAGATGGGACGGCAATAAGAGATTACATTCACGTAGTAGATTTGGCAAAGGCACACATTGCTGCATTACAAAGACTACTCCAGAAAAAAAATAAAAAGAAGTTCGAGGTTTTTAACGTAGGTTCTGGAAAAGGAAGCTCTGTTTTAGAAGTTATAAAAGCTTTTGAAAAAGCCTCAGGACAAAAATTAAACTATAAAATTGTGGGCAGAAGAAACGGCGACATTACCTCTGCATACGCAGACACCACAACTGCCAATAGAGAATTAAACTGGAAAACAGAAAAATCCTTAGAAGAGGCTTTGGCAGCAGCTTGGAATTGGCAATTGCAGCAATAAAATTCTTACCATATCTAAATAATAGTAAAAAAAAATTAAGTTTACCAATTATTTCTGAAATCTCATTTTAGACATAAAAACGCCTTTTTTTACTATTTTTTAGCTATTTATGGCTTTTTTTTAATGTTTTATTCAATATTTAGACCGTTTTAGGTTTTTATATGATAAGAAAAGTTATCTAAAATTGGCATATCAACAATCTAAGCAGCACATAATTTACAGATTTGTATTTCTAAGTCCATTTTTGGGGTTTTAACAGTTATAATTTCGGAGCACTCCAGATACCCTGTAACTTTGTAGTCTAACTAATGCTTCTGGAAACCAATGAGACTAATAAAAATTAGAAGAACAACGAGACTAGAAAAACGATATACCTCAAAAATGGGTAGATTGCATACCAATGTTACGTATATTAAGAAAACCTTATTACACATCATTCCACTTCAAACCCTTCATAAGTACAGAGAAACGTATTACGGCAAAATTAAAGATTGTGAAGAATGTGTTTTAGCTAAATAAATTTAAAAAATCCCAAACAGTTGTTTGGGATTTTTTTTGAATATTATTTAACATAAAATATGCTATTTTCTTCTTGTCGATTCAGTATTTTTAACGCTTAAAGATATGCTCCTATGAAAAAAATAAGCATCACTATTTTAACCATTATTAGTCTTGTGTCCTGCAGCCCTAGCGCTGAAAGACCTTCGACTGAATTAAGTATCAACTATGAGAAAATTGAATTGGAAAACGGACTCCATGTTATTTTCCATCTGGACAAGTCAGATCCCGTTGTTGCTGTAGAATTAATGGTGCATGTTGGCTCTGCCAGAGAAATTCAAGGAAGGACTGGATTTGCACATTTATTTGAACACTTATTATTTTTAGAATCTGAAAACTTAGGAAAAGGTGGTCTGGATAAAATGAGTGCAAGAATTGGAGGATCAGGTGCTAATGGATCTACCTCTAGAGACCGCACTAACTACTTACAAACGGTACCAAAAGATGGCTTGGAAAAAATGATATGGGCGGAAGCAGATAAATTAGGCTACTTCATAAATACCGTTACAGATCCTGTGCTCGCAAAAGAAAAACAAGTTGTTAAAAATGAAAAAAGACAAAGCTACGACAACAGACCTTATGGTTATAACCAATATGTAATTGGTAAAAATTTATATCCCAAAGACCATCCATACAATTGGCAAGTAATTGGTTCTTTAGAAGACTTACAGAATGCGACTTTGCAAGATGTAAAGAATTTTTATAAGAAATGGTATGTTCCTAACAATGCAACCTTAGTATTATCTGGAGATATAGATATTGAACAAGCCACAAAATGGGTACATCACTATTTTGATGAAATTCCAAAAGGTACAGAAGAAATTACGGCTTTAGAGAAAAGACCAGGGTTTGTAAAGGAAACAAAATTCATTTACTATGAAGATAATTTTGCTCGGGTACCACAGTTAACTATGGTTTGGCCAACAGTTGAATCTTACCACCCAGATGCTTATGCTTTAAAGGTATTGTCACAATACTTAACAGAAGGAAAATCAGCACCATTAAACCAAGTTTTAATAGCGGACTTAAAATTAACCTCTTCCACTAGTATGTATAGTGGAAACTCTGAATTAGCTGGGGAAGTGCAAGTCTCGGTAAGAGCATTTAACGGGGTCCATCTGACGGAAATAAAAGCAGGAATTGAAAAAGGGTTTTTAAAATTTGAAAATGAGGGGATTTCAGTAGACGATTTAAATCGAATAAAAGCCGGACAAGAAACTCGCTTTTATCGGAGTCTTTCCAGTGTACTCGGAAAAGGAAATAATTTAGCCTCTTACAACACCTACCTAGGAAAACCTGGTTTTGCAACCGAAGACATCAAAAGAACTTTAGCCGTTACCACGGAAGACGTGCAGCGTGTTTATGAAAAATACATCAAAAATAAAAATTATATTGCCACGAGCTTTGTCCCCAAAAACAGTGCAAAACTCGCTTTAACAGGTTCTAAACTGGCCGAAATTATAGAGGAAGAAATTGTAACGGGAGCAGAAGAAAGCTTTGACCCAAAGATCGCGGCTACTTATGAAAAAACACCCTCTTCTTTTGATAGAAGTATCGAACCATCGTTCGGAAAAACACCTACTTTAGCTGTTCCTGAAGTATATGAGAGTAGCTTAGAAAACGGCTTGAAAATCTATGGAATAGAAAATAATGAAGTGCCTTTAATCCGTTTTAATTTAATAGTTAATGGAGGCCAATTACTAGAATCTATGGATAAATTAGGCGTTGCCAATTTAACTGCAGACTTATTAAATAAAGGTACGAAGAGGAAAACAACACAAGATTTAGAAAAAGAAATCAAAGAATTAGGTGCAACTATATCTGTGTATTCTGATAAGGAAAGTATCACTTTAAGTGGAACTACTTTAGCTAAAAACTATGCACAAACCTTAGCGTTGGCGCAGGAAATGTTATTAGAGCCAAGGTTTGACACCCTTGAGTTTAACTTACTTAAAAATGCGACTATTGCTCGATTACGACAACAAGAAGCGAGTCCGAATACTATTGCTAGTAATGCTTATAAAAAACTTATTTACGGAGAAAAAAACATACGTTCTAAGAATATATTAGGAACATTAGCTTCTGTAGCTGAGATAACTTTAGATGATTTAAAAGTATATTACAATAATTATATTTCGCCTTCTGTAGCAAAAATATTAGTTGTCGGTGCAATTCCAAAAGAAAAAGTAATTGCATCGTTGCAAAGTTTAAATACAAATTGGAACGCCAAAAAAGTTTTAATTCCAATATATAAAACTCCAGAAGCACCGACAAAACCTGTCGTTTATTTTTATGACATTCCAAATGCAAAACAAAGTGTTTTACAATTTGGTGCACCTGCGTTAGCAGCAACAGATCCCGATTACTATGCCGCTACAGTGATGAACTATATTCTCGGTGGTGGTGGTTTTGCTTCTCGATTGACTCAAGAATTAAGGGAAGGAAAAGGATATACTTATGGCATTCGCTCTCGTTTTTCTGGAACAAAAGCAAAAGGAACTTTTACAATTTCCAGTGGAGTGCGCTCGAACGTTACCTTAGAATCTGCGCAAGCAATTCAAAAAATATTAGCAGAATATCCTACTACTTTTTCTGACAAAGATTTAGCAACAACAAAAAGTTTTTTAATAAAAAGTAATGCAAGGGCTTTTGAAACTGGGGGTGCAAAATTAGCCATGCTTTCTAACATGAGTGCGTATGGCTTAAAAGCGGATTATATAAGAGATCAGGAACTTACGGTGCAAAATATGACAAAAGAAAGAGTTGAAGAATTAGCAAATACTTATATCAATCCTAATAAAATGATTTGGTTCATTGCAGGAGATGCAGAAACCCAATTAGAAAGAATGACAGCATTGGGTTATGGAGCGCCCATTCTTTTAAATAAAAGACAAGGTAAAATTAAAAACTAATTCTTTTAATTCGAATACTAAACCACTTCGTTTGTAACGGAAAAAAATAGGTGAGTTGTTCTTTTTTTTTAAAGCCTCAATTTTAAGTTTTAAATTGGGGCTTTAAATTTTATCTATGCTGGCAAAGAGGCACCACTTGCAGCAACACTTCTATCTATTTTTCGCATTAGACCTTGTAATACTTTACCTGGTCCCACCTCTATAAACTCTGTTCCACCATCTGCAATCATTGCCTGTATCGATTGTGTCCATCTTACAGGAGCAGTCAACTGAAGCATTAAATTGTTCTTAATCTCTGCGGGATCTGTAACTGCACTTGCTGGCACGTTTTGATACACCGGACAACTAGGTTGGTTAAATGTAGTTGCTTCAATTGCAGCAGCTAACTCTGCCCTTGCAGGCTCCATCATTGGAGAATGAAAAGCACCACCAACAGGCAATAACAGTGCTCTCCTGGCTCCTTTTTCTGTTAAAACTTCACAGGCTTTTTCAACTGCAGAAATTTCACCAGAAATCACCAATTGTCCGGGACAATTATAATTTGCAGCCACCACTACACCTTCGGTTTCTTCACAAGTTTCTTCTACAGTATGATCTTCCAAGCCTAAAACTGCAGCCATCGTCGAGGGTGCCATTTCACACGCTTTTTGCATGGCCAAAGCTCTTTTAAAAACTAGCTTTAATCCATCTTCAAAAGATAAAACACCATTTGCCACCAGAGCAGACAATTCTCCTAAAGAATGTCCTGCAACCATTTCTGGCTGAAAAGAAGCTCCTAAAACCTTTGCTAAAATTACTGAATGTAAAAAAATAGCAGGCTGCGTAACTTTTGTTTCTTTCAATTGCTCTGCGGTTCCTTCAAACATAATATCTGTGATTGAAAAACCTAAAATATCGTTTGCCTTTTCAAAATATTCTTGTGCTAGTGCTGAATTTTCGTACAAGTCCAATCCCATTCCTGTGAATTGTGCTCCTTGCCCTGGAAAAATATATGCTTTCATAAATGTTTATTTGTTTAATCGTTCGCGAAAATACTCATTTTTATTGAAAGCTATTTCCTGCATGCAATGAGATCTCTTTCGTTGCAGGTTCAACCCTATTTTCTGAGAAATAAAATACTTACAAAATCGCGCAATACCTCTACCTGTTTTTAATCTCATTCTGATGTTTAAATTTACAAATTTCAATTCTAAAACTGAAAATAATACTTAGTAAATTTGTTGCACGACAAAAAAAGACAAACAGCTGATAGTATCGATATATCTGCTATTGGCTGCCTTATTTATAGCGTCTCCTGTTGCTTCTAATTTAATTTTTCAAAAACTCTTCTATTGAGAGTTTTTTGGTTGGTGTCGTTTTGAAATTTCAGCAGAAAGTCGGCATTATCCATTTATTTTTTTAACTACGGATATTCTATCAGAAATGTATGGTTAAAAAAAGAAAGTCAAGCAGTGATTACTCGTGTTTTTTGGCACCTTTTTTGTCCCTGCTAATCCTTTTAATTGGGGACTTTACGACCACTATAGCGAACTCCCCAATCCATAATAAAACTGTTCATTAATTTTTTGGTTTGTCTCCACTTGCGGTATTTGCAGCTATGTTGGTCTACCAGTTCGATTCGTTTGCAGGT
>Ga0115007_10002040_pt1 | contig 12668 bp, 12 predicted proteins | sample ArcOceMetagenome_2_FD_87166 | JGI IMG/M metagenome (GOLD analysis project Ga0115007, IMG submission 87166) | Marine eukaryotic phytoplankton communities from Arctic Ocean - Arctic Ocean ARC135M Metagenome | ecosystem: Environmental > Aquatic > Marine > Oceanic | place: Arctic Ocean | collected... | reverse complement strand
TAAAACAATATTATCAACTGATAGAAGAAGGAAGGGCTTCTATGCAAAAAGGTGGAGGAAAAAGAAAAAAAGGAGGAACCCGTCATAAAAAACTTGGAATTAAAATTAAAGAAATGCACAATAAAATTAAATTTTTAGAAAAAACACGAGCCTTTGCTGATGATCAAGATGAATTGGAGAGAGATATACTCACGAACACAAATGAAATAAAAATAATTAGGGATTATATAAATAAAATATTTGAGCCGACTACTCGCTCCATCGGGAAAGTGCAGATAGATAATTGGAATTCCAGCAAATACGTAAATGACCCGGATATACGGTCCTATAACGGTGGAAGAAGAAAACCAAAAAAACGTCGTAGAAATAAAAAAACAAAAAGAAAGAGACGTAGAAATAAAAAAACTCGTAGAAAAAAAAGTAGAAAGTAATTTATATGAGTAAAAGACGATTTAATCATAACGATAAATTATGGTTTGCAAAGGAAGAAGTAAAAGATTTAGAAAGATTATTAAAAGAAGCGGAAGAAAGATTAAATCAAGAATATTATAAAATGGGTGGAAGAACATGGATTGAATGGGTATGGTATTTATTAGGATATAAATATGATTAATATGAACTAAGTATTTTATATTAATTAAAATTGAAAACAATTTAAATAAATTAATGTTTATTATTGAATTAAGATGTCTACGAGTTCCGAAGAGCTTGCCCTTACTTATCAAGAAAAAACTGATATTGAACATATTTTAGATGCGCCAGACACGTATATTGGTTCAATTGAATCAGATAATGTAAAAAATTGGTGTTTGGATGAGAATGATAATATGAAACACAAAGAATATGATTTCATTGGTGGATTGTATAAATGTTTTGATGAAGGTATTGTAAATTGTAGAGACCATGCGGTAAGATTAATGCAAAAAATTATTAATAAAGAAAAGAGAATTATTCCAGTAAGAAATATTGATATTAGTGTTGATAAAGAAACAGGTGTAATTACTATGATGAATGATGGTAATGGTGTGGATGTAGCAAAGCATCCAGAGAATGATTTATGGATTCCAGAGATGATTTTCGGCCATTTAAGAACATCTACAAACTATAATAAAGATGAGAAAAAGATTGTAGGTGGAAAAAATGGATTTGGATTTAAATTAGTATTAATTTATTCAAAATGGGGTGAGATTGAAACAGTTGACCATATTCGTAAAAAGAAATATACTCAACGGTTTGAAAATAATTTGACAACTATTTTAGAACCTAAAATAACAAATACTCCTATGAGACCTTATACAAAAGTTACTTGGTTACCAGATTATAAACGATTTGGTATTGATAAATTAACAGATGACATGTTTAATCTTTTTAAGAAAAGAACACATGATATTGGAGTAGTAACAAGTAGCTCAATTCGTGTAAGATTTAATAAAGAGACAGTTCCTAATAAAACATTTGAACAGTATATGGATGTTTATATTGGTCCAAAAACAGAAGTGGAAAGAGTATTTGAATCTTCAAATAAAAGATGGGAAATTGGAGCATGTCTAAGTCCATTAGATGAATTTACTCAAGTGTCTTATGTAAATGGAATTAATACAGCAAAAGGAGGGAAACATATAATTTATATTTTAAATCAAATTGTAAAGAAAATGACATTATATATTGAGAAAAAGAAAAAAATAAGAGTAAAACCAGCAACAATTAAAGAACAATTAATGTTATTTATAAATTGTGTAATTGAAAATCCAAGTTTTGATAGTCAGACAAAGGAATGTATGAATACTCCGTCTGCAAAATTTGGTTCAAAATGTGAAATTAGTGATAAATTTATTGAAAAATTGGCAAAGATGGGAGTAATGGATAATGCAATTGCTTCTAATGAAATTAAAGAGACAAAAGCAGCAAAAAAGTCGGATGGTCGAAAAACAAGAAATATTAGAGGTATTCCAAAGTATATGGGAGCCAACTGGGCTGGAGGAACAAAATCAGCAGAATGTACTCTTATTTTATGTGAGGGTGATTCAGCAAAATCAGGTATTGTATCAGGATTAAGTAAAGAAGATAGAGATAAATTTGGAGTATTCCCTTTAAAAGGTAAATTAATGAATACATTAGATGCAGCACAATATAAAATTAATGCAAATACTGAAATAGCACATATTAAAAAAATTTTAGGATTGACAACAGGAAAAACATATACAAAAGAAGAAGCATTAAAGCAATTGAGGTATGGTAAATTAGTGTTTATGACAGACCAGGATTTAGATGGTAGTCATATTAAGGGATTATGTATAAATATGTTTCATTCACAATGGCACGACTTAGTAACATTACCAGATTTCTTTGGATTTATGAATACACCAATTTTAAAAGCAATAAAGGGGAAAAAATCAAAATCATTTTACAGTGAATCAGCATATCAAAAATGGAAAAATGCAAATAATAATGCAAAAGGTTGGAAAATAAAATATTATAAAGGTCTTGGTACAAGTACATCTAAAGAATTTAAAGAATATTTTCGAGAAAAAAAAATAGTAATGTTTAAATATAATGGAGACGAAAGTGATAATGCGATTGATAAAGTGTTTAATAAAAGTAGAGCAGATGATAGAAAACTTTGGTTAGCAGATTATGATAGAAATGCAACATTAAATCCCAATAGTAAATTAGTATTATATGAAGACTTTATTGATAGAGAAATGATGCACTTTTCAAAATATGATTGTGAAAGAAGCATTCCTAATTTAGTAGATGGTTTTAAAACAAGTTTGAGAAAAATTATATTTTCAGCTTTTAAAAAAAATTTAGTAAATGAGATTAAAGTTGCACAATTTGCAGGTTATATAAGTGAACATTCATGTTATCATCACGGCGAAATGAGTTTAAATAAAGCAATTGTAGGATTAGCTCAAGAATATGTTGGTTCAAATAATATTAACACATTGCTTCCATTGGGTCAATTTGGAACCAGATTAGAAGGAGGCAAAGATTCTGCGAGTGAAAGATATATCTTTACAAAATTAAACAAACTAACACGATTTATATTTCCAAAAGAAGATGAAGATGTTTTAAATTATTTGGATGATGACGGGACAAAAGTAGAACCTGAATATTATGCTCCAATTATTCCTATGATTTTAGTAAATGGAGGGAAAGGTATTGGTACTGGTTTTAGTTATGAAGGACTCAGTTATAATGTACTTTCGATTATTAAATATTGTAAAAATAAATTAAATAAAGGCGATAAACTTGTAAAAATTAATCCATATTATGAAGGATTTAATGGTGATATAATTAAATTAGATAATGAAGGAAAAAAATATTTATTTAAAGGTAAATACGAAACAGTAAGTTACGATACAATAAAAATTACTGAACTACCAATAGGTACATGGACAACATCGTATAAAGCATTTTTAGAAAAGTTAATGGAAGATAAAACAAGTAAAGGTAAGAAAAAGAAACCAGTAGTAAAATCTTATAAAGATAGTTGCACTGATACAACTATTGAATTCACAGTTAGATTACACATGGGAGTATTACCTAATTTGATTTCTAAAAAAGTGGATAGTAATATCGATATGATTGAAAAAACATTTGGATTAACCACCACAAAATCTACAACAAATATGTATTTATTTGATGAAAATCAAAAATTAAAAAAATATAATACAGTTTATGATATTATTGATAAATATTATCCTGTTCGTTATAAAACATATGAATTAAGAAAAAAATATATGATAGAAACATTAGAAAAGCAGGTTAAGGTAATAAGTAATAAAGCAAAATTTATCCACGAACAAATTGTTGAACCACCAACTCTTATTTTAAGAAAAAAGAAAAAACTTGAAGTAATCAATATGTTAAAACAAAAGGGTTATGATGTTATAAATGATGATGATGAATATAAATATTTAAGAACAATGACTATTGATAGCGTTGAAGAAGAGAATTTTGAAAAATTATTGAAATTAAAAGAAGAAAAACTAAACGAACTCGAATTAATAAAGAAAACAACAATTGAACAAATGTGGATTAAAGAATTAGATAATTTAAATAAAGAATACAAAAATTATCAAAATGAAAGATTAGATAGAGCATCAGGAATTAAAAGTAAAAAAATCAAAAAGAAAAAGAAAAAGAAATAAGAAAAGAAATAAGAATAAATAAAATCATTGTTTAATTATAACAATTTTTTTCCTGGTATCTTTATCAATTACTTGTTTTATTAATTCTATCATTTTAATACATATAGGATTTTTATTGTATATGTATAACGTATTTACAACGTCTGTTTCCTCTTCCAAAAATACTTTATTAATTTTTTTAAACAATGGTAATGAAAAATTTCTGTGTGTACATCCATCTAAATAAATATGAATACAATATTCTTTTTTCTTAAATTTACTTGACATTTCTAAACATTTATTGGAAATATATTGCATATATATTAAAAATTCATCTAATAGTGATCTTATAAATTTCAAATCTATATTTTTTACATAGACACAAAGATTCCCATAATTATTATATTCTTTTAGTAAAAATACATTTTTTAAATTATTATTAAAAAATTTTATTCTATCGACTTCCATCTTAAATAATTATTATAAATTAATAATATTTATTTAACTAATTATCAGAAAAATTTTTTTAATTCTAAGACATTTGAAGAATATGTTGAAACCGCTCTTGAAAGAGGAACAGCTAAAGTGCTAACGTCACTTTTATATTTTATAAAACCCTTAGCTTCGCTACATATTTGAGGAATACTATAATCTAATACTAATTTATTTAATACTTCAACTTGTTGTGTTATATTATCCATTCTATTTTTAGAATGTTGTAAAAATATACTTCTCATAATAATTTTTAAAGTATCTTGATTTTGATAACCCACTTGAAATTTACCATTAGAATTTTCATATACTCCTGCAATTATCCCGTGCTGTATTATAATAATATTGTCAGAAGAAAAGAAAGTGTCAGATAATAAGTTAGATTCCATATTACCTGTTAAAGCGTTTCGATAATTAGTCGTTTTTTCACTGATAGGTACTTTATCATATAATTGAAAAACATTATTGTTTATATTATCTAATATATTTACTCTACCATTAGCATTCATTTTATATTAAATATATAAAAAAATATTATATATTAAAAATATATAATATGACTTTTCAAAAAAGAGTTTTAATGATAGCAGTTGTTTTATTTATACTAATAATGTCAGTAATTGGAGTATTAATGACAAAATCAAAAGCAGGAATGCAATTCCCTCCAGAGATTGGAAATTGCCCCGATTATTGGAAATTAGAAGATGTTGACGGTGAAACAATGTGTAGTAATGTTAAAGAGATTGGAATATGTAATGAATCTAATATAAATTTCAATACACAATATAAATCACGTAAGCAAAAATGTAATTGGGCAAAGAAGTGCAATGTTGCATGGGATGGAATTACCAATCAGGGATTATGTTAATTGATATATAAAATAAATATGTATATCAAATGAATTTAATAATTCTTCCCGAGGTTTTAGTTGGAGAGATTTATGACTTTATTTCTCTTAAAAATTTAGCAAAATGTAATAAATATTATTTTAATAAATATTATTTGCAAAAAAATAAAAAAAAAGAGATAATTAAACAATCGTATTTTAGATTTTTGTTACGAAATGATATGAATTTTATATTTGAAAAAAATATTAATATTAACTTTAGATATTTTATCAAAAAAAAAAAATTAAATTACAATAATAAAATTTTTCCACGTAAAATAGAATTACTTAGATATTTAACTTGTTTTGTATTTAATTCTCCTAAATGTAAAATAATAATAGAAAATCATATGAAAAAAAATAAATTAGTATTTAAAAAAATAAAGTTAATATCTAATAAATGGACAAATTAAATTTAAATTTATTATTAGACAGAGAATCATCAGAACAAAAGTTAATTGATTGTTTAACTAATTTCGAAGAAAATAAAAAAAATCTTTTAACAAAAAGAGGAATATATGTTTATGGGTCTCCAGGAACTGGAAAATCTGTATTTGTCTATAAAATATTAAAAAAATTAAATTATGATATTATTAAATATGATGCAGGTGATGTAAGAAATAAAACGATTATTGACAAAATTACAAAACACAATATGAGCGATAAAAATGTATTAAGTTTATTACAAAAAAAAACAAAAAAAATAGCAATAATAATGGACGAAATAGATGGCATGAATAGTGGTGATAAGGGCGGCATTAATACATTAATTAAGCTTATTAGGCCAAAAAAAACAAAAAAACAAAAAAAAGAAGAAATAACTATGATTCCAATTATTTGTATAGGAAATTATCATATTGATAAAAAAATAAAAGAAATGATAAAAATATGTTCTAATATTGAATTAAAAACACCAACAGATGAACAAGTTGATAATATGTTAAATATTTTAATGCCTAAATTAGATAATAAATTAAAAGAAAAAATGCGTTTTTTTATTCAAGGAGATTTACGAAAATTAAAATCAATATATGCTATTTATCAAAATGGAGAAAGTATTTTAAAAAATCAATTAATACAAAATATGTTTCAGCAAAAAAATTATAATGAAGATGTTAAAGATATTATAAGAAAATTGTTTAATAATTATTATCCTCTCAATTCTCATATGGAATTAATGAATGAAACCGATAGAACAAGTGTAGGCTTATTATTTCATGAAAATATTATTGATGTATTACAAAATATTGAAAAAGAAAAATCCATACCATTTTATAATGAAATACTAAAAAATATTTGTTTTTCAGATTATATAGATAGAATTACATTTCAAAAACAAATATGGATTTTTAATGAAATGAGCTCCTTAATTAAAACTTTTTACAATAATCATTTATATCACAAATTTAGTAATAAAAAAATAGAGTATAATCCAGAAACAGTTAGATTTACAAAAGTCTTAACAAAATATTCAACAGAATATAATAATAGTTTATTTATACAAAATTTATGTAAGCAACTTAATATGGATATTAAAGATATGTTTTCTTATTTTTGTTACTTAAAACAAAAATATACATTAGAAGAAATAAATGAACTATTTGAAAATAATAATTATGAAATCAATAAATTAGATATAAATAGAATTTATAGATTTTTAGACAATATTATTGACCAATAAACTTTTTTAAACCGTTGATTGTTCTCTCACCATTGAATGTTTCATATTTACCATTTTCATCTACTTTTACTACTGTTGGAAATCCTTCAATACCATATTTTTTAAGTAAATCCTCACCTGCTTCTACTCTTTCCATTTTTTGCAATTTTACTGGACCCTTGTAATTACTTGTAAATTCATCCCAAATTGGGGAAAAAGTTTTACAGTGACCACAACCATTCATATGAAAGTAAATTGCATTTGTTGGATTTTTAAGACCCTCTAAATAACCGAAAAGATTATTCGTGTATATAATAGTTTTTAAAAGATATCTTATCGATATTATTATTACTGCCGCTACCATAAATTGTTTAATTGAAGACAATTTTTTAAACTTTTTTTGGATTACTTTTAACCAACCTAACATATAATATTAACTAATATTATATTTTAGGCATTCATATAAAATTCTCTCATTTTTTTATCTTTAATCATCATTTTTGGAGTCATATTTGTTTCTCTAACATATTTTGGATGACCTGGTAGTAACTTTCGTTTGTCAAAAGTATTACCCTGATGAGCAAATACTAATATTGATTTTTTTGGATCTAATTGAACTAACGGTATTGAATAATTTTTTAAAAATTTTTTTTCTTCTGCTAATTCTGCATCATCATCATAACGTGTCTGTTTTAATAATTTTCTTTTAAAAGCAAATGTTCCTGCTGTTGCATGTTGAGCCCCATAAGGCCCAAATTGATATATTTTATTTAAATCATTAAAGTAAATATAAACAATACTACTTCCTACTGCCAATGCTTCTGGTCTTGAACGTAATCTATTTACTGCATGATTTATCCTTTCTGGTGGATAATAATCATCATCGTCCATATAAACTATAATATCTCCTTTCGACTTTTCGTGCATATAATTCCTTTTTCTACCTAATTTCATTTTTTCTTCTACTCTAAAGTATTTTACACATTCTACATCTTTAAACAAATCTTCTACACAATCTTCTCCGTCATCTATCACTATCCACTCAATTAATTGTTTGGGATATGTTTGATTCTCAAAACATTTTATTAATTGTGGAATGAATTTCCGTCTATTATAAGTTGGTGTACAGACACTTACAAACGGTTTACCACTCGCACTTACTTTCTTTTTTCCCTTCCTTTTTTTACCCATTATATATATTCAATATTGTTACGATTTTATATTAATTTTTATTTAAAATTAATATAAATTAAAAAAGATAATTATAAAAATCCCTTAGAGATTTCAATATTACTAATACTAATCCTACTATAATTGGAATAATTGCTATTTTATGATCCGTATTCCATCTATTTATTTCTAATCCTATATCAAACACTTTCAATATATCATTTAATGCTACACTAAAAGTTATTAAAAGCCAAATATTATTATAACGACCATAATATTTAAACCATTCTCTTGCTCTATCATAATTTGGCATTAACATTAATAATAAAAATATAAATAACGAACTTGCTACTCCAAATATTGATATTAATGGCCATGTTAAAGCAGGGGTTATCCAGGAAAATTCGTCCTGTCTATAAAATATTCCACCTATTACACTTCCCAAATTAAATACCAAATGCAAACATATTAACAATACCATAAATATTGGAACGATAACACCAACTGCTAATAAATCTGCAACTGATGTTCCTGAACCTTTCTTTGGAATAAATTCCTTAATAAGTTTTACACCTTCCATTAATAGTAAAAGAATTGGAATATCTCTAAATGTTTGGAAATAGTGACCCATACCACGTGCCATTGAATTGGGTCCATCCTGCATATTTTTTAACCATTCAGGAGGAGGAGGACCGTCTCCAGCCCATTTATCAAAAAATGCTTCCTTTTTAAACCATATAGGTGGGGGTGCACCTCCTTTTTGCATCTTTCCTCCTCCAGATTGAACAGGCTTTTCTCTTATTATTTGACCAACCTTTCTTAATAATTCTGGCAAACCACCATCATCGCCCATATTTGGATAAGGAATGTATTTTTCTATATTGTGTATTAAATGAATCCATCCACTACTTATAAATACCATACCCATTACACCTATTAAACATCCAAAAAATACTTTTAATGCTGCTAATACAACGGGTCCCGTTCCTTTTGGAGGACGCTCTCTCTTTTTTTTTCTATCACGATACCCTTCTTTAGTTTTAAATAATGAACGAAATCCATCAGTTGAAGCTATGCGTTGAAAAATATTTTTATCCTTAGAACCTCTTCTTTTTCTACTAACCTTATTTTTCTTTTTTACACAATCTCCCGACATCCAATCCTTTTTATATCCTGTACCACAACTTTTATTTTTTCTTTCCCCCTTTTTCACACATTTTCCTATTGAATTTTTCCTTTTACCTGATTTACATCTATTCGAACTACTACTTCGACTACGACTTTTTTTTTTTCTTCCTCTTCTTTTTGCCATATATATAAATTAAATATTTTAAATATACTTAAAATTTACTTTATAACATTATTATAATGAAAATTATTACAACTCCACAATTGGATTTTCATAATGTTTTAATTCGTCCTAAAAGAACCACAATTTCCTCCAGAAGTCAAGTTGATTTAGAAAGAGATATGACCTTTCCACATTCTACTATGACCTGGAAAGGAACTCCCATTATTGCTGCAAATATGGATACTACTGGAACTTTTGAAGTTTATGATGTTTTATCCAAACATAAAATGATTACATGTTTTAATAAATTTTATAATTTAAAAAGTTTTCAAAATAGATTAAAAAAAAAAAGTTTAGATCCTGATTATTTTATGATTTCTACAGGTATTGATGAAAGTCAGATTAGTAATTTACATGACATTGTTGAATTGACTGCTGCTAAATGGATTTGTATTGATGTTGCTAATGGATATATGGAACAAGTTGTTAATTATTGTCAAAAAGTTCGTCAATCTTTTCCTGATAAAATTATTGTTGCTGGTAACGTAGCAACGCGCGAAATGGTGGAAGAACTTATTATAAATGGAAAAGTTGATGTTGTAAAGGTAGGTATTGGACCAGGGTCTGCTTGTTTAACCAGATTAAAAACTGGAGTCGGAGTCCCCCAATTAAGTGCTATTATTGAATGTGCTGATGCTGCTCACGGATGTGGAGGATTTATTATTGGTGACGGTGGAATAACTTGTTCTGGAGATATGTCAAAAGCATTTGGCGGTGGCGCTGATTTTGTTATGTGTGGTGGAGTATTTTCTGGACATTATGAAAATCCCGGTGAAATTGTTGAAGAAAATGGTCAAAAGTATAAAATGTTTTATGGTATGAGTAGTCAATTAGCAATGGAAAAACATTATGGTAAAATGGAAAAATATCGTTCAAGTGAAGGTCGAGTAATAAAAGTTAAATTAAAGGGACATTTAGAAGATACTGTACTTGATTATTTAGGTGGAATACGTTCTACATGTGCTTATATTAATGCTCATAAAATTAAACATATAAGTAAATGTGTAACATTCGTTGTTGTAAGTCAACAATTAAATACACATTTAGTGAAATAAAATATATAGACAAATTATATACTATGTATCAATTTATAATATTAGGTTTGTTATTTTTATTTATAGTTCTTCATTTTTATACTGATATAAAAAATTATATAAATACGGGGAATATTATTGAAGGAAATGACCAAAATGCTTCACCCCCGGCTACTCCTGCTACTACTGCTACTACTGCTACTACTGCTACTACTGCTACTACTGCTACTCCTGCTACTCCTGCTACTCCTGCTACTACTGCTACTCATGCTACTCCTGCTACTCCCACTACTCCTGTTCCAACCACAACACCAACTTATAGTGATAGTAATTCAAATAGGGGTGTATGTATGGGAAAAATTTCATCTCTCGATAGTGCCTGTTCAGTACTTGATAATGAAACCACTTGCAATGTTGATAATAAATGTAATTGGGCATCAGGTGTTAATAATGATGAAGGTAATACTTGGTCTACAACTGGTGGTCAAGGTGAGCAAGAGCAATATGAACAAAATTTTAGGAGAGCTTCATCTGCACCCGGAATAGATACAGATGGACCATGCAAGCCTAATTGTGCTGCACCAAGACAACCTACTGGCAATTGTCTCGATACACCAATAGTATCTGCTGATGGAACTCAGAAAACTGTTAAACTTTGTCCTCAAATTTGTCCTTACTCAAGTTTAGAGACAGATAACACACACTGTAAATATGATACAGATTGTAAAGGTTGTCCATTAGTTGAATTTGATTCGGGAACCAAATCTGATAATCCAAATCGTACAGATGAAAACAAGTACTTTTACCAGGGAAAAGGGTACACACCAGGAAACAATACCGATAGTAATGCTACTCCAGAATATACACCTGGTTCAGGAGGATGGTGGGGTGGTGGATTATCATCGGATACAGGTAATAATATAATAGATAATAAGGTTACTCAACAAGTTTTAGAAGATAAAGATATAATACCCAATGATATCGATTTAAATATTGACCATGCTACTAATTTTTCAAGAATAGGAAATAATGTAATTAGTAAAATAGCCGCTATTCGCAATTTAGATATTCCCACTATAGACGATAATGATAAGGAACTACTTGGTAGAGCATATAGAGAAGTCTATGAAATTAAACAAGGCAATGATGAAGTAGCAATAAAAGCTATGGAAACTAAATTTCAACAAACTGTCGTCTATGTTTTAACACAAACAAAATTAGAAAGTAAATCTGTAACTTGGGATACTCCCAGACAAACTTCATCTCTCGATTCTACAACTGGTATGTATGATGATAACAGTAATGCATTTTTTGCACAGGGAGATACGGCAAAAAACAAGACAGAAAAACCAGAAGGAGGATTATGTTTGTGGAATGGATGCGAAAACACAAGGAGAAAACCATATGATTCTATTTGGAGTTTATACTAATTATATAATTTAGTAAAATAAATATATACTTAATTATATATAATACTATGAATTTATACATTAAAATTTTATTTGCTATTATGATACTATATACATTTTATAATTTTTATATGGATTTTAGGTCAGCTATAAAAGGGGGAAATTTTATGGAAGGTAACCAAAATATGGGAGATGTTCCTCCCGATGATTCGGTAGGAGCTCCTTCTGGTACCAATTGTAACACAACATGCCATCCCTGTATTAATGTTGGAGAACGTAAAAATTGTGCTCGTCAAGCCCAACAATTTGGTAATGTACCAATGTTCGATTCAGTTACAGGCAAGCTTAAATATCGCGGAGTACAATGGTGTAAAAATGGATTAAGAAGTTGTACTCCACAAGTTTCTGCGTGGGATATATACGATTTCAATAGTACTGCCGCTGGTGCTGGTGCTGCTGGTGCTGCTGGTGCTGCTGGTGCTGCTGGTGCTGCTGGTGCTGCTGGTGCTGCTGATGCTGCTGGTGCTGCTGGT
>Ga0115007_10002039_pt1 | contig 12668 bp, 11 predicted proteins | sample ArcOceMetagenome_2_FD_87166 | JGI IMG/M metagenome (GOLD analysis project Ga0115007, IMG submission 87166) | Marine eukaryotic phytoplankton communities from Arctic Ocean - Arctic Ocean ARC135M Metagenome | ecosystem: Environmental > Aquatic > Marine > Oceanic | place: Arctic Ocean | collected... | reverse complement strand
GGTCAAAGGCCGCGATGATGCTTCGGTTATCCAGACCGTTATGCTGCGGTCTATGAGTCAGGCGGTGTATCAGCCAGAAAACCTGGGGCATTTTGGCCTGGCTTTTGATGCCTACACACATTTTACATCGCCTATTCGGCGTTATGCCGATCTGTTGGTTCACCGAGCGATAAGGAGCTTGATTAGGGGCACTAAGAAAGTCGCTCAGGTAAAGCGGGTCGAGGGTGTCAAAAACCTAGCCATTGAGACTATTTATCCCTACGACCTAGGGCGTCTGCAGGAGACGGGCGAGCATCTGTCGGTAACCGAGCGCCGTGCCGATGAGGCCACTCGTGACGTTGTTAACTGGTTAAAGTGTGAATATCTAATGGACAGGGTAGGAGAGGAGTACACTGGGTTGGTCAGTGCGGTAACCGGCTTTGGTTTATTTGTGATGTTAGATGAGTTGTATGTCGAAGGACTCATTCATGTGACAGGCTTGCCTAAAGATTATTACTACCACGAGGCGTCTCAGCATCGCATGATTGGCGAGCGCACGGGCAGAGTTTTTCGCTTGGGACAGCAGTTGACCGTCAAAGTTGTTCGCGTTAATTTGGAAGAGCGAAAAATTGACTTTGAATTGGTTGAGATGGGGCACACCAGCAGTCAACCGGAGCCAAAATCAAACCAATCAAGAAAAAAGAAATCCTCCGGAAAGAGGGGGCAATCATCGCCTGAACCTGGCAAAAACAAAAAGCGTCGTGGTACTGAGGGCAATTCAGATAGCTCTTCTAGTAAAAAGAAATCCGCCTCAAGGAAACGTAAATCTGGAGCGAAAAAGAGTCGTTCGGGTGCACCGAATGGCGCCCCGGCCGCAGGTACTGGTGCAAGGAAAAAGAATAAGCCACCAGCCTGAATGTGAGGCTTTAAAGAGGATTATTTTTCTGCATCACTGAGGTGCTGAGGTATGAGGCGACTCAAAACCTCGCCGATATAGCTTAAAAATAAGGTTCCCATGCTACCAGTGTAAAAGTTAGGGTCAGCATTGCCCACCGCAAGTATGCCATAGAGATTGTTATAACACAGAGGGATAGAAGCGGCAGAGCCAACCTGAGCGCCATTGTCGCCAAATAAAAATGTCATCTCCTCTTCGCGTAGTACTCCGCAGACAACACGATTAGCACTTAGTAGAGTGCCGATCTGTTCGTTAGCCTGTTCCACTTGGACTACGCGAGCCATTGTTTTGGGCAGGGTTTCTTGAGTGCCGAATAGAGTCAGGCTATAAAACTCAATCTGATAGTCTTTGCCTAAACTCTCATGCACTGCTTCTACGAGTGTCGATAGATTTTTAGCCTCTAAAAGTTTCAGTACTAGCTGTTTTGTTTTTTCAAACAACTGATCATTATCCTGAGCTGTCGCCAGAATGTTGTCGAGACGAGCACGTATCTCTGTATTGCGGTCCCGCATCACACTAACTTGACGCTCAACTAGCGAAACAGCGTTGCCACTGTGATGGGGCAAATCCATGGACTCTAAAATATCTTGATGGTTGTCGAGAAAGGTTGGGTTGTCACGCAAAAACTCACGCACGATTTTAATCGTTGGATCGTCCTGCTTTACTTCAGTCATATTCGTATTCGCCCGTGAAAAACGGTGACGGCTGGTCCGGTCATTATTAGAGACTCACCCTCACCCTGCCACTCAATTGTTAGATCACCACTGGTTAGGTGGACGGTTACCTGAGAGTCTACCAGTTCCAGCCGCATAGCTGCCACTGCAGCGGCGCAAGCACCTGATCCGCAGGCTTGTGTTTCCCCAGCACCACGCTCAAACACGCGCAGATTCAGCTGCTTGCGATCAACCACCTGCATAAATCCAGCATTCACGCGATTGGGGAATCTTTCATGGCATTCTAGCTGCGCACCAAGCACAGCAACAGGAGCGGCCTGGACGTCATCGACCTGTAAAATGGCATGGGGATTGCCCATGGAGACGGCGGAGATGCTGTAGCTATGGCCGGCTATATCTATGTCATACAGGAGAGATTTCAGACTCGCCTTAAAGGGGATGTCCGAAGGCTCTAATAGGGGCACGCCCATATCCACGCGGACTGAATTATCAGCGTTTATTTTTAGATTCATTACTCGGTTGACAGTCTTAACCCGAATCGAACTCTTGCCAGTGAGTTTGCGATCTTTTACAAATCGAGCGAGACAGCGAGCACCATTGCCACATTGTTCCACCTCAGCACCGTCCTGATTAAATATTCGATAATCAAAGTCGATATCTTTTTCTGTTGGCGGTTCAACCACTAAAATTTGGTCACAGCCAATACCGTGTGCGCGGTCCGATAAACGTCTTACCATAGACCCTGAGATGCGGACATTTTGCGTCAGCGCGTCAATAACGACGAAGTCATTGCCTAAGCCGTGCATTTTGGTAAATTTCATTAACATATTGAGACCATTACAGGGCTGCTGCTTTTCTTAATCAGAGTATTATAGACCGCCTTAATAGGCCCTATTGTGTACAAATTCAATGCTCTCAGAGACCTTTTTAAGCTCTTAAAGAGTCGGCCCGTCAGGCAAAGACCGTCTAGAAATCGGCTAGTCTGCAGGCAGCAACTGCTCACCTCTGACCAAATCTTGTAGGGTCTCCCTTGCGCGTATCCGATGCATCCGACTACCATCGATCATAACTTCGGCGGCCCGAGGACGGCTATTATAGTTTGAACTCATGACAAAACCGTAGGCGCCTGCAGAGTAAAGACAGAGTATGTCGCCCTGCACAATGGCAAGGTCTCGATCTTTCCCTAAAAAGTCGCCTGTTTCGCACACAGGGCCCACCACATCAAAGGTCTCTTTTGATCCATGATTAGCTGTGACCGGTTGAATGTCCATCCAGGCCTGATACAGCGCTGGCCTTAGCATATCGTTCATGGCTGCATCGACAATGGCAAAATTTTTGCTACCGTTGCTTTTCAAGTACTCAACTCGCGTCAGCAGAACCCCGGCATTAGCCGTAATCGAGCGACCGGGTTCCAGAACTACGGTTTCATGACGTCCAGCCATTCGGGGCAGCAGAGCGTCCAGATAGGCCGCAGCTGACGGTACAGTCTCATCTTGATAGCGCACGCCAAGGCCGCCACCGATATCAATATGCTGAAGCTTAATGCCCATAGCTTGCAACTCATCAACCAGCACTAGGAGTCGATCCACCGCATCAACAAATGGTTGGATTTCTGTCAGCTGTGAGCCAATATGAAAGTCAACACCGATTACGGAAATATTATCCATAGAGGCAGCACGCCGATAGACCTCAGGTGCCAGTTTGATATCAATGCCGAACTTATTTTCTTTTAAACCCGTTGAGATATAGGGATGCGTCTTGGCATCCACATCGGGATTAACTCGCAGTGACACAGGGGCTAGTAAGCCTAATTTAGTTGCAGTAGCATTAAGCACTGCCAACTCTGCTTCCGACTCGACATTAAAACAGTGAATACCCACTTCTAATGCGCGTTGCATATCTGATGCATTTTTGGCAACGCCAGAATAGACAATCTTGCAAGGATCACCACCAGCCATCAACACTCTCTCCAGTTCACCGAGAGAAACAATATCGAAGCCAGCCCCTAGATTGGCCAACGTTTGCAACACAGCAATATTGGAATTGGACTTTACCGCATAGCAAATCAGGTGATCACGACCTGCAAGAGCGGTCTGATAGGCATTAAAATTCTTGGTGATAGCCTTTTTGCTGTACGCATAGCAAGGCGTCCCAAACTGAGTAGCAATATCGGCAAGCGGGACATCTTCCATGAAGAGGCTCGAGCCTTGGGTGGTGATAGTACTGTGCATAATAGCTTAGGATTCGGTTGGTTGATTGTCGGTTCCCTGCGTCACCGGAGCATCTTCAGGGAGATATAGATCGCCAGTGTTACCGCAACCACAAAGGCACGTTAACACTGCTGCCACTAGCAGCGCTTTTAAAAGTAAACCGTAAGACAACATAGTAACCCGCTGTAAAAGAAGAAGAGTATAACGGCACTGGTAGATTACACTCAAACAATTATACTGGCATGACGACATTTCTTGCCGCAGAGTCGCGGCGATTATTCGAAAGGTAAAATATGAACGAAGCAGAATTCACCCAGGTCGTCGATGAACTGATGTTTTCCATTGAGGAGAGCATAGATGATAGCGGCGCCGATATTGATTATGAAAACAGCGCCGGAATGCTAACGATTACCTGTGATGTCAATGGCTCACAAATTATACTCTCTAGGCAACCCTCGATGGGCGAGATTTGGCTAGCCGCGCGTTCTGGAGGATTCCATTTTAAACAGGTTAATGGGCAGTGGCAAAACACGCTGACTGGAGTCCTGCTGTCGACCATGCTGGCAGAAGCCTGCGTCGCCCAGTCAACAGAGGCGGTGATATTCGACTTTTAACGGGTGTCTAAGCGTGCCAAGGCTCTTGAAGCTGCGGCCCTAACCTGCGATGGCGCAGTGCCTCCAATATGGTCCCGCGCAGCAACCGATCCTTCCAGCGTCAGAACGTCGAACACATCATCCGTTATTTGATCGGAGAACTGCTGTAACTGTGCCAAACTCATCTCCGATAAATCCTGCTGCTTTTCAATACCGTAAGCTACTGATTTACCTACGATTTCATGTGAGTCACGAAAAGGAAGCCCCTTGCCAACCAAGTAGTCAGCTAGATCAGTTGCTGTTGAAAAACCTCTTCGTGCGGCTTCAAGCATCGACGGTTTATTGGACTCGATTGCAGGGATCATGTCACCAAAGGCGCGCAGGCAGTCACGCACTGTGTCCACCGTATCAAATAGAGGCTCTTTATCTTCCTGATTATCTTTGTTATAGGCCAGAGGCTGCGATTTCATCAAAGTTAATAGGGCAATTAAGTGCCCTGTGACTCGACCAGTTTTACCGCGTACTAGTTCCGGTACGTCAGGATTCTTTTTCTGCGGCATAATCGAAGAGCCTGTGCAAAAGCGATCGGGCAGATCAATAAACTTAAACTGGGCTGAAGCCCAGAGTACTAATTCCTCCGACATGCGTGACATATGCGTCATCAATATGCTCGCAAATGCACAAAACTCGATAGCGAAATCTCGGTCACTGACTGAATCGAGACTATTTTCGGTGGGTTTGTCAAAGCCCATTTCAGCGGCGCTAAATTCCCGATTGATAGGATAGGTAGTGCCTGCCAGTGCCGCCGCGCCCAAGGGGCTTTGATTGAGTCGTGAACGACAGTCGCAGAGACGGCTGAAATCGCGCTCTAGCATCTCATTCCAGGCCAGTAAATGATGTCCAAACGTCACCGGTTGCGCCGTTTGCAAATGGGTGAATCCAGGCATGATAGTGTCAGATTCAGTGATAGACAGCTCGATTATCCCGTGCTGTAGCCTGGTAAATAGTGGCTTTATTTCGTCGATTTGGTCGCGCAGCCAGAGACGAATATCTGTGGCCACCTGATCATTTCTAGAGCGCCCCGTATGTAGTTTCTTGCCTACATTACCAATTCTGGCAGTCAGAGCAGCCTCGATATTCATATGCACGTCCTCAAGAGCGATAGACCAGTCAAAGGCACCGCTCTCGATCTCTAGGGCAATCTCTTGCAGGCCATCAATAATTTGGCTGCACTCTGCCTGGGTCAGAATGGCCGCTTTGGTCAGCATTTTCGCATGGACTATTGACCCCAGAATATCTTGACGATAGAGGCGCTGATCAAAATTTACAGAGGCCGTAAACCGTGCGACAAATTCATCCACTGGCTCATTAAAACGACCGCCCCAAGCTTGATTAGCGTTAGACGTTTGCGCTTTTTTGGTATTTTTCTTATCAGGGTCACTCATTGAGTCGGGAATCCAGTTATTAAATACAAGGCGGGATTATAGCTAATCATTGCCGCTAGCAGGTAAAACTTAATATTTCTATTTTCCGCCTATTACCCGCTAATTTTACTCAGCACGAACAACTTAAAGTGCAGAGGAGTCCTTTATAACCATATTGACCTTAGGCTTTCTCGCTCGGAGGACAGCAGGCTGCTACCGAAATTAGGCAAATTAATGGCACATCTCTGACAACTGCTGAGAAATCGTCGATAATGTCTCTAATAATGTAATAAAAGGTTTTTATAAGTGTCTCAAAATCTTCGAATTGCTACACGCAAGAGTCCCTTAGCCCTTTGGCAAGCTGAGTTTGTTAAAGCTGAACTGCTCAGGCACCACCCCGATCTTGCTGTTGAATTAGTTGCCATGACGACGAGGGGCGATAAGCTTTTAGATACTCCTCTTGCCAAAATTGGCGGCAAAGGGCTATTTGTCAAAGAGCTGGAGCTGGCCATTCTGGATGGCAGAGCTGATATTGCCGTGCATTCGATGAAAGACGTGCCTATGGAATTCCCCGATGGTCTCGGTTTAGCGGTCATCTGTGATCGTGAGGATCCTCTTGATGCCTTTGTCTCTAATCACTACACACATCTCGATCAATTACCGGACGGTGCCATCGTGGGCACGTCCAGTTTACGCCGGCAATGTCAGGTGCGGGCAGCCTTTCCCGCCCTTCAAATAAAAGAACTCCGCGGTAATGTAAATACTCGGTTGGCGAAGTTAGATGCTGGAGAATATCAGGCCATTATTCTGGCTAGTGCAGGGCTTCTTCGACTTGGCATGAGCGACAGAATCGCATCTAGGCTGGCGTCGACGCTATCGCTTCCTGCCGGCGGTCAGGGCGCAGTGGGAATAGAATGCCGCACTGATGACGGAGCTGTTCGCGAGCTGTTGGCACCACTGCATGATCCGGATACTGCCAGTTGCGTGTTATCTGAGCGTGCACTCAATCGGCACTTGCAGGGCGGCTGTCAGGTGCCAATAGCCTGTTTTGCCGAGCTTGACGATAAGGGAAAAACTCTTGGCCTGCGAGGATTGGTCGGTAGTATTGATGGTACAACTATATTGCGCTCTGAAATTGAGGGTCCCAGAGAAAACGCCGAAGCACTGGGCATTGAATTGGCCGAGCAGTTATTGGCTCAGGGTGCCGGCGAGATACTGGCTGAGGTCTATAATCGCTAGCGGTATCGCCAACCGAAGGGTTCTTGTGGTTCGGCCACTGCGGGAGAAGGATGCTTTTTTGGCATTGCTGAAACAATCTGGCGCGGCAGTGACCTATACCCCAATTATCCAGATTGAGCCGATCAGTCAAACTGAATCAATTAGGCCTCTTATTCTTAAATTTGATCAGTTTGATCTGGGTATTTTTATCAGCGCCAATGCTGCTGAAATTGGATTGCAATGGCTGGATGAGTATTGGGCTAAGCTGCCAACTGAGCCTCAAATTTTTGCAGTGGGTCAGCAAACTGCGGAGATCCTTACTCGCTGCGGCCTTGAGGTGACCTGTCCGCAAAGCCAGCAGAACACAGAGGGTCTTTTAGAGCTGGAGCAACTACAAAGCCTAGAGGGCAAATCTACGGTTATTTTTCGTGGTGGTGGAGGCCGTCAGACATTGGGCGATACACTGCGACAGCGCGGTGCTAAGGTGACCTACTGTGAGTTATATCATCGCGTCATTGAGCCCTTGAATTTAGCACTTGCCTTGCGTCAGGCTCAGGACACGGACTGCCTAATTACTCACAGTGGTGAGATTTTGCGGGCAATGGCAGAGTCGGCGGCTCTAGCTGTGCCGGTGGTGGTGCCGAGTGAGCGGGTTGCGAATATGGCCCAAGATCTAGGTTATCAAACCGTAGTGGTGGCAGAAAATGCCTTACCGGAGTCAATGTATCAGGCCGTTCAGAGGGTTTTTAAGATTGCGCAAGCGCGTTAAAATAAACCGAGAGTTCAATGAGAAGCAGAGGTTAGATAGTGACTGAAAAGCGCAGTAAGGCAGAGCCTGAAGCACCTGTAACCGCAGCTAAGGGCGACAATAAAACTGTAGAAAATCCTAGTCAGTCACCACTTAAGAAATCGGGTGGGGGAAAATCTCAGTGGTTTAAGGTTTTGGTGATATTAATTATTGTTACTGCTGTGACGGCATTAGGCTTCCTGGGCTGGACTCAGTGGCAGAAGTTAGTTGCTGCCGACCGCGTGAGCAAAGCTGCGGCCAGCTTTGAACGTTTCTACCAACCCATTGAGCAGATTTACCAGCAATCCGAAAAGCGTCAGTCTCAACGTATTGAGCAACTGTATAACCAGCTTTCTAATATGCAGTTACGCCTTAATGTACAGGGTCAACGATTAGCAGAACTTGGTGCAACCACCCGCAGTGACTGGCTGCTTGCCGAGGCTCTTTATTTAATTCGCCTCGCTAATCAGCGGCTTCAGACCGAGCGCAGTACCAAAAATCCTCTGGCTTTGATGGAAAATGTCGATGCGATTCTCAGGCAGATCGAGGACCCAATGCTGTTGCCTGTGCGCCGAACTCTGGCGTCAGACATTGGCGAGCTGCGCCTGACAGGAGAGATTGATTCCGTCGGCTTGTTTCTTGAACTGACAACTTTGGCTGATAATATTGATCAACTTACGGCGCTGAATATGGTGAGGGAGTCTACAGTCACACAAACAATAGAGTTAACGATTGAAGAACCGTCGACGACTAAGGAAATAGTCGCCGATGTTGTCCAGCAACTCGGTCAGTTGGTGCGGGTGACCCATCGACAGCAACCCATCGAACCACTTTTATTGAACAGCGAGGTCCGCGTTATAAAGCAGAACTTACGCCTGATGTTAGAGCAGGCGCAGAGTGCTGTGATGGCCGAAGAGCCCGAGGTCTACCGCGTTAGTTTAGATAAGGCCGAGCGCTGGGTGACCCAGTATTTTCAATTGGATGACGATGCACAGGTTATTCTGCAGCGACTCACGAGCCTTAAAGGAAGGGACGTTGTACAGCAGCTACCCCAGATCAATGGGTCATTGGCGGCAATAGAGACCTTTGTGGCACTGCGGCAGGCTCAACTATCTCAAACTCAGAGGTCTGGAGCTCAATAATGAGAAAACTTCTGCTTATCTTTGTACTGGCGCTGCTCGTGGGTGCCGCAGGCATTTGGCAATTACAGCAGGGTAGTGGTTATATCCTAATCAGTTTTTCCAGTACTAGTATCGAGATGAGCCTCTGGACAGGAATAGCTCTTTACCTGTTTTTTACTGGCCTGCTAGTCTGGTTGTTGCTGTTAGTCCGGTGGTTGTCTGGTGCCGGTGGGTTACAGCAGTGGTGGCGCTCAAGGCGTGGTGCCAGACATGCGAGTAAAACCGCGCAGGGTTTGCTGCTGTATGCTGAGCATGACTGGCAAAAGGCTACGCAGCTGCTGTCGCAAGCAGCAGATAAGTCTGTCATGCCTGAGGTCAATCTGCTTTTTGCAGCAAGAGCTGCTGCCGATAATGACGATATTAGAAGGGCTCAGCAATTATTAGAGCGACTCAAACTTAGCTATCCTAAATCTGGCGTTGCTGCCGACAAGCTATTGGCTGAGTTGCTGGTTGTTGAAGAGCGTTTTGATGAGGCATTGCAACTGATAAAAAAGCTCTATGCGGACAAACCTGCAGATCGGGCAATATTGCGACTGCTTTCAGATGTCTACTATCTGACGGAAGATTGGGCCTCGCTAGAAAAAATACTGCGTGACCTAAAGCACTATGGTGCGCTCACTAAGGCTGCGTTCGGCGATTTAGAAATGGAAGTCTATTCTAATCTGGTCTCGGCATTTATCGCTGATCCAGAAATGAGTGAGTTAGATCAGCAGGCTCAGCTGCAAGGACTGTGGGACCTAGTCCCTAAGGGGTTGCGTAAGGCTCCTGAGATGGTTTGTGCCTATGCTGATGCTCTAGAGCAGGTCAATGAGGCAGGCGTTGTGCAGTCGTTATTGATCAAGGCCTTAAATAATGAATGGCAGCCTGAACTGCTCGAACGCTTTGGTTTGTTGCTAGGAGCCGCGCCAGAGAAGCAGTTGATGCTGGCTGAGAAGTGGCTACTTAGTCATCCTGATGACGCGGATTTACTGCTGGCTCTGGGCCGAATATGCCGGCGTTTAGAGTTTTATGGTAAGTCTCGGGATTATTTAGTCGCAGCTGTGGGATTAAATAGCTGTCCACAGGCCTACCTAGAACTGGCAGAGTTGCTCAGCACTATGGGCGATGAGGCCGGCAGTGGAGAGATGTATCGCAATGGACTATTGGTCGGTCTGGCGCTTGAGGTCTAGAGTCGGTTCTTTTTTAGATCTCGGATTAAAAATCTCGCCGGATGCATAGCCAGGCGCAAATCTCGCTCTAAGGGCGGTATCTCACCGGCTATTTCGGACGCGAGCAGCTCAGCGGTCAGCGGCGCGTAGCAGAGCCCTCTAGACCCCATGCCGCAGTGCACATACAGATTGGGTTGGTAGCTGCCCATTAATGGTATGACTTTGCGGGCATCGCGACGCAGAGGATCATAGTCGCGCATTAGAGCCGACAGGTCGGGTACGGCGCCGACAATGGGTAGATAATCTTTGGTAGTGCAGCGATAGTTGGCGCGACCATCCATGCTAGCGGTGTCCTGAGGGCCTATCGTTATACCTAGTCCGGCATCAGTGGAGGCCATTTGGGCTACGTTGGCTCGGTGATCGGCCTCTCTTAGCTCTTTGGTAAATACCCCTTTATTATAGCTGGCGCCGGAGCTGTGGCTGCCAAGGACCGCAGGTGTTATGTAGCCTTCGCCACAGATAACCGTGTTTAGATCTAGACTCGAGGTGCTAGCGGCCAGCTGGCTCGTCTGGCCACGAAGTTGAGTTACGGGTAAAAAGTGAGTCTGCTTAAACTGTTCACAGCCATAGGCATTAGCGACGACGAGGATTTCAGTTTCTAGGACTGTTTGGCCTTCGTTATTTAGAAGCTGCCACTGGCCTCCCTGCTGTCTAAGCTGCTCAATATCAGCACTGATCAGGGGTATATTGTCTCGCTCTAATAGCTGCTGACAAATTGTCGCCGGTGGCAGCCAGCCCAGTTGAGGGAAAAACAATCCGAGTTCGGCCTGCATTGCGATGCCACTGATCTTACGGAGCCCATCGTTATTAAGCAGCTGTACCAGTGAATTTTGGTTGGCAAAACGCTCTGCTATATCGATAAAATCCTGCTGTATTTTAGCATTTTCTGGCACCACCAAAACGCCGCACTGTTTACCGTAACCCGCGTCCCAAAAAGGCCTGTAGTAGCGGCTCGCGAGCATCATGGCGGTGAGATTAATGCGCGGCAGGGGCTCGTCTCGCACCGACAACTTTGGATAAATAATAGCTTGGTCATTACCCGAAGCTTCCTGGCCCGCAATGGCATGACGGTCGACCATCGTGACTCTATATCCGCGTTTATGCAGTGCCGCGGCGGCCGCACAGCCAGCGATACCGGCGCCTAATATCGCTACGGTTTTTTGGCGTTGGATAGGCTTGATTTTATTGAGATGCCAAGGAGTGGAAGCTATAGGGCTGCTCTCGGCTATGACTCTCCCAACGGGGGTGGTGTCTGCTCCCGACAGTGACGCAATAGTCTGCCCTAGTTCTTCGTCAACACTTTGCATAAACCATGCATCCACCGATTGTGTGTTGTGCTTAGCCAAACCTAGATCGCTACTCTGCGCAATACCCTTAAACAGGCTTTTAGTATCGCCAAACATAAGGCAGAGATTAATTCTGCCATTGAACAGTTCGAGATGATGGATGCCACTGACCGTGGCTGGATACTGAGCTAAAAGCTCTTTAGATATGCCGCTATACTGCGGCCAGTCGACCAGTTTGCTGGCTAGATCGGGTTTGCAGTGGGGACTCTCGCTGGCTGAAATAATCTGAAGTCGCCAGGGTGATACTTCAGGAACTGTCGTTAGCCAGAGATTGCAGGCTGCCAAGACATTAATACCGCAGCCAAAGTCAGTCTCGGCGATAGTAAATAGGCCGCCCTGCGGACCCAGTGACTGCCACCGCTGGGCTAGCTTGTTTTGTTCAAGGATATTCTTATTGGGGTCGATCACTTTGATCCTAGGCCAAATTCCGTCACAATCTGTTCACACCATTGGTGGATAAAATCCTCAGTAAGATCCAGTTGATTTTCATCGTCCAGAGGCAGGCCAACGAAGAACTTTTCATCCTCAGTCAATGCCTTCGACTGCTCAAAGGTATAGCCTTGATTGGGCCAGGCACCCACGGTGGTCGCGCCCTGATTAACGACCTTAGCCCAGAGATAGCCAAGCGCGTCCTGGAACCATTCTGGATAGCCAATTTGGTCACCCAAACCATAGACTGCGGCCTTGGCATGAATGAGATCCAGGCAGTCAATTTCACTCCAATGACTCTCCCAGTCTTCCTGTAACTCACCATAGTCCCATGTTGGAATGCCCAAAATAAGATAGCTGTAGTCGGTCATAAGGCTAATGGGATCAGAGGCAATATTGTGCATAGTGACTACGTTAGCCCCGAACATACCATTGATATGGTCACGAATTTTTTCACCGGCCATCTCCGTATAGCAGGTAGAACTGCCGTAAAACAAACCAATTCTTAGACTCATAGTATGCTGGCCATATTAAAGCCCAGCTGACGCCACGCCTCATAGGTCACGATAGAGACAGTATTGGAAAGGTTAAGGCTGCGGCTTTCGGGCTGCATTGGCAGTCGCAGTACGTTGGCGGCGCCGACTTCCATACGAATATTTTCTGG
>Ga0115007_10002038_pt1 | contig 12671 bp, 13 predicted proteins | sample ArcOceMetagenome_2_FD_87166 | JGI IMG/M metagenome (GOLD analysis project Ga0115007, IMG submission 87166) | Marine eukaryotic phytoplankton communities from Arctic Ocean - Arctic Ocean ARC135M Metagenome | ecosystem: Environmental > Aquatic > Marine > Oceanic | place: Arctic Ocean | collected... | reverse complement strand
TGAATCGGATCAAATGGTTGAGATTGGACCGGGCTTAGGCGCCTTAACGGAGGAACTGCTATCTGAAGCAGGCGAACTTGATGCGGTAGAACTCGACCGGGATCTCCCACCAATCTTACGTGCTAAGTTTTTCATGTATGGGGATAAATTCCGTATTCATGAAGCCGATGCCATGAAGTTCGATTTTTCTCAGCTACGAAAAGGCGAAAAACGTCTACGTATCGTTGGAAATCTGCCATATAACATATCAACACAGCTTATCTTTCACCTGCTTAGCCATTCAGACAATGTGGAAGATATGCATTTTATGCTACAAAAAGAAGTGGTCGATAGAATGGCTGCCGGTCCGGGTGAAAACAACTACGGCAGACTAGGCATTATGGCGCAATATTACTGTAACGTTGAAGCCTTATTTAAAGTGCCTCCTGGCGCCTTCAACCCTGCACCCAAAGTCGACTCAGCGATTATAAGGCTAACGCCTTACCATGATTTACCTTATGTTGCAGAAGATGTAGAACAATTTAAAACAGTCGTTAGAACCGCGTTTAACATGCGCCGAAAAACCCTACGTAACAACCTAAAACCTCTGCTGAGCGCCGAATCACTCGAAAGCATTGGAATTGATCCAACATTACGCCCAGAACGATTATCAGTTGCGGATTTTGTCAGCATAAGCAACTTCCTTACTCAACATAAAGGCAAAGAAACAGATTAATGGATAACATGTCGCTTGGGGAACAAATTACAATTGATGTACAAACCGCCTATCTGGACAAACAATCAGATCCAGATAGTAAGCGTTTTGTTTTCTCATACAGTATTACCATCACAAACAACAACAGCATCCCAGTGCAACTGCTTAATAGACATTGGCTAATTACGGATGGAAACCAGCATATCCAAGAGGTCCAAGGTGAAGGCGTCGTTGGCGAACAACCCGTTATCGAACCTAATACCAGTTACACTTACACCAGCGGTGCCGTACTAACAACCAGTGTTGGCAGCATGCAAGGACATTACGAAATGAGCACCAATGAAGGGGAGCTATTCAAAGCCCCTATTAGCCCATTTACACTTGCTAGCCCAAACGCACTACACTAATAAAAAACAGAGTCGCGCCTTATGGCTATATATGCAGTTGGTGATATTCAAGGTTGCTATGAGGAGCTTAAACTTCTTTTACAACAAATTGAATTTTCCGAAAACGACCAACTCTGGGTAGCAGGCGATTTAGTAAACCGAGGCCCCCATTCACTAGAAACCTTACGGTTTATTAAATCACTAGGCTCCCGGGCGACCTGCGTCCTAGGTAATCACGACCTACACCTCCTAGCAATCTATTTTGGGGCCACTCAGCACAAGCGTAGTGATACGTTGACGCCCATTCTACAAGCACCCGACAAACACGAATTGCTAACCTGGCTGTGTAAGCAAAAATTGATGGTGTACGATAGAAGCGCAAGAATCGCCATGGTACACGCAGGTATCCCACCATGCTGGAGTATCCATAAAGCGCAGAAACGCGCAAAAGAGGTAGAAAAGGTTCTAAAAAGCACACTCGCGGGTGAATTTTTTAACCATATGTACGGCAATCAACCTGACCTCTGGTCCTCACACCACAAAGGCTGGAATCGTTTAAGGTTAATCACCAATTACCTCACCCGCATGCGGTTCTGCACCTCAGATGGCAAACTCGACTTTTCCGCTAAAGGCAACTTAGGCTCCCAACCTAAAGATCACAAACCTTGGTTCCAATTTCCACGCAAAGATCCAAGTGAACAGGGTATACGTATTCTTTTTGGTCACTGGGCCGCTTTAGAGGGAGATGCAAATGCACACAATGTATTTGCATTAGATACAGGGTGCGTATGGGGCGGAAAACTCACGGCATTACGTTTAGATGATATGCAATTATTTAGCACACCGTCCATCATGCCAAAACCACTTTCACCTGAAACTAATAACGATATAAAGGTAACCGAATGAGTGAATTTCAATGTATAGACTCCACCCAAGCAGTCGCTCTGCTAGAAGACGGTGCCGGAGTCGTTGACATACGTGACCCACAAAGCTTTTCACAAGGCCACATTTCAGGCTCGTTCAACCTTAGCAATGAAAACATGCACCAGTTCATGCATGACGCCGACATGGACAAACCTTTATTAGTCTGCTGCTACCATGGTATCAGCAGCCAATCCGCTGCCCAATTCCTAGCTGAACAAGGGTTTGACCGCGTGTACAGTATCAACGGCGGTTATGAGGCATGGCGGGCAGAACAACCCAACTATTGTGAGAAGATCTAATGGAAATCTATCTTGTTGGTGGTGCGGTTAGGGATCAGCTTTTAAACTATCCGGCTTACGACAAGGACTGGGTCGTTGTCGGCGCAACAGCCGATGAAATGCTCGCCAACGGCTATCAGCCGGTAGGTCAAGATTTTCCTGTATTCATCCACCCCGACACCGGAGAAGAATACGCACTTGCTAGAACAGAACGTAAGTCAGGCAAAGGCTATACAGGCTTCAACTACCATGCAGACCCCTCTGTTACACTAGAGGAAGACTTACTCCGGCGAGACCTAACAATCAACGCCATGGCGATGGATCAACAGCAACAGATAATCGACCCTTACCACGGCCAAGATGATTTAAAGAGAAAACGCTTACGCCATGTGTCACCCGCATTCTCGGAAGACCCACTCAGGGTTTTACGTGTTGCCCGCTTTGCCGCACGGTACGCCCACTTAGGCTTCAGTGTCGCGGATGAAACCCTGACACTTATGCAGCAGTTATCACAAACGGATGAATTAGAGCACCTGACCGCTGAGCGGGTGTGGAAAGAGTTTGAGCGCGCATTAACTGAACGATCACCGGAAATTTTTTTGCAGGTTCTGCATCAATCGGGCGCCATAAAAAAAGTACTGCCTGAGCTAACAGACACCCTTAACGACCCTGATTTTAGCAAGCACTTTGCGATCCTCTGCCATAAAAACGAGAGCGCTATTGTTCGTTTCGCCGGTCTACTGTCCTTAGCAAAAAACATCGACATCCTACGTTTTTGTGACCGCTTACGCGCACCCAACAGCTACAAAGAGCTTGCTCTGCAATGCAATAAACACCACCAGCAGCTCGCCCAATTCGATCACCTAGATGCACAAACAAAGCTAGACACCTTGCTGCAATTAGATCTTATTCGACGTCCACAGCGTCTGCCGCAGTTACGTCTATGCTTAGATACACTCCACGATACCGTACAGCTCGACAGCTTACCCCCTATTTTAGAGCAGATAGCCCTGATTCAACCTAAGCAACTGATGGCTGAAGGCTTTACGGGGCCCGCGTTAGGGGAAGCGATCAACCACCAGCGCTTATCCATCTGCCAGCAATATGATCGAGGCATTGAATGAATAAAATAGCCTTAATAACCGGGGCCGCTAAAAGGGTTGGCGCAATAATCGCCACACACCTTCATAGACAGGGCTATTCCGTACTTATTCATTACAACAGATCAACAACTGAAGCCCAGACCCTCGCAGACACGCTAAATAGCGTACGTCCGAACAGCGCGCACGCATTTCAAGCTGACCTTAATAACATGAACGAAGTTGAACAACTTGCGCAAAATAGCCTAAAGCACTGGGGACGTATTGACCTACTGGTCAACAACGCATCCTCCTTTTACCCCACACCCCTCAATGAAAGTACACAAGCACAGTGGGACGGCCTTATAAATTCTAATTTACGTGCCCCCTACTTTCTAAGCGCGGCGTTAAGCAACACCCTGAGCCTACACCGCGGTTCTATCATCAACATGATTGATATACACGCACAGCGGGGGCTTCCAGGACACCCTATTTACTCCATAGCTAAAGCGGGACTAGAAATGATGACAAAGAGTCTTGCGAAAGAATTAGGGCCTGAGGTCCGTGTAAACGGCGTATCACCCGGAGCCATCTTATGGCCCGATGCAGGTTTATCTGATGCACAACAAACAGCCATTTTGGACAAAACATTGCTAGGAAGAACAGGAGAGGCAGAAGATCTAGCGGAGGCAGTCTACTTTTTAGCGAACGCCGATTATATTACCGGCCAAATACTCGCAGTAGACGGCGGTAAGTCACTCTATAGCCATTAGCCCTGTTGAGCTCAAGTGCGACAAGGCAAACGGTGCCCAGCCCACTCAAACTCGACGGTCCACAGCTTTTGCTGATTTTGAGAAGAGCACCACAACTCGGCATAGGTCATATCTAATTCAGGGTGTTTAACATCTGGCGCGATCTCCGCTAACGGCTGTAACACAAACGCATTCTTTGTCACTTCGCCTCTGGGCAATTGAACCCCCGAAAACACCCCCACACATTGATCATACGTCAGAATATCAATATCCAACGTACGGCCACTGAATTTAGGCCCTTTGCGGCAGCGACCATTCTCATCTTCAATACCTTTCAAGCGCTTTGATAATTCAGCGATCGATAGCTCTGTCTCAAATTCGGCAACTAGATTAAGGAAGTTATCGCCGTCAAAACCAACCGCTTCACTTTCATACACAGAAGAGATCAGTAACGAACCAAAGTGCTCTTGCAGCGCATCAAGTGCTGAGCGGGTATAGCGCTCTTTATCGGTATTACTCCCTACACTCACAAAAACCTGGGCCATTAAAACCGCTCTCCACGCTCTATCATCACACCCACATCTGCCGCCTGCGGAACCGCTCCCGGCTTGCCTAAACGTAACCGCAGCCATTTTACAGAGAACTCATTTAATACAATCTCTGCAATCTGTTCAGCCATTGTCTCAATCAGCAAAAATTCACTCTGTTCAATAAACTCGATTAAACGATCAGAAACCGACTTATAGTTAAGCGTATTATCAACATCCTCAGTATTCGCTGCTTGGCGGATATCGGTCCCCATCTCTAAATCAAGATTAATCCGTTGACGAATCTCGCGTTCCCAGTCATAAATACCGATGACTGTTTCCACTTCTAGCTCTCGAATGTACACTAAATCCATAACTCTACTCTTGGATTGATGATGACCGATACTGGCTTAATCACCATTGGACTGGTTTTTCTAGCTTACCTTTGGGGCTCAATCCCCACAGCCGTACTCGTTTGCCACGCGCTGAACATCCCCGACCCTCGAAAAAAAGGCTCTGGCAACCCTGGAACAACCAATGTGCTACGCATCGGCTCGCGCAAAGGCGCCCTATTCACCCTTGTCGGCGACGCAGGAAAAGGCATATTAGCACTTTTACCCTGCTCTCTTTTACAGCTTTCAAGTACCGAACAGTCATTCTGCGCTTTAGCGGCCATTATTGGGCACCTATTACCGCTATTTTCCTCTTTTCGAGGCGGTAAAGGTATAGCCACAACCTTTGGGGTATGTGTTAGCTTATTCTGGCCCATCACTGTGCTGCAATCATGCATCTGGTGCCTGGTTTTTGCTGTCAGCCGAACAGCCTCACTGGCATCTATAGCAACCGTCTTAATTACACCGATTATTGTCGGGTTAACAGAACCCACTTATCTGCCGGCAATACTTATTATTTCGGCACTTTTATTACTCAGCCACCGCGTAAATATAAGTAACTTACTACAAGGTAAAGAGCCTCGTTTTTAACCTTAGCTCCTGACCCCGTTTACAACGGCGCTAATGTATCCAAAGGCCAACGGGGCTTTGTTACAATTTCAAGGCCACTATGCTGCCCCGCCATTAAACGCTGACAACCCGCATAGGCAATCATTGCCCCATTATCTGTACAAAACTCAGGACGTGCATAAAATAACTCAGCCCGCTCTTTAACGACCATCTCCTCGAGACGTTCACGTAATCGCTGGTTAGCACTCACCCCCCCAGCAATAATTAACTGCTTAAAGCCGGTATGCTGTAATGCACGCTTGCACTTAATCGCCAAAGTATCAACAACCGCCTCTTCAAACGCAGCAGCGATATCACACATCGTTTGATCATCAATTCGACCATCGTTATCGCGATGGTCATTAGCCGTATTTAACGTATAGGTTTTAAGCCCAGAAAAGCTCATATCCATACCGGGGCGATCAACCATTGGGCGGGGAAAACGAAAACGCGTACGGTCACCCTGTAAAGCATGTTGGGCCACCAAAGGTCCTCCAGGGTAATCAAGCCCTAACATTTTTGCTGCTTTATCAAACGCTTCACCGGCGGCATCATCTAGCGACTCGCCGAGCAGGGCATATTGACCTATACCATCCACTTGAACCAACTGGGTATGGCCTCCTGAAACCAGCAGTGCCACAAAAGGAAATGACGGCGGATGTTCTTCAAGCATCGGTGCTAAAAGGTGCCCTTCCATGTGATGAACACCCATTGCCGGTTTATCCCACGCCAATGCTAAAGCACGCCCAGTAGACGCACCCACCATTAATGCACCAATAAGACCGGGGCCCGAGGTATAAGCAAGCGCATCAACATCACCCTTTTCTAAACCCGCGTTCTGAAACACCTCATCCAGTAGGGGTAACAGCTTACGCACATGATCACGGGAGGCTAACTCAGGTACCACACCACCATACTCAGCATGCATTTTAACTTGGCTATATAAGACATCCCCTAGCAACCCCTGCTCACTATCGTAGATAGCAACACCCGTTTCATCACAAGATGTTTCAATTCCCAATACACGCATTCTTGACCTACCACCTTACAGACTCATTCGAGGTTTGCGCGCATTATACCCTTGCCCTTAACGACCTGCACATAAAATAGCGCATCGCACCATTAACTGCTTTACTTAACTTAGGGAAAGGAATAGAATTTTGCGCCTTGCCATAAAACCGTCCGTTTTATAGTAAGTTTTATTGTATTTAACTCAACAATTATAGGGTTTGTTAAAACATGCCAGCTGTAAAAGTTAAAGAAAACGAGCCATTTGATGTAGCTCTACGTCGTTTCAAACGTTCTTGCGAAAAAGCCGGTGTTTTGGCTGAAGTTCGTCGTCGTGAATTCTACGAGAAGCCAACATCTGTACGTAAGCGTAAAGCAGCAGCAGCTGTAAAACGTCACGCGAAGAAAGTATCTCGCGAAAACGCACGTCGCGTACGCTTGTACTAATAAACGAGATATACATTAGATCCCATTCAGGTAATTAGAGGTAAGTCATGTCAGAGCTTAAGCAGCAAATCACTACAGAGATGAAAGCTGCAATGCGTGCCAAAGATAAGGAACGCTTAAGCACTATTCGCATGATGTTAGCCGAACTCAAACGCATCGAAATCGACGAGCGCATTGAGCTGGATGATACACGAGTCCTTACGGTACTAGACAAAATGTCTAAACAACGCCGAGACTCTATCTCACAATTTGAAGAAGCGGCACGTATGGATCTTGCTGATGCTGAGCGACGGGAGTTGGAGGTGATTAAAACTTTCCTGCCGCAACCGCTAACCGAAGAAGAAGTAGCAGCGATTGTTAAAAAAGCTGCAGAGGAATCCGGCGCACAATCCATGCAAGACATGGGTAAAGTAATGGGGCTAATAAAACCTCAGGTACAAGGCCGCGCCGACATGGGCATTATCTCTAAACTCGTAAAATCAGAATTATCTAGCTAAACTGCCGCTGAACATTAACCCGCAGCAGATACTATGGCCGGACGCATCCCGCAGAACTTCATTGATGATCTCTTAGCACGCATCAACATTATTGATGTGCTGGATGGTCGCGTCCAAAAACTTAAGCGCGCGGGAAAAAACTACTCAGGGCTATGCCCCTTTCATAAAGAGAAAACCCCTTCCTTTTCAGCCAACCAAGAAAAACAATTTTATTACTGCTTTGGCTGTGGCGCTGGCGGAAATGCACTCGGATTTTTGATGGAATACGAGAACATCAGCTTTCCTGAAGCCGTTGAAGAACTCGCAAAAACCGCAGGCATGGAAGTTCCCCGCGACGACTCCCCGCAACAACGGGAAAAAGATCAGCAGCTTAAAACACTGTATGAACTCCTTGAGGCGGCAACAACCTACTATGAAGATCAACTGCGTACTAACGATACTCGCTCTGACGCCGTTAACTACCTCAAATCTCGTGGACTCAGCGGACAAGCAGCAAAAGCATTTTCTATCGGTTTTGCGCCTTCAGGGTGGGACAACCTACTGACCCACTTAGCTGGCAACGATCCAGAAAAGGCAAAACGCTTAGAAGAAGCCGGGCTACTCATCCACAATGAAGACAGGGATAGCCGATATGATCGCTTCCGCAACCGCATCATGTTCCCTATTAGGGATCAACGAGGCAGAACCATCGCGTTTGGAGGCCGTGTACTCGGGGATGATAAACCCAAATACCTCAACTCCCCCGAAACACCGACATTCCATAAAAGCCGAGAGCTCTACGGCCTGTATGAAGCCCGAAAGCATAATAGCAAGCTCGACAAACTTATCATCGTCGAAGGTTATATGGACGTTGTTGGCTTAGCCCAATACGGTATCCACTATGCCGTAGCAACATTAGGCACAGCCACAACCGATCAACACTTAGAACGCCTGTTTAAAATTGTCCCTGAGATTATTTTTTGCTTTGATGGGGATAATGCAGGGCGCGAAGCCGCCATACGCGCACTTAAAACAACCATGCCGGTCATCGAAGATGGAAAAGAAGCCCGCTTCCTCTTCTTACCCGATGGTGAAGACCCTGACAGTTTAGTCCGACAAGAGGGCGAGATAGCCTTTAGCGAACGGCTCGCCAAAGCACAGCCACTATCAGAGTTCTTCTTTAAAAGTTATTCAAAAAATGCTGATCTAGACAGCATGGATGGGCGCGCACGATTTAGCACCGATGTTTTGCCAGCCATCAACTCAATGCGACCGAGCCTTCTACAACAGATGATGCTCGACCGGATATGTGAGTTAACCAACCTATCACTTGAGCAGTTACAAACGACGGTTAACTTTCACGAAGCCATTACCCCTACAAATACAGTGCGCCCTGCTGAAACCGCACAACCGGACAACGCCTACGCTGACTATGACTACTACCCTAGCGGCAACAACCACTATTCAGACGCGGGCAGCCAAGATTACCCATCAACACCCTCATACCCAGCCCCCAGCAGAGATCGGGACAACGTAAGCAAGAACACGTTCCGAAAAGAGCCAAGACCCCAACAACGACGCACTCAAAACACCGAACTATCATTTGCAGCAAAACTGATTGCCCTACTCCTGCATTACCCACAACTCGCAACGGCTCATCAGTTCCCAGAAGGGCTAAGCCTATCTGAAGAGCAAGATATAAAACTGCTGATTCAACTGATTAACTATTACTCCTCCAACCCCAATGCAACCCTTGGACAACTAGCGGTCGATTGGCGAGAAGATGAAAAATTATCACAAACAATTATTAACCTTTACGAAATCTCGACCTCTCTAGAGATACATTCAGAAGCCGATGCGCGCCTATACCTAAAAGACTCTCAACACGGGTTAGAGCTAAAAGCACTGGAACTTGAGATCTCGGCTATTCAGAAAAAGCACCAATTAAGCAAAGAAGAAAAAATATCTTTGGCACAAAAACTACAAAAACTTCACCGCCTCAAAGATATAGTAAAAGATTAACCCCACCCACTTGAAAAACACCCGCGAAGACACCATATAACTTAACGAATTACAGGATTTTTACAGCAAGTCGCTGAATATAGTCTATTTTTAACAGGTAATTCAAAAAAACTGGCACGGCCTTTTCCCTAGCAAATTAGATACTTCATCGTTATAATGGCCTGCTCAAATTTTCATCCATTTTTTTCAAGTCACAGGGTCTTATGTCCGATACTTCTCAGCAACAGCAGTCTCGCCTCAAGGAATTGATCGCGCGTGGTAAGGAACAAGGCTACCTTACCTACTCTGAAGTCAATGACCACCTACCTCAGGACATTGCCGATCCGGATCAAGTAGAAGATATCATCCGTATGATTAATGACATGGGTATCTCCGTGTCAGAAGAAGCCCCGGATGCAGAAACACTTCTAATGACCGAAGGCGACTCCGCCGAAGTTGAAGCCGACGAAGAAGCCGTCGCGGCCTTAGCTGCTGTGGAATCCGATGCCGGTCGCACAACCGACCCCGTACGCATGTATATGCGCGAGATGGGTACCGTTGAGCTACTGACACGAGAAGGTGAAATCAGCATTGCTAAGCGCATTGAAGAAGGCCTGCGTGAAGTTATGTCTGCTGTCGCATGTTTCCCTGGTACTGTTGATGCAATTATCGAAGCCTATGACTTAACCATTGCCGAAGAAGGCCGCCTAAGCGACATCTTCAGTGGTTACATCGATGCTGATGATGACGATGTTATCCCACCTCCTGGCCCTGTTGCATCCAGTGATGACGATGATGATGACGATGAAGAAGAAAAAGAGAAAGGGCCTGATCCAGAAGAAGCAGCACGTCGCTTCGGTCTCGTTCGCGATCATCTGATTGCATTAAAAGACGTAGTAGAAAAACATGGCCGCGACAGCAAAGAATACCGTAAAGCCCAAGACGCATTAGGCGAGTATTTCTCTCCTATCAAGCTTTCGCCTCGCTACTACGAAGCACTGGTTAACCGAGTGCGCTCAACCATCGAGAATGTTCGTCGCCAAGAACGTACAATTATGCGCATCTGTACTCAACGCGCAAAAATGCCACGTAAAACGTTTATTAAAGAATTCCCAGGTAACGAGACGAACCCTGAATGGTTCACCTCTGTTATTGAGTCATCACATGACTATGCACGCGCAATCAAAACAAACTTGATTGAGCTTAAACGCGCGCAACGCAAACTCATTCAAACTGAAAACGAAACAGGTATCAGTTTAACCGAGATTAAAGAGATCAACCGCGCAATGTCAATCGGCGAAGCCCGTGCGCGCCGCGCGAAAAAAGAGATGGTTGAAGCTAACCTTCGTCTCGTGATCTCTATCGCTAAAAAATACACTAACCGTGGTTTACAGTTCTTGGATCTCATTCAAGAAGGTAACATCGGCCTTATGAAAGCGGTTGATAAATTTGAATATCGCCGCGGTTACAAGTTCTCGACCTACGCCACTTGGTGGATTCGTCAGGCGATTACGCGCTCTATTGCCGACCAAGCACGTACTATTCGTATTCCAGTTCATATGATCGAAACGATCAATAAACTGAACCGTATTTCCCGCCAAATGCTACAAGAGATGGGTCGTGAAGCGACACCAGAAGAGCTAGCTGAACGCATGGAGATGCCTGAAGATAAAGTACGCAAAGTATTGAAGATTGCTAAAGAGCCGATCTCAATGGAAACACCGATCGGTGATGACGAAGATTCGAGCCTTGGTGATTTCATTGAAGATATTACCATCTCTTCACCCGTAGATTCCGCAACCGGTGAAGGCCTACGCGAAGCGACACGTGAAGTACTAGCAGGGCTGACAGTACGCGAATCTAAAGTACTACGCATGCGTTTCGGCATTGAAATGAATACCGATCACACCCTCGAAGAGGTTGGTAAACAGTTTGATGTAACCCGTGAACGTATTCGTCAGATCGAAGCAAAAGCGCTCCGCAAGCTCCGTCACCCAAGCCGTTCAGAACATCTACGCGGCTTTATTGACGACTAGTAAATTCTTTTAAATCAAACTATTGCGCCAATGATTCTGACTAGGTATTATTGGCGCCCTCTCCGTCAGGAGAACCTCAAACTAAACGATACAAACTCAGCTTTGATAAATATCGTATTGGTTTCGCAAGAGAACTCTTGCATCTGAGGGCCTATAGCTCAGTTGGTTAGAGCGCTCGACTCATAATCGATCGGTCGCAGGTTCGAGTCCTGCTAGGCCCACCACTTTATTCAGTTACAGCCATTCCTTAGCCGTTAAGCCCCGATTCTAAGTGACTCATCCAATGGATCAGCTAATAAACATCTTCACGGTAACGTCCCTGAGCTTTCAGTGTCGCCACATCGCCCCCTAGAGGAGCGATAACCTTATCCACTGCAACCGCTACGCTACTCGCCATGTTACGACCGCCACATATTAAGAACTGTGCGCCTTCTCCGATCAATTGACGTAGCACCACATCATCTTCAGTAATTTTATTCTGCACATATGCACCTTGGCTGATACGGGAGAAAACCGGATTCAATTTAGTTAGCCGCTGATCTTCTAGGTAGCGTTTTAGTTCGGTCTCATAGAGAAAATCAGACTGTGGAGAGCGACCGCCCCAATAAAGATGTATCGGGTGATGCGCTTTATTATTACGGATAAAACCGACTAACGGTCCAATGCCGGTGCCCGCGCCGATCAGTATTATCGGTGCCTTGCCCGATGCTGGGCGAAAGCTCGGATTAAGCTTAATGAAAGCCTCAACGGTGTCGCCGATAGCTAGCCCATGAAGAAAGCCGGAGCATACCCCGTCAGGATGATGACGAACGCAGATCTCGAGAATGCCATTCTTCGATGCGGATGCCAGCGAATAGAACCGCGGCACACTGCTGCCTGGCGGTAAGATACCCACAAGATCGCCTGCATCAAAATGCGGTAAGCCAGAGCGTCTCAGTAAACGATTCAACAGACCTTTATGACTCCCTTCCGGTGACTTGAAGCGTAATACCGCCGTTGGTGCCTGCACCGCGGCACCGTAATCGACGCGTTCGACAAGGGTCAACGTCGTGCTAGCGGGAT
>Ga0115007_10002037_pt1 | contig 12674 bp, 10 predicted proteins | sample ArcOceMetagenome_2_FD_87166 | JGI IMG/M metagenome (GOLD analysis project Ga0115007, IMG submission 87166) | Marine eukaryotic phytoplankton communities from Arctic Ocean - Arctic Ocean ARC135M Metagenome | ecosystem: Environmental > Aquatic > Marine > Oceanic | place: Arctic Ocean | collected... | reverse complement strand
TTTGCAGTGTTTGTGCGACGGGCGCGCGTGTTGCCCAGCCCGTGCCCTGCAACTCGTAATTTGTCGTTTCTTGAGGTTTCACTGGCGCCGTCACCCTGTTGTTTCAACTTGTTGTTTCACTGGACTGGTACGGGATGGTGGTACGGGATGGTGTGAAAATTCCACAAGATGGAAATCGTGCAAACAAGTACGAGCACGTGGCGGTAGTGCATGAGCATGTTTGGCGCACGCTTTGCAGTGTTTGTGCGTACGACGCGCGTCTTGTCCATTCTTTGCCATGCAACACCTGTTGATTCCAAGTATAAAAAAGAGACCTTAACTTCTACATTTATTCTAAGTTCTAAGTTATACTCCTCTTCTACCATCCTTTCATCGCCTTGAATTATCCCATAAATTTCTCGGAGAAGGCTCAAAACTTAAATGTCCCGCCGTTACCGAAAAGCGATGCGAAGCCACATGAAACAGTTGCCCTTGTTTTAATTTTTCATTTACTTCTTCTTCTTCTTTGTTTGCCATCAAATTGCCTCGCTTTTTCGTTTTACGATCCGCTGCTTTCTTTGCCAAATTGTCTCGATGGGCTCTTCTTCGATCTACATTGAATTTATCCAAAGATACATTTTCGAACTTTGTCCGCAGTCCCTCCTTTTGGAAATTTGCTCTTGTACTCGTTGGTGAATGTTCAAAGGTACTTACTCTTCGTGAATGAGGGCTCCATGAAGGTTGTTGTTTTTGTTGCTTGATGCTAGGTGAAGGGGTGTTAGAAGAAGACAACGAGGATGGATCAAACGTTGCAGCCGAATAGGAGGCCGAAGGTCTTGTGTTAGGTTGACTCTGTTGACCATAGCCCGAGCTTTTTCGTCTGTTCCTTTTGGCAACCGGTTGTCCTTCACCCAACCAACTGAACAAAAATGAATAACATTAAAATGAATAAACAACCATTAAAAAATAAAGTCAGCAATCGTCAAAGCACAAGATCACCAATAAAAAATACACCGTACCCAATGAATTCATGAATGTCAACTTCACCAGTGTTATTCCGGTCCGCAGAGCGAAACAAATAAATGACATTTTCTTCCGGCAACATATCACGTGTCATTTTACTGAAAACCAAAAAAAAAGAATCATCAGAAACCGAAAACAAAATCAAATTAAAAGAGAGCAACCTGTGCACTTACCCATCTTTGCGGACAGCACGTCTAAATTCATCCAAACTTAAAGCACCACTGTTATCCCTGTCGTAATGATCAAATAATTTATTCCAATTGATACCACCTTTGGCATACGCGGCTGCTTTGAATTTTTTACGTATTTTTTCTAATTTTTCGTCGGTGACCGGTGATGCAATGGCTGTTGGTGGTGTCGTGTTCTTTTGGTTGCCGTGGTTGCCGTGGTTGCTATAATTGCTGTGGTTGCTGTGGTTGCTATAATTGCTGTGGTTGCTATAATTGCTGTGGTTGCTGTTTTTGCTGTTGTACAGAGAAGATACTGAAGCATAGGAATCTTCTCCTCCACCATCACCATAGTTGTCGTCCTCTTCTTCGACTCTTCCCTCATCTTGCGGTGGTTTGGTCGTGGATTGCTGTGCGTCGGCCAACATTTCTTTTCGCAATTGAAGCACTTCTTGCGGCATAGAGAGAAAGGGATGGTAGCAATTCAACAAATATTCTTCCAACACTTCGGTTCGGGAAGAAAACATGATGGTCGGAACACCTCTGTCCAAACGAATTCGTAATTTTCGATCGGCATAAATGTAACAGCTGCCGTCGTTGTGTTGGTGTCGTTTGGAGGTTAAAAATTTAATTCTCAATGAAAAAGGACAACGCAATTGAACTTTGTCGATCACTTCTTGAACCAACAAATGCAACGGGTCGGTGTTCTTTTTGTATTTGAATTTCATGGGTTCCCACAACAAAGGAGAAGAAGCAGAAGAAGTTGACGCGTTCAACAAAGTAGAAGCAGCAATGTTACTTTGCACCAACCATTTGTCCCAACGTGCCATATCCGGTATAATACTACTGAAAGACAGATTATTGGTGATACTTTGCACCAACCATTTGGAAGTTCCATAGACACTGCCGCTGCCGATTCCACCAGTGCCACCAGTGCCGTCGTCGTTGCTGTTCATTGCCTCAACAGTATCACCCACGAGTCGTGCCTCTCTTGCCTGCAGAGTACAGTTCTGTTCAATCGTCGTCAACAAGGATGGGCCGTAGATCGCCCCCAACTTGTTTTGCATCAGGCGACATTTGTATTGCACGTTGTCCAACATGTCCCGCAGCAGTGCTTCTCGTTCGCCTACTTCGGATTGCAAACAGCTCAGGGCTTCTCGCAACGTTTTATTGTCGGTTCGTATCATGTTGTCGACCAATCCATACAAACCACCACCGTCACTGCTCTCGTTGCCATTGGCGTTACCATTAGCGTTACCATTGGCGTTGTCATTTTTACTAGCACCACTGGCAATGTTGGTGTTGACTTCTTCCGGAGACAAAGAAACGGAACACAATCGCGCTCGCTCCTGCTTTGCACTTTGTGATTGCAAATCATTGCTGTTGATGTTTCTTCGCCATTTGGAACTTCCCAATTCCACCACTTGAGCTTTTAACATGGCCATTTCCAAATCTTTCATTTTGATGATTTCTTCCAAGTGAGCTATTTTATTGTCCACCGCAGCAGCAGTGTCGGTGGTAAGATTGTTGTCGGTGGTCGTAGCTGCGACAGGAATGGACGGTGGCAGATGCGTGGGTCGTTGTGGTATCAGGTTTACTGGTTTTGTTGCTCTCTTTTGTTCTTGTTGTCGTCGTTGTTGTTGTTGTTGCTCTTGTTTCTCTTCTTCAAAACACGTGGTTGGTCTGGCACGATTGAAAACTTCGTTGCCGGGTTCAAGAAGATGGGGAAAAATAAATTTGGCAATTAATGCACCACCATCTTCTTCTTCTTCAATTTCCTCCTCCAAATCACTCCCGACCAAACACATAAAAGAGGTTTCACACAATTTCCAAAACTTTCCCCAATTCAAGTGTACTTCTTCTGTTCCATGTTGCAGCGATCGAATGTCTTGAGAAAATGCAACGCGTACTTTGTTGAGTTTTTGGCGTTGATTTGCCGTTAAAAAAGATTCTTGGTTGTTTCTGCTGAATGCATGAATCTTGTTCTCCTCGTCGCTGCTACTTTTTAACAGCAACAACTCATGCATGATAACACGAAAACAATGGGCAACGACGTGCAGGCGTCCCATTGGTGTATCGATCAACACTGTGCCATCCGCATCTTCGTCGTTCGTGTTGTGACTCTGTTCTCTTCCTATCAAATGCGTATGTACATCACGGGTCGCTAAACGGCTGCAACATTTTAGAAAACGACCCAAAGATAGATCAACTTGTTGGTCACTTGCTGTATTGTCTTCGTCCCGACAAGCGTTATACAACATGCAAAACAATTCAGTTCGTGCAGTACTTGTCGCAGGATCGTTTTTGGAAGACAAGACAGTTAAATATTCCCAAATGATTAACGCAGAGCTTGTCATAGGAAGGTGACGTTGATCCGTGGCAAAGGAAGAAGAGGAGGGTTGGTGTAAAATAATTGCAGGAGATTCAGGTGTGGCGACTGGTGATGGCGCAGGTGACGGTGCAGGTGGTGGTACTGGAAATGGCATTGGTGGTTGCAGTTGCAGTTGTTCCGTGACTTCTTTGGAACTGTACATTGCAAGAGTTGCAGGAGTTGGTGGTGCTGGTATGGATGATGGTATTGCCAAGGTGACTGATGATGGCGGCGGCGGCAGCTGTGGGACTGATGCTGACGACGAAATTGGTACTGGGGGCGGAGGAGGTGGTGGTTTAGGTTGCTGCCGTGAAGCATCGACATCCGTATCAAAAACCACAAGTGCCAATGCATCGGGCAACGATTGAGGCACAGGTGGTGGCGGTGGTGGCGGTGGTGGCGGCAGCGGTGCTGCAACGGTTGCTACCGTTGCTGCTGGCGATGCTGCTGGCGATGCTGCTACCACTGCTGGTGGAGCGGACGATTTGTGTTGTTCGTGTTGTTTGGTTTTGGCAAGTTCAAAGTCACGCAACATTTTTCGATGTTGTGCAATTTGTTCCGGGTAAGACAAGACGGTGCTGTTGTTGGTACTGTCACTAGATTGACCAGTCAGGGGTTCTATTGTAAAATAACTGACGTCTCTGGCATGCATTCTTCGTTCGTTTCCTGTTTGTCTCGATCCATGCACTCCACGGTGCTTTGCCTGACTTGGCGAAGGAAACAGTGACTGCTTTGAAGAAGAAAGGGGCAAAGGCTCTTCTTTGGAGGACGCCAATAAAACAAGGTCACTGACCGGTGCATCGTCTTGGTGGAGATCTGTAGTGGGTGGTGGTGGCGATAAAACAGGTGGTGGCAACGGTGGAAGGGGCAACAACGTGGGTGACGTGGGTGACGTGGCTGAATTGAGAAAATTGTTGTGTACGTTTCTTTGAAAACGTTTGGCCCATTGTTCTCTGTCAACATTTTCTGGGCTGGCTACTTTTAACCCAGGTGCTCGGAACCCATGCAGCGGTGCTGGTTCTTCGGATGCGTTCTCCGATAAATAATGATTTGCCGTGCCAGTTTGGTTGTTCAGAAAAGAAGATGCCGACGAAGCGTCAGGGAGAATTTTGAAACCCAGACGTTCAAGTGTTAATTTTTCCACCGGTGTCAAACGTTGGACAAAGGGCAACAGACCAATCGAATGGACCCTGTCCAACAATGGGGTCAATTCAGATTGCAGTGCAATGGTTGCGTCGTAGGTGGTGTACAATTCTATGTCTGGTTCGTTTGTTTCAGTTTGATCAAGAAGATCCGTCATGATGTTGATTTCATCTTCCAATTGTTGTTGGACACCATTGAGGTTTTTCACGTTTAACTGCAACAATTTGTTTGCACTCATGTTTACCAAGTTGGAAGGGCAACCCAGGCGTACACCGTATACCACGATCTACACACGATCAGCTGTCTGTGGGGGCGACTGTCTGAAGTTTGGGGACCTGGAAAATTGTGAATCTTGACCGCAAACCCACTGAAAACACGACCCCGGGAAAAGAAGATTAACAACCACACCCACTACTCGGTGCTGCTGGAATAGAGTTTGTTCTGGAACAACAATTACCCAATTTTTTCAACAATGTCAACGTCATCAACATCGTCCAAGAGACGACGGTCAACTGCCCTGACGGTAGAATTACAGACTTTGGTCAATGGGGGAGATATGACTCTTCTTCAAGCTCGAAACATCATGCAAGAAAGAGATGTCTTTTCTTCCCACAAAAGATCCAAACGACGCAATGAAAAGTCTACAATCTCACAAGATTTACAAATGCTTGTCAACGAAGGTTCAATGACAAAAATCCAAGCTGAACGAATCATGAACGACCGAACCACCACCAACAGCGGAGGCGACGGCCACACCAAAATTGACAGGTTAGTCATTAAACGCGTGTTACCCTCACCTGTCAATCTACCACCGACTGTCACATGCCAACGGTTGCAGCGCTCCTGGGCACCTTCTGCCATGAACATTATTGATTGCCGTACCACCAATGCCACCGAACAAGTGGACCGAGCACGTTCCAATGGAATACCGGTCGTGTTGACGGGGTTTCCTGGCATGACTTTGCCATTTGCAAAAAGATGGGTAAATCGTAATCAAGAACCCGATTTCAAACAAATCAGCAAAGATCTTGGGAAAGAAATAGTGACCGTGATTGAAAAAAAGGATATGGAAGATATTGCCAAGAATGGTGGTTTGGAACACGGTGGCAAGAGTGGCAAGAGTGGCAAGAGTGGCAAGAGTGGCAAGAGTGGCAAGAGTGGCAAGAGTGGCAAGAGTGGGACCAATGAATTTAATACAGACGACCAAGGTGGCATTAAAAGAATGGAATTGAAACAATTTATCAGCAGAGTCTTTCCGAATTTCAACAGGTCCTCTCGAGACCTGCATGTCTCTCAGGACGACGAAGAAGGAACGGAAGAAGAAGAGGACGACGACAAAGAAGAAAACAAAGATCGAACTTTATATTTGCATCAATGGCAATTTGGCATGTCGGCCTCTGCCCGTCGTGTTATCAGTCGTTTCGACAGCAACTCCATCAACTCCAACAACTCCAACACTTCCAACACTTCCAACACTTCCAACACTTCGACCAAACCAACTGCTGCAACGACTAACATTCAAACCCCATCCTGTTTACACGAGGATTTATTGGAAGGACTTTTTGCTGAATTTGACGGCGCCAACCCGTACCAATATTTCTTTTGTGGCCCTAAAAGCACCTTTACAGGGATGCACAGTGATCCGGGTGGTTTGGCTATTTTAATAGCACCCATCACTGGCATTAAAGAAGTCGTGTTGGTCCATCGTGAAGATCACCATTTGGTAGGGAACGCATGGAAGGACGAAGAAAGTTTAAGACGAGGCTCGCCCAATCTGAACGAAGCACCCATGGCCCAATTTGCAAGAACTTGGCGACATCGGTTGTACCCTGGTGACATTTGTTTGTTGCCCGCAGGCACGTTTCACGCCGTACGGAACGTTACGACCTGTTTGTCTTACCATCGAATGCATTTGGATCGGATCAACATTCCACGTGTCTATGAATCTTTTGTCAACGACGATGCCGTGGATCAAGGAATACCCCACCGAAGATTGTTGTGGAATGCGAGTCATATTATGATGGAATTGTTGGAACAAAAAGGTATGGTCGAACGACATGTTTTTTATCTTATTGGTCTACTGAATGATTGGGGGAAAAAAAAAAGTCGAGTGTTGACCAAGCTTTGTTTCTTTTGTGTTTGTGCCAATGTTTTGTTGTTTGGTGTTTATGTTTTACCTGTCGATTGTGCACAGGCATCGATTATATATTAAAGCAAGAAATATTAGAGAATGTGGCAGTACTGCATCAAGTGGTCGCAGGGATGCGAATGATGGATGGACGCAGTACGTACGAGTGGGACTCGTTGTTGAATGATCTTTCAACGTTTTATGAAGAGACAATGACATGTTTGGAAGAACAAGCCGAAGGAATGTTGGTGGTGAATGGGGCCGGAAGTGGGAGTGGAAGTCGTTGCAGGTTGCAGTACAATGCGAGTCGTGGCGTCGGTGTTCATTCACAACTTGAATTGGTTTCCTCCTTCCAAAGGCAACCTTCTTCTTCCTCTTCTTCCTCTTCCTCCTCTTCCTCTTCTTCTTCTTCTTCCTCCTTCTCTTCGTTAAGGACATCAAGAAAAACCAAAGAGCGAGAAGAAACACAAGAAGAAGAAGAAGAACAACAACCACAACAACCACAAGAACAACAAGAAGAAGAACAACAAGAACAAGACAATTCGCGGTCAACCAGCCCTGCCAATTCAACAGCCACAGCAATACAAATTAAATTGGACCCAAATACGTCCAGCTCGTCCTCCAAAAGCAAAAAGAAAAACAATAAAATAATATTGTCTCCAAACAATGGTGATCGAGTCCAAATTAAAATGATTGGAAGGCAACGTCGTGTAGTGACAGTCATGGAGAAAGTGGAAAATGTACATTTTGTGTTCGTATCGTACAAAGAATGGAACCAGAAACACTTTAATGAATACCAACCTTTAAGCAGAATTGTGGTGAAAAAAGGGAATGTTATATCACCGGGCGACGCATGTCAAGTAAGATGGGGATCCAAAGGTGACCTGTATCTGGCGCAAGTGGAATCGTTTCAAAAAAATGCGACGTTTTATCGAATGCGTATTGTCAAAGACCAACCGGATTGGGATCGTTGGATTCCGGAAGGAAAAATATTGAAGATTGTTCAAAGTGTTGCCTCTAAAAACAAGTCGAATTAAAAATAAAAAAATAAATTTCAGGGTAGGTAGTAAAAAGTACCTGTACAATTAATTTGTTGATCACAAAAGATTTTTTGAATATTTTTTCGTAGTTGAAGGGATGATATATATAATGTACAACGACGACTCAAAATACATAGATTTATTTTTTGGGTGCATCCGTCACTTCAACTTTGAATTCTGGTATAAGTGGTTGTGTATTTTCACCGGTAACATCGCTTAATTTTTTCCAAAACCACTCCTGTCCTGCCAAGGCCGCAGGCATTGATTTCTCCGATCGTACTCTTGCAATTTCTACGGGTGATATTGTTGGTCCTGTTGGACCCCCAATTGTTCCGCTCGATCCCGAAGAATCTTGAACAAGGTCAGCAGCCCCACTTGCTCCTTCAACACCCTCTATTCCACTTGCACCCACGTCTATGTTGTCTTCTGCAGCCCCACTGCCTCCTTCATCGGATGATAGGAGTGATGATGAAAATGACCTGGATGACAGGAGGGATTTGGATGTGTCTATTCTCATGTTGTGGGGTGCCACATGTACTAAATGAAAAGCAGCAAAGCAAACAAGCAAATACGAGACCATTTGACGAAGATCGAGGATTAGAGCTTCGGCCGTGGGTGGTTCTCTTTGTTCGTGACCTCCGTACTATACCAATTCGTCCTCTTAGATTAGCAGGGGATGGATCATGGATGAATTATGCTCTGAAGTATTAGGCATGGAGGAAGAAACGTATTATACGGCTTAGAAACCAAGAAGAGTGTTCAGTAAAATGAGTATAATACGTTTTTCTTCATCTATCCCATATTAGATTTTGCTTCCTCATTTTCATCCCATCCAATCGACATCCACGTAAGGAAACTCCGTCCATTCCACCCACTCAAACAACCAGCACGATGGCCACCGACCTTGAAAAGGCAATGTGCTCTCCGATTTATCACGCGGTGCTGCTACTACAATCCAAACAAATCGGGCATCCTTTGTCTCGATCCACAAAAAAATGAAAAAATGAGGATGATCTCCCCAATTGTCATTTTTGCCACCGATTAAAACAATGCGTGCTCTTCTTTCCACCACATACACCCTCCCCATTCACGTTGCATACCGCACGCAGTACGTTCTAACAATTTCCACCCTCCCCCCCCCTTTTTTTTGCGCTTTCTTTTTCTATTTTTGCAGTGCCCAATCCAAACAGACGATGCGGTCTCCCTTCGTCCTCATTCTCACAACCCTCCTATCCGCTACCACCATCGCCAAAACTCTTCCAACCGCCTGCCCCACCTCCGACGGCATTGAATGTGGTGGCCATGGTACATGTGAAACCAACGGTGATTTAAAAGTATGTCAATGTGATCGTGGGTACGGTGGTGAAGGGTGTACTGTCACGGGATGCGCCGATCCTACTTGTTCCAATCATGGTTCCTGCCAAGACCCAGCGATTACACCCGGTGTCATAGGCAATTTGGCTTTTTGTGAATGCGAATCAGGATGGACCGGTGAAAAATGCAGTACGTCATCCGTAGCCTGTAATCCTGCTTGCGCTGCTGACAACGGTGTCTGCGAATTTGGTAGTTGCAAATGTAAACCAGAATTCGCTGGACCTACGTGTGCTGAATTCGCTTGCGGTGAAGGTAAAAAATGTTCCGACCATGGTACTTGTGACACATCCGGTGCATTGGAACACCACAAGTGTGTCTGCAAAGAGGGTTTTCAAGGCCGTGATTGCAGCAGCACATCCAAAGCGTGTGAAGATCCAACGTGTTCGGGCAACGGCCAATGCAACGACGAAGAAGGTGTGTGTATTTGCAACACAGGTTTCTCTGGTAAAAATTGTAAAGTTCAAGCCTGCCCCGACAACTGCAACCGGGCCAAGAGACAAGGTCAATGTGCGGATGGTTTGCGCTGCGAGTGCGCTTCGGGCTTCGCAGGCGCGGCGTGTCATTTGAAAGATTGCCCCAACAAATGTGGTGGTCACGGTGACTGTGCGTTGAACGAAAAAAATCCAAGCATCGAAGGAATTTGCATATGCAACGAAGGATTTTACGGTGCCGATTGCATGGCTTTGCCCTGCCCCAACAACTGCAACGGCAACGGCGAATGCAAAGACGTCAACGATGGGCGCGGTAAATCGTGTCAGTGCAATGCTGGTTTTACAGGAAGCAATTGTTTGGAATGCGACCCCAAACACCATTGCAACGAACACGGCACTTGTCATTTTACGGCGGCAAAAACGCCAATTTGCGAATGTTTCGGTGGTTTTTCGGGCATGGACTGTGGCATGGCCGCGTGTCCCGTAGGCAAGGCTCCTGGTTTGGCCGCCAGCATCTGCAGTAGTCGAGGTAAATGTGCACGGGATGACGGCACCGGTCAATACGCATGCAAATGCAATACGGGTTACGGTACCATTGATTGTCATGCGATTTGTCCAAGAGGTACACTTTTGGACGGTACGATCAGCGAGGTAGTCTGCAGTGGACATGGCTATTGTGCTGATTCCAACGGATTCGGCGAAGACGGTTACGGCCAAGGACAGTGTGTATGCGAAGATGGTTGGACGGGCACAGAATGCAGTGAACCTGCTTGCATGCGTAGTATACCACGTAGCAGTAATGCCACGGGGGTTGGTGCCAAACGACCTTGTGGTGGTTTGGGTCAAGGTGCCTGTGTCTCGGGCGCTTGCTTTTGCCGTGCTGGGTTCACACCACCCGCGTGTGCCGGCAGTGAATGCCCCAACGATTGCAGCGGCAACGGTGTGTGCATGGGCGACGAGGGTAAATGTGCCTGTGACAACGGTTTCGGTGGTGATGATTGTTCCGAACCCGCTTGTTGTGACCCCGATTGCAACAACCATGGTACATGCAAAAGTGGACGTTGCCATTGCGAAGCGGACTTTTTTGGACCGGGTTGCGCGGACGACCGCACCGAAAAAATTCAAGAAGAAGGAGTCAATGCTACGGCAATCTGTGAAGCATTGAAAAATTGTTACGGTCGTGGTTTTTGCAATGTAGATACTAAAAGTTGTGAATGCGAAGAGGGATATTACGGTGAAACGTGCTTGAAAAAGAAATGCCTGCAAGGATGCAACGGTCGTGGTGAATGCAACGACAACGGTATCTGTGAATGCGAAGACGGTTACGGGGGCAAATTTTGTGGCCGTCGAGCATGCCCACAAAATTGCAATGGTCGTGGTTATTGCATCAACGGCACCTGCTTTTGTCGTGCTGGATGGGAAGGTGTTGGCTGTTCTTCTCGATCGTGCAAAGACAATTGCAACGCCATGGGTGTCTGCAAAGCGGGTGTCTGCGCGTGCTTGAACGGTTACAGCGGCGAATCGTGCGGCGAAGCACCTTGTCCAGGGTGGGCCGGTGGGCAACCGTGCAGTGGTCATGGTATTTGTAACAAACAAATTTGTTCTTGTACGGGAAGGCATCTGGATCCGTTTGACGAACGTAAGTTGTGACTGTTCCTTTTTGCTTCCGTATGTGTTGCCATGTGTTGCCATGTGTTGCCATGTGTTGCCATGTGTTGCCATTATTGTTGGTCCTGTTGTATCTGGTGCACATTGGCTAGTTTGATGTGTACTGCCGTTATCATGCCTAATTATGCCTAACATTTTCTGTTTCTATTGCCACTACCCACTGCTCTCTCCTACTCTTTTTACTTTTCTGGTGTTCTGCTTCATTCTATATTCCTCAGCTATGTGGACTGGATTAGATTGTGCGACTAGAACTTGCCCCAGTGGCATCAAGGGTGTCTTGAACGCGTGTTCTGGACATGGTGAATGCGACGCCGGCACCTGTAAATGCAAGGACGGTTGGAAAGGCAAAGGATGTGAAATCAAAACCTGCTCCAACAATTGCCACGGCAGAGGCACATGCAATTACGCCGACAAATTTGATCCTGTATGCGATTGTAAAAAAGGATATTTGGGTGTCGATTGCGGGTTTGTTTCTTGTGAATGGGACCCCATCGCAAATGTTCCTAAACCTGGTTGCCATGAAAATTTAGTACCAGCACATGGTATGTGTGGTAAAAATGGTACTTGTTACTGTGCTCTTAATTACACAGGTAAATTTTGTGAAAACGTCGCCTGTAAAACATGTGGCAGTTTGGACAAATGTCCTAACCGATGCAACAACGTTGGCAAATGTACAGCGGCGGGTACTTGCCAATGCAACGTTGGCTTCAGCGGTGAAGATTGTTCTACACGGGTGATGCAAAATACCACAAATTTATTAGAATTGCCATTGCATCGATTGGTGATGAGTGACGATCAACGCATAGGATGTCATGCCGGTTGCAATGCGAAACACGAGAACGATGACAGTGAACGATGGGCATGTATGTCAGCCTGTGTAGAAAAAGTACCCGACCCTAGAATAATGATGCACGCACCACACTTACTGGGCGCACAATAAAATTTGGCATATAAACGATATAAAACGAAGCACACAAAGCCCTGAGTTGTAACTCTAATTATTGTAAAAGAATAAAAAATTACCAATCGATTGGTAATTTTGTAAATTAGAAATCGAAAAAAAAAGTTTCTTATTAAAATTTACAGAGTGCGGTTAAAACAAAATAGTAGTGTGGTGTTGTGTTGTACAGGTATTTTTTTACAGCATGTCTTGTGTTCATGTCGTTGTTACCGTATACCTGTATTGCTTGTTTGCATTTTCTTGCATTTTGCATTTTCTTCCTGAAATCAGAGTTTCACAACCTGGCAACTACCACCTAAATTTTTCAGGGCCATTCTCTTGTATCTACTCTGCTTCAAAATTTAGGGATTTAGAAGGAGTAGAGAGAAAGGCCCTGAACAAAACTTTGA
>Ga0115007_10002036_pt1 | contig 12685 bp, 7 predicted proteins | sample ArcOceMetagenome_2_FD_87166 | JGI IMG/M metagenome (GOLD analysis project Ga0115007, IMG submission 87166) | Marine eukaryotic phytoplankton communities from Arctic Ocean - Arctic Ocean ARC135M Metagenome | ecosystem: Environmental > Aquatic > Marine > Oceanic | place: Arctic Ocean | collected... | reverse complement strand
CCCTCGTCCCACGGGCAGCCGTTCGCGCGCGCCCACTGCAGAACCCCGAGATGCCCAAACTCTGCTGCCCCATAGCACGTCAACCGGTCCCACGGGCAACCGTTCGCGCGCGCCCACTGCAGCACTTCGAGGTGCCCGCCCCTCGCCGCCTCTGCGCACGTCTCCTCGTTCCACGGGCAGCCGTTCGCGCGCGCCCACTAGAGCACCTCGAGATGCCCGCGCTCCGCCGCTCCTTGACACGTCCACTTTTTCCATGGGCAGCCGTTCTCGCGCGCACACTGCAGCACCTCGAGGTGCCCGCCCCTTGCCGCGGACATGCACGTCTCCTCGTCGCACAGGCAGCCGTTCGCGCGTAACCACTGCAGCACCTTGAGGTGCCCGCCCGCCGCTGCCCACGAGCACGTCCTCTCGTCCCAAGGGCAACCGTTCGCGAGCAGCCACTGACGCACCTCGAGGTGCCCGTCCTCTACCGCCAGCGCGCACGTAAACCCGTCCCATGGGCAGCCGTTCACGCGCAACCACTGCAGCACCTCGAGCTGTCCGCTCCTCGCCGCTGCCTCGCAAAGGCCTTCTTTACGCGACAGACGACCTCCCCGTTGCAGGCGCTGCACCGCGCTTAAACATCCAAGCTTTACAGCTTCATCCTCATCAAGCTCCTCAAACTGCAGCTCCGTCGCCGCCACCGCGTCGCGCATCGCACGACTCACCGCTGGGAGCCGTGCGAGATCGGCGGGGTCGTCGAAATACTCAGATCTGAGAACGTGCGCGATGACGAGGTGGTCGGGGAGGCGGGGGATGACATCGCCCACGACGGACTGGTGCGTATCGGTCGCAACATCACCGCCCACGGGAGTATCAGCGTTGCGTGGCGCGTTCAAGGACATCGCGGAAGGTGTGTGTGCGCGTCGTTGTGCGGCGAGGATTTCGAGAAGGGCGAAAACACGATCGTGCCCACAATCAGAAAGTATAAAACCACGACAGTTTCTCTAAATTCGTCGGGCATCCCCCGCCACAACGCGGTGCGCGTGGCGTTTGGAGTCGCCGGGGGAGCGCTCTTGTCCCCTGCGGAGGGTGCGTGTGCTATGCGTGATTTTGACGGCGGGGGCGATACGGCAGCGGCGGCAGGCGAGGTCCGCAACGTTCGAGCGCGGTCTGTGCCATCAACCAGCGGTTATTCGCAAATAGCGTTCGAGTTGGTTTCTTCCATTTCGTTGTTCATAGCAGGGACGTTCCAAGCCGCATCTCAAAGGCCTAGCCTGATATCGGCTTTGTTCTTAGTGCTGTTCGGTGCGGAACGCGTATTTGCTGGTGTTGCCTCTAAAAACACTGGCCGCGGAAGGGATGGCGACGGTGTGTCCACCAGGGATGTCCACGGAACCACCGTCCGCAATCGAAACGCGGTTTGGCGCGCAACTTTCTTTCTTTCCCTGATTTCCATCGCCGGCGCGTGCGCGACGCAGATTTTGTACGCCGCGTTCGGCCCGGACTGGCCGCACTCGTCTACGCACCGCTTGTTTTTAAAAGCAATAGGCTTCCAGTGGTTTCAAAGCGTCTCAGAGTGCTTCTCGGAAATAACGCCGTTCGTACTGGTGTTGCTGGTCGCAGCGACGAACGTGCGACTCGATCGAATGGGGCGAAGTGGAAATGAAAGAAAAACGTCCGACGGCCCATCCCAAGAACTGTCGGACGATGAGCTCGACTTGCTTCCCACTTTAGGTTCTGGGGCAGGGAGCGGTGACGATGGATACACACACGATTTGGCCGCCGACGCGCGTGATGACCTTTTCTTGAGTCGCGACTCGAGAAAAACGCTTTTCGCGATAAGAACCGCGCGAACAAGCGCGCTCGTCGCCGGCGTCGCGGCGCCGTCGTTTCCGGCGCTTCCCTACTTTCTGTTCGCAGTCCTCAACGCAGTCGCGAGCGCGTTTGTGACCCTCCCAGAATTAAGTAGGAGCGATAGGAATGATGGAGGTATGGTAAGGAGTACTACGGGTACTCGTACTGCGACTGACACCGCAAACAGTCAGAACGTTACCTTGCGCCTTTTCAAAAAGTACAAACACTACGCGCGAGCGACCGCAGTTTACGCCGCCGCGCATTTCTTGTTGCTTTACGTGTACCAGCTCCCTTACGTGAACTTGAACGCGAACGAAACAAAGGCGCGGTGGCTAGGGCTGAGCGTGCTGTTTGCGGATATGGGGGGAGACGCTGAGTCAATACTGCTGGTACGTATTCCCTTTCCCAAATCCCACCACTGTTTGCCCGTACACTACTGACACTTTTCGAAAAGCACTCACAGCAAATCGCGCAAGTCACGCAAGGACTTTCTTTGGCGATTCTTTTTTGCGCGCTTCTCGCCGCCGGCGCGTGGGTGGATTTCGGGGAGGAGGGTGATTTGGAGGATACCGAAAATGATAACTCAGAAACGACTCAAGAAAGGGCAGGGATGTTCGCATTGCTATTTGGGGTGTTCGGTACGACGAAGGAAAGGACGGTCACCGACGAAGGGTTGGGAGAACGGTTACTCGGTTCGGGTGATCCGGAATGGGTGGAAGACGACCAATCCGAATCCGCGGCGGCGGCGTCGTCGACGAACGAAAATGGAAGGAACACGAAACTTCCCCCCGTGATCACTCGACTCACCTCTGTTCACACAAGCCAGGTGTGGTGTTTTTTCGTGATTGTTTTCTCAACAATCGTGAGAAGCGCGTTGGCCATACCGCTTTTGGTCGGCGCGCTTTGGGACGTGGTCGGCAGTTTTCCAAACGACGACTCGCGGAAACAAAAAACGCAAAAGCAAAACTTCGCGACCCGAAAAGGACCGCGCGTCGTTTTGTACGTCGCGGCGTGGTGCGTGTTGGAGTTTGTGTGTTTGTCCGTCCCGGGTGAGGCGTTTTCGGAACCGTTTCTTTTCATAGGCCGCGCGTGCGGGTTCGCACGAAGTGGAAGTGGACATTTGGGGGAATCGCGGGCGGGTTGGTTCAACGCAAACCCGGTTCGCGTCTTCGTCCTCTTTTCGTTTCTGTGCGTCGCCGCGCGGGTAACGAAAGTTTCAAGGACGACTCCTGACGAACAGGTTTTTGGAACGCGAGTGGGTGATATGGGGGATGACGAGGTTTCTTACCCTTCTCGAAGGTTTGTTCGTCTGGACGTCAGCTCACAGCAAGACGGTGAGCCCATCGAAACGCTGGACGACTCGACCGGCGACGAAGCCTCCGATTCGCGCCGAGACTCGACGGACCGTTCCACGACAAGCACATCCCTCACTTCTTCAAATATTGCGCGTGTACTGCAACTTGTGCTTCCCACAACCCTATGGCTCGTGGCGTTGACCAAACAAGACTTGATTCATGCCTTGGTGCTTTGTTTGTTTGTTTCGTCGCTGTCTGGAAATGCGTCGTCCGGTACCTCCGCGACGGCAAAGCGCATTCGCGTCGCAATCGCCGCGTGTTTCCTCGCCGTGTATGCAAGTAACGTTCTTTTCGCTGCCGGTTTGGGGGATCACTTTGACAGTAGTAGTAGTGCTGGGGCTGGGGGATCACTTGGTTCAAGTGTTACTACTACCCGGCTCGCAAAGTTTCTCACCCAAGTAGGTCTGTACAAACCCGATCCGCGGCGCGACGTGACTCCGTTGGCGATTGCGCTACTCGTCGCGATACTCGCGGCGCGCACAGAGGCGATCGAGTTGACGATGAAACGGCTGAGGGAGATGGAAAACGATCAGCAGGACGAGAATGAGTCACCCGAGGGCAACACTACGTCCGGCTGGCAAACCAGTTGGAACTTCGTGTGTGCGATTGGTGATGAGATCCGGGCGGGTGTGTTCCGTCTCGTTGACGGAAGAGGTGCGTACCTCCCGCTTCTCGTCGCCTGTTGCGCCGCGACGCGCGACGCCCCGAGCTTTGTACACCTTGTGCTTTTGACCACGTGCACCGCGGCCGCGCTTTTGCCTGACTGGAAAGCAGCAGGGGTGGTGGGTTGTACTCCTGAGTTTGATACCTCGGGTGCCGGGTCGATCCCTGGTGGTGACGGTTCCAGTGGCTATGGGCAAATTGGGCGGCGCGCGCTGCAACAAAAAACAAAAACTCGGTGGCGGGTAGTGTTCGCCTTGGCTTTGGGTAATTTCGGTGCCCGGTATTTCCTGGGCGCGTTTCCGTTGTTGAGCTGGTTGGGGTTGGGTGACTCCACACAACAGTTCGTGGCTACCTGCGTAGGCATACCGGCCGGATTGAACCAACGCGCGATGTACCGCGAGTTGTTCCTTCCTTCGCTGTTTCTAGTCACCGCGCTGGCGCAACGAAACAAGTGGTTCGATGAAACCGTTTCGGTTTTCCGAAACGACTTCCGAGGAAACCACGGAACGAGTTCGGGTAGTGGCCGTGTCACCCTGCCCTGCGATGAACACGGTTTCTGGCCGTTTGTGAAGCGGCTTGTGATACTGCACGCCACGAAGCCCCTGATTGCGTGTTCCGTGACCTTCGCGGTGACCAGGGTTGATTTGTGCGGGCTCACAACATTAGCGCTGGCGCTTTTGGTGAGCGTCGCACAAAAAAACGCGTCGTCGCTGTTTTGCGAAACAACAGCGCTCGCCGTGACCGCCGCGGCGCTCGCGGAGTACGCCTTTTCCATTCCTTTCCTGTATGCGCATTTACACAGGCACGGCGATTTGCTGCGGTGGGTAGGAGTGGAAGGGAGTGCGGGGAAGGACTCAGAAAGTAGTACCGGTCACCAGCTTTTCCTCACAGTACTTGTACTTTTATCCCTGGAAACGGTGCGGGTACGTATTGGGCCTTTCCCAAATCCCGCCGACTGTGTGCCCATACAAGACTGACACTTTCTTTTATTTATCTCAGGCTTCGCGGCGGTGGCTGGAAAAACTGCCCCCCGCGTTGAAAAAACAATGCGCGCCCGAGCCGTGTCACCTTTTCTGGCCGCCGTGGACCCCCGCGGAGGCTCGAACCGAGGCGGTGCGACGGTTATTTTCCGAGGGTAACCACCCACCCCCGGCCGAGCTCGATTGCGAGTCGGAGTGGGAAAGCGCCGACAGGGACGGGGACGGGGAATCGACGCAAGGTGAGAAACCGGAAAAACGCGAAAAACCGAAATCGAGGCGTCGCAAAAACATGACGAGTTTCGCGCAGGTTTCGATTTTGTGCGCATCCGCGCCTGCGTACCTGGAAGGTGTTTTCGCCAGCGCGATGCCTGGCTTGATGTACGTCACGTCCGTATTTGCAGCGGTGATTTGCGGTAACTTTGTGTCCCTTGTGTACCTGGCGTTGGTGGTGTTCCTGATGGAGGGGGACATTTCTTTTGGGAAGACAGCGCGTCGCGGCGTTCGCAAACCGCCGTCGACGCCGCGCCGGCGTCGCCGCGCGTGGCGTTTCGCGGTTGGCGCATGCGCGCTCATCGTGGTGTGGCAATACGCCGTGTCCATGGGTGTTCCACCGACGTCGCTTGATTTCTCGCCGCCACCACCGCCACCCGCACCGCCGCCTGCGCCGCCTCCGTCGCCGCCGCCGTCGCCGCCGCCGCGGCCGGGAAGACCCCCGCGGCCGCCGATGGCACCGCGGTCACCCCCGCCCCCGCCCCACCCGCCGCCGCCGTACGTCGAGATGCATGTGGTGACCAGACGTTTGCTGGACGTTCCAAAAGACGTTTCATCTGGCACCAATGCGAAATCCACCGAATCCAAAGTCTCGTCCCAAACGCGTGTTTCCCAAACCGTCGCCACCCGCGTAGCGCGCTTCTTTGGGATGACGAAAGTTTCATCAACCTTGTTGGGGTTGCACTTTTTGGTATTCTTCATCGCCGCGTGTTCCTTCCGGGCTGACGCTTGCTTGATCGACGCGGAGGACTCCGCGGTGCGGTGCGCCGCGCTGGACGGCGAGTTAGCGCCGAGCTTCAACGCGTTCGAGGATGAGGATGAGGACGAGACGGAAGATGAGGAGCAGTTCGTTTTGCGACGAGGCAACCGAGATGAAAACCGTTTGTACCTGTTGCTTCCGCGACGCACGCCGACGCAGCGCGCGACGCTTCCGGGTAAGACAAGTCAGTCACGAAATTTTGGCAATGACGACGACGACGACGACGACGACGTCAACTCGAACAGCAGCAACACCAGCGACGACGACTGCTCGCTTTTCGCGCCCCTGACTTGGTCCCACAGCGAAAACTTCACGTCCCTGGAGTGGTTTCGGTATTTCGTGTTCCGGTACGCCCTGGAGGTTGCGTTGATTTTCGTTTTCGCCGCCGGCGCGTCGAGCCGCGACTTGACGCACCTCGGGTATTTGTTGCTAACCCTGACGTTTCTGCGGATTCGCGACCTTGTGATGGTAAAAGGCGACAACCTGTGGAGGTGGTTGCGGTGGTACAACCTGTTCGCGATCACATCGGCGTGTGCGTGGACGTTATGGTTTGGAACCAGCGACTTGATGAGGGGAACCGGGATTGATACGTCTGACCAGACAGCATACTCCACCGGCGGGTGTTCCGCGGCGCGCGTCGTGGGCGTGACAAGTACCGCCGGTTCGTTACTCCCGGATTTGTTAATTTTCGTCGTCGCGAGGGTAACGCAGGTGGTGATTGCTTCTGAGACGCACAAAGCCGTGGTATTGATGGAACGCGAGGCGCGCGCTTTGGGTCGAGCAAACGCCGAGACGGGTAAACAAAAGTGGCTCGCGGGCGCGCTTTCGCGCAGAGTGCGCCTCGCGAGGGAACGGGAAGAGCGCCGGCGCAGGGCGGAGGACGTGCGCGCGCACGTGGAGCAGTTATCGAAAGAAGTGCTTGATTTGGAACACAACGCAGCGCCTGTTGAGCCTATGTTGCCCGTTCACAAGCACGCAACCTACGACGCACACGACAACGCGCGTTCATACGCATCCGAATCGTTCTTCGTCAGCGCGGGTGAGGAAAACAAGGACGCCAAGGAAACGGAAATTTCTGAAGAGGATAAACTGGATGCTAAACCTGGACCCGAAAACCCCAGCACGCGTCAAACGTCCCCGGAAAACCCAAACAAAGGTCCAGTTACTACTTACGGTGAACGCCTGTTACACACGCTTCGCGGTGAGGTCGCGGATCCCTCGTCGACGCTAGGGCTTGTTATCGGCGGTTTGACCACGATAACTCCTTGGCTCGCCGCGCCAAACTCAAGCGCGTGTTACTTTTTCTTCTTCGCCGCGTTCGCGTTTGACTTTTCCGCGGCGACTTTGTTGTACCCGACGAGTCTAACGTTGTACGCCCTGCTCGCGCCGCGGAAACCGTCACTCAAGTTCTGGAGTTCCATGTTGATGTACTCGGAGGGCGTGTTGCTCACCGGGTTTCTCCTCGCCATTCCGTGCGCAAGCGGGTGTTTCGCATCGCGAAACTGTTTGTCGTCTTCGTCCAGTGCCGGCGTCGTGGTCAACGGCGCGAACTGGGTCAACGCCCCCGTGTTCTTCGCGTACCTCGCCACGCTTTTCCACCGGAGCGCGCTGTTGCGGAACGGGGAGATGGACGATACGTTCCGGGCTCTTGAAAGGAGTGGGGATGGGGTACACGGACGGAGCGCCGAGAACGGCCGCGGAGCGCGGGATGGGAATTCGCGCACCGGGAACGAGGATGGGACGACGTCAGGTATCGATTCACCCACGGAAGATACGTTCGTCGACAAAATTCAAGCTTTCGTCGCGGCCGTCGAGGCGTTTTTCCAAAAAGTGTTCACGGAAACCTCGGAGCGCGACCCGAGCTTCGTGGCGGTGGCGGTTACTACAATCGAAAAAGGGGAACCGTTTTCTTCCAGTGACGAAACCGGGAACGGGAACGACGGGGTTTCCTGGGAAGAAGTCGCCGTGGCGCTTAACGTTGTGTTGCACGAACACTACCGGTCGGTCGGTACGTCACGAAGCGCCGACGCCACGGACACGGCGTGCGCGAAGAATCCGCCGTTTCTGAAACTCGTGGAAAGCGACCCGCACACCCGGAAACAGTTCGCGCGCTCGTTCTTGGCGGACGAAAACGAAAACCCGGCCGCGAAAACTCCGCGAAAAGCAGCCATCTTCGCCGTGACCGCGCCGGCGCAAGCGCTCACCCCCGCCGCGGACATCGCGAGGGTGCTGCAAACGGCGCAGCTGCGGAACTGTCTGCGGGACGACGACGTCGTGCGAAACGAACCCAACAAAGGTACGTATTGGGGCTTTCCCAAATCCCGCCTCCCTGTTCGGCCCGATTACGCTCGACTGTTTGCTCATACAAGTCACGAAAGTCACGCACCCACACTCGCCGACTCAAGACTGACCCTTTTCTTTCCCAAATCGCAGTTCCGAAATCGTTCCCCAACCTCGTGGCCGTGATTTCCTTCCACCGCGGCGGGCGGGATTTCTACGCCCCTACGTGCGCCGTGGACTTCGCGTCGTTCCTGTTCGTCCTGTGCTTCTACCAAGCCACGGTTCACTTCGACACCCGCGGCGAGGCGCTCGCGGAGACGTACCACCAAGGCTTGTTCCCGATCGACTACGTGTTGGCGGTTACCGGGTGCGCCATGCTGTTAATCGTCGACCGAGTGTTGTACCTCCACCGGTGGCACGTCGGGAAGGTTGTTTACCACTTCCTTTCCTACGTGTTCTTCGTCACGGTTGCGTTCCGGTTGTTCCACCGGCACGGGGTGTTACAGCCCACGGAACAAGGCCGAACCTGGCTTCTCCGCGTGTTCTTTCTCCTGAAATCCACCAGCTTCGCCTTGAACGCCCGGCAGCTGCGCAGCGGGTACCGCGGAGCGGGGGTACTCAGTACTCCACGGGGAGTTTGTTCCAGGTCAAACGACGCTTTTGTGACGGATCGAACCGAGGACGAGGGCGATGCGAGTTTTGACAAGGGTGCTGCTGATACGAAAAAGGGTGGTATCCAACATACTGATACCAAGCAGGGTACCAAACCGCTTTCCCGGTTAGGGCCTTTGTCCTTGATCGACGACGACGACGGCGGCGGCGGCGGCGGCGCGCCCACCACGCGAACCGACTTCCTGACCTACGTCGGCTATTCGTTGTACTTAGCGGTGCCGTTTCTGTACGAGCTGCGAGTGTTGCTGGACTACACCTGCCTGGATTCGTCCCTGGACCTGCACGACTGGCTCAAACTAGAAAACATCACCCGTGACTTGTTCAAAACCAACGTGCGGAACCAAAACTACTTCCGCGTGAAACAGTTCGGCACCCCGCAGCCGCGGTTCAAGAAAGTGTTCCAGCAAGGCGGCGGGGTTTTTTTGTGTCTTGTTTTGCTAATCGTCGCGCCTTTTTTCATTTTCAGCACCAGCAACCCGCAGGTTGGGATAAATCCCGTGTTTGGAGTCAGCGTGAACGTTACGATATCGAGCGCTTCGGTTGGTGGTGCGCGCGGTGCTTTTTCGGGTGCGTCTGTTTCTTCTGTTGGTGCATTCAGTGCCTCTTCGGGTGCGTTTAATGCCTCTTCCAGTGAATCTAGTCACGGTGGATCATCAAGTAGTGTTGTCCGTACCGCGACCTACCTTTTGTTCCAAGGCGGGTCGCGGGTTTCGTTCGAAACGCCGACGGAGTGGCGGTCGCTGAAAACTTCCGGTGACGACCCGCATCAAAAGCCCCCCGTCCAAAACCCGAAACAAGTTCAGCAAGTTTGCGTGGCCCCGGATTCGGACAAAACCTGGTCCTTGCCGCCGCCTGTTTTGCGCGAGTTCAACGCCACGGTTTTGCGGGTTGGGTCGCTGATTACCGTGCAGTGGGCGTTCACGCGGCACTTGCCCGTTAATAACCGAGTCGTTTTCGCGCGGAGCGAAAGCGTGACGCTCGACGACGCTTTAGTGGCCCAGTTCAAAAAAGCGCTGGCGCGTTCTTTTGTTGACAAGAGTGGTGATGATGGCACGAGTCATGATAAACGTGATGAGGACAGCAGAAAAGCAAGCAACAGTATTACCCTGCCATCCCTGTACCCACGCGTATGGCAACTCCCGGGCAACGGCGACCCGAAGGGGAACTACACCACGAACGCGCGGGTGGATTGCGTTTTGAGTTTGCGCGACGACAAACCGGGCACCGACGACAAAAACAACAACAACAACGCGCCGGTCACGCACTGGTGGGGTTTGCGGTGCGGCGCTTTCGACGACACAGACGACGCCGGTTCAATCCCTGACGAGGCGAGTACGGATGACAAGAAGAACAGCAACAAGGACACACGTTTGTCTTCAAAGTCGTTCTCGTATCCGTGTGTTTCCACCGGTTCCGGGCCCGAGGTTGTTTTAGTCTCAGCGTTAGTCGCGACGGGCGCGCTCGCGAGCTTTTCAAAACTCGTCGGCGGCGTGACCGGTATGTACCTAGTCTACGTCCTCGCGGTTGGGTCTTTCGCGCGATCGCTTTCCACGAACCTGGTGCACAAAATACCGTTCAACGACTTGCCGTCCACGCGGCGGATCGGGAGGTTGATCGAGGACATCTACGCCATGCGCAGGTCACGCGAGTTCCACGTGGAGGAAAAACTGTTCTGGCTGTTGATTCGCATTTACCGCTCGCCGCAGGTTTTGTTTGAGTTCAGCCGGGGAAGGGACGGCGCCGCGGAGCCGGAACGCCCTGTGCAAGGGAAAGGCGTTTCCGGTCATGGTTCTTTTGGAAAGGCGGGGGAGGGCAACGGGGGAAAGAACGACGCGGTGCGACGGCGCGGGGGGTGGACGAGCGGGGATTTCTTTTAGGGAAGAGATGTTGATGACACGGAGGTTGGGTAGGAGTGATGAGGAGAAGGAGAAGGAGGATTAGAAAGGAGGTAGGGAGGGGTTGGAGTGATGATGAGAAGGAGAGTTCGATTTCTTGGGAGAAAAAACGATGGAGACGATTAAAAAACCAGACGAGTTAGATTTAGACGAACTTTTGATATACACAAAGGTTGACGATCCACTTGTTTACTCACCCCGAACCCTTGAAGCATACCCTCACCAAACACTAGAGACAAATCACCTCCTCCGTCCGCCCTGTAGCGCCGTTCACCGCGAACACCGGCGTGGGGGTTTCCGCGTACTTCGCCGCTTCCACGCGCACGCGCTTACGATAGGTAAAACAAAGTGTCAGTCTTGTATATCGCGATGTATGGACAAACAGTCACCAGCTTCGGTAAAACAGGGAGGCCGGGATTTGGGAAAGCCTTACACACGTACCTTCGCGTACTCGACTTTGTTTTTAAACATGGCGTACGCCTGCGAGTTCGCGGCGTCGCCATTGTTCGGGTTGTCCAGCAGCTCCTGCACGCCCACCAAGATCTGCTTCACCGTGATCGACGGTTTCCAGGCTTTGTCTTCGTTTAAGATGCTTAGACACACTTTTCCCGAGGGGTAGATGTTGGGATGGAAAAAACCGGCGGGGAGTTTCACGAGGGGCGGCTTGCTCGGGTACTCGTCGTTGAACTCCAGTTTGACCGGGTAACTGCCTGAGAGATAAAAGCCGAAAGGTTCAGTCTCTCGTAGTGTTCGTAACTTGTATTCCGCAAACAGCGCGTTTGTGATGTATTTGTAACAGCCGCGAGTACGCCAGTAAGAGTTACCAGTAGTAAGTACTTCCGTTGAATGACTAGTGTAGTCAAAGAGGGGCTGTAATCAGGTCGGCGAAACGCGGTAAATGGGAAAGCCCCGCACCTTGTTCCCACAACGTCCCCGCTTTCCCCGGGATCTTGCACTCCCATATCAACATATCCACGCTGCCGTCCTTGTTCGGTTTCGGCCGCGCGACGAACCCGTGAGGGTGGTCTTTGCGCCAGCCCTTGCGCTCGATCGCGAGGCGCTGCTTCGCCAAGGAGGTCATGCCAAACGTGTGCGGTGTGGAGATCTATGAAAATGAGAAACCGGGCACCCCCGTCGTGTCCGGTCGGGAACGCGACCGCGGAAGCGTGCGTTCGCGGGTCAAACGTTCACGCGCGTGCGCCCGAAGGAACGACCGCGAAGCGTCTCTGACCGACGCGACGCGTCAGCGACACTGCAGTGTGCCGCGATGTGCGGATCTGAAGATGAGAGGAACGAGTGATGACTGGGACAAATTTCGAATTTTCAGATTGCTTGTGCCAAAGCAGATTGTGGGAAACGAGCCACGGGGCATGGCACAACCGTGCGCGCGGTTCGCATGCCGTGAGAGGTGCGTTTGGGGGTCTCCGCGAAGAAGTTCAGGCGCGGCATGGTAACCAAGCGGTGCTCACATGGCAAGGAGAAACACAAGTGCGCGGTGTGCACCCCCTGCCCCAACGGTAGGGTGAAAAGCATCTGCGCGGAGTGCAACCCCTGCCCGCACGGGAAGGTGAAAAGCGACTGCGCGGAGTGCAACGGGTGCCCCCACGGCAAGCTGAAACGCAGGTGCGCGGAGTGCAACGGGTGCCCTCACGGCAAGGTGAAACCCGACTGCGCGGAGTGCAACCCCTGCCCCCACGGCAGGGTGAAATACAGTTGCGCGGAGTGCAACCCCTGCCCTCACGGCAATCTGAAAAAGGACTGCGCGGAGTGCAACCCCTGCCCTCACGGCAATCTGGAAAGCAGGTGCGCGGCGTGCAACCCCTGTCCCCACGGCAATCTAAAAAACCACTGCGCGGTGTGCAACCCCTGCCCTCACGGCAAGGTGAAATACGACTGCGCGGAGTGCAACGGGTGCCCCCACGGCAAGGTGAAATACGACTGCGCGGAGTGCAACCCCTGTCCCCACGGGAAGCT
>Ga0115007_10002035_pt1 | contig 12687 bp, 10 predicted proteins | sample ArcOceMetagenome_2_FD_87166 | JGI IMG/M metagenome (GOLD analysis project Ga0115007, IMG submission 87166) | Marine eukaryotic phytoplankton communities from Arctic Ocean - Arctic Ocean ARC135M Metagenome | ecosystem: Environmental > Aquatic > Marine > Oceanic | place: Arctic Ocean | collected... | reverse complement strand
GCATCGGTCGAAGAAACCGAATGGCGTCTATCGCCTTCCATATTTGAATGTGAATTTGTCCAGCCTATCCCTGATTACGGTGAAGCCGTGTTTTACCATGAAGCCGGTGAGGACCTACTTTTTCATCTTAAAACCAAAAAGAATCTAATGGGCCAAGGAGAAGCGGCACTGCATATAGAGCCGCCAGTATGGGCGCCAAGCCGTTTTGCTGAAGACCTGGGATTGGTAACCATCAAGCAGGTGAGCAAGCCTGTGTTTGTGGATCATAATCGCGCCAACCAAATGATGCAGGCCTTGATGAAAGGCATGCAACCCACGTTTACACGCAAAGCACGATATGACGAAAACGAGCCGATTCGAATATCAGTATCAGCTGCGAATTTTAATAGCTTTTATAAAGACTATCTTGGCTGCGTAGCCGGCCTGTTGCCCGTAAACTTCCGGCAAGTGGCCAAGAGTAAGGTGCTATTTAAAGGGGGAGGCGACCGGCTTGATACGGAGTCCAAGAAAAAGCTGGATTTGATCATCCTATATGTGAAAGCCGACCCAAAAGTAAAGTCATTGTACATAGACGGCCACAGTGACTCCTCCGGTCGGCGTTACAATAACCGCCGCCTGCCTGAAAGCCGCGCCATTAAAGTCACCGACTACATGGTGAAAAAAGGCCTCGACCCTGAAATGTTTACCACACGCTATCATGGTGAGCGTTATCCGGTGGCCAGTAATAAAACCCGCCAAGGACGTGAGCAGAATCGCCGAGTGACCATTCGCCTTGAAAAAGAAGACGAAGAAATGGACATGGAATTTTAACTTGCCTTTTTCCTTTATCTCTTGATAATCACTGTTTATCTATACAGTTATCTGGATTCATTGTGCGCCAAGTGCTTCACGTGGACTGCGACTGCTTTTTTGCTGCCGTTGAAATGCGAGACCAACCCCACCTAAGACATGTCCCTTTGGCCATCGGCGGCGCCAGTGACCGCCGTGGCGTGATTTCTACCTGTAACTATATCGCACGTAAATACGGTGTGCGTTCTGCCATGGCGAGCGGCCAAGCCAAGCAATTATGCCCTGACTTGGTTCTGGTCCCTGGTAACATGCAAAAATACCGTGATGTTTCGGCCCAAGTAATGGAAATCCTCAGGCAGTATGCTTTGCAGTTTGAGGTGGTCTCGGTGGATGAAGCGTATTTAGAGTTGGCGCCAGCCAGTAACGGGCAGATTGTGGCACAGCAAATTCGTCAGCAGGTAGAAAGCGAATTAGGAATTACAGTCTCGGTAGGCATCGCACCTAACAAGTTTCTAGCTAAGGTCGCCAGTGATTGGCGCAAACCCAACGGACAATTCGCCATTTTACCCAGCGAAGTGGATGAATTTGTCGCCCGCTTGGAAGTAAAAAAGATTCCCGGAGTGGGGCCAAAAAGTGCCGCTAAATTACATGACATGGGTATATACACCTGCGGCCATGTGCGTGAAGTGCCCGATGAAATCTTACTGAAGCGGTTTGGAAAATTTGGGCAGTTACTAATTGAGCGCGCAAAAGGGCAAGATAGCCGAGGCTTAAGTCATGGCCGGATGCGAAAGTCGATCAGCGTTGAACGAACGTTTGCTGAAGACTTACAAAACCAGTCAGATATTGAAGAAGCGCTCAATGATATGTGGCCAAAGTTTTTAGAACGTATCGAGCGGGCTAATTTAAAACTGGAGCAGCTCGCGCCGTTTGTAAAAGTTAAATTTGCGGATTTTCATGTGACAACGTTAGCGAAACAAAGCTCGCAAGCCAGTTTTGATCAATATTTGAATTTAGTTATTGAGGCGAGTAAGCGTGACCAGCAAACCATTCGATTATTGGGCTTGGGCGCTAAGTTATTGCAACCGAGCGCCCAGCTTAGCTTGTTTGAATAAACAGCCGATTATTGTCTCGTTTTTTGTGTCATAAAATTAGGGTGTCACAATATTAAATGTGCCCATGGGCTTATCCAGCATGCTAAAGAATGAGATCAGATCTAGTTTGCTGCCTTCTATGTTTAGGTCATCACCAAACAAGGTATCTTTTAATCCCGCTTCACCAATAATAATGTCTACAAACAAAGGCTGTGTCAGTGCGAGAGTGGCATCTGCTTGGGTATGACTTGGTACTTTTTTATGATGAAGCACTGAGTTATTGACGCTTAATAAATAGCTTTCATTTAAATCGGTGAACGTGATTTTAACGGACAGATCAACCCCTTCTGCTTTTTCGGCAATCAATCTAACTGACATGCTATCGAAGAATTTATCGACAGGGGTTTCCATCAATACTTCTTTCATCACTGCTGGGCTAATTCCGGTTTCAGGTGCGCCATGGCGTAATTCATAGGCACCGGTAAGGTAAAAATCACGCCAAGGGGCCGACTCAGCTTGATAGCCTAATTGGTCATAGACCTTGGCTAACAATCCTTTAGTTTGTGTGTTATCTGGTTCAGCAAACACCGCATGATTCAGTAGCTCCGCTAACCAGCGATAGGTTTTAGTTCCGTCTTCTGGCGACATCTTAGCCGCATTATCAAATTGGGATTGGGCTTGCTGTAAAACGTGTTCAACACCGCCCATTATTTCAATGTAGCGAGCTGCGGCTTCTGTTTCAGGTAGTGGGTCCAGTTTGGCAGGGTTGGCCGTGAACCAGCCTAAATAATTTTGATACACAGCTTTTGCGTTGTGTTTCAGCGTGCCATAGTAACCTTGGTTATGAAAATCTTGGTTTAGTGTGCTGGGCATCTGTAGGTTTTCGGCAATCTCATTAGGCGTAAACCCTTGGTTCAGCATGCGTACGCTTTGATCATGAATAAACTTATACGTGTCTCTTTGTTTGATTAAAAACTCGTTGATGTTTTCTTTGCCCCATAAAGGCCAGTGATGGCTCGCAAAATACACGTCGGCTTGGGCGAAGCGGGTGCGCGCTTCGTCAATGAAGCCACTCCAAATCCGTGCGTCGCGTACTTTGGCACCACGCAGGGTATAAAGATTATGCATATTGTTGCTGACTAATTCTGCGCCACAAAAGGCCTTGTGTTCGGGTAAGTAGAATGTGAATTCGGCAGGGGCTTCTGAACCAGAGACGGTTTGAAAAACGAAGGGTACGCCATCGATACTCAGTTGTGTGCCGGTTTCATGAATCAGTGTTGTGGGCATTTCAATACCAAATGTACCAAATGCAGGCCCTTTACCTAAGCCTGTGCCCACATGTCCGCGCTCATTTCTGGCAAGGCGTTTACCATACATGTACATGGCGCGACGGCTCATGGCTGTGCCGGCAATGATATTTTCACTGGTGGCCTCTTCTTCAAAGCCGACAGGTGCGATAATTTGTAATGCGCTTTTTTCGTCCTCGCTCAAGTGTTGAATGACACCTTGAACACCGCCAAAATGGTCGATGTGGCTATGGGTAAATAAAATAGCTTTTAATGGTTTCTTACCTAGGTGCTCTTGTGCAAATAGATAGGCTTTGCTGGCGGTTTCTCGTGCCGTTAATGGGTCAACGATGATCCAGCCGTTATCACTTTCAATGATGGTCATGTTGGCAAGATCGTAGCCGCGTACCTGATAAATGCCTGAGGTTACTTCAAATAAACCGTGGATATTGTTCAGTGCCGCCTGACGCCATAAGCTGGGATTCACACTGGCAGGGGGCTGCTCGCCATCAGTATTAATAAAGTCGTACTCGGGCATGTTCCAAACTAAGCCTTGCTGAAGATGTTCCGTCACGAGACTTGGCTCTTGTGCAATTAAGCCCTTGCGTGCATTGATAAAGTCTTGCGTATTGGTAAACGGGCGCTTCTCTAAAAACGCTTCATTGGCTTTGACGGTTGCCATTGTGGGCGCAGTATGACCTTGTGTATCTGCATTATCTTCCCACTTAGGCGCGTTATCGCAGCCAGAAAGTAGAAATAAAACAGTGGCGAGGGATATGGGCTTGAGCATTTTGATCTCTTTTTATTGTTTTAAACCCAATCATTGTAGCTTTATTTGTAATGAAGCGGCTAGTCTTATTTGGACAAAGAATTATCCATATTGCTGCGCCTTTAAACCTTTATATAGTGCTTTGTCTAAGTACTTTGATCTAAGCGGCTATTCGTTGGCAGCGTAAACGATAAACACAATTTGAACCCGCGTTTGTGCTAATAAATGCGGGTTAAGCCACTTGATTCCCCATTAGGTCATTGATGGCGTCGTCTTTAATTTCATCATATTCACCACCTGAAATATTTAGATAACTTAACGCTGCTTCAACACATTGCGTGTTAAATTCATTGTCTTCCACTTTCCAGTAATGCTGGTATTCACCACTGATGTCTTTTGCCAGCGTGAGAACGGCCAGTAGCTGGCAGATATCTGCGGGTAATTGTTTACTGCCGTCTAAAACACTTTTGGCAATGGGCTGGTAGCGAATGGCTAACGAAACGTCATGACTCATGTACCAGGCTTTAGCCATTAATGCCCCTTGTAGGTAATGATCGGTATTAAACGTTTGGCGTTCATAAACGCACATTTCATTAGCGGGTTTACGTGTGTGAGTGGTTAAAAAGGCATCGTAGTTTTCGAAGTTTAACAGCATGATTGGGACGCCTGCGTTATGCAGCATGCCCACGCTGTAAGCATCATCGACTTTGATTGAGGTGTACTTGGCGGCTAAGGATTGGCAAATACCGGCTACTTCAGATGCGGTGTCCCAAAAACTTTCCAATAACGGAGATTCCTTGAAGCACGAGCGAATAATCACCGCTTGTAAAAGGCCCAGAACGCGCTCAAGGCCCATGAGTGAAATGGCGGTTTCAACGGATGTCACTTCTTGACGTAAACCTAACCAAGGGCTGTTCACACTGGAGAGTAAAATCGCATAAAGCGACACATCTTGCTTAATTAGCTGGGTTATTTTGTGTAATTCAACATCTTGCTGCTGCATTAAGGCTTGGATCTCAAGTAAGATGCCCGGTCTTGGTGGAATAATCAGTGAGTTTTGCTTCATCTTTGCACCTATATAAGAATGGATCGCACTATACGGATTTTAAAATGAGACGTAAGTCTCATTTTGTAGGGGTTTGTAACACAAAGTTAATTCACATTGCTGAGTGTGTGTTTTGGGTATTTAGTTAATTGCTTGATGAATTTAAGGAAGGGTTATGCGCTCAATGGGTTCGGATTTTGATCCTGATCAAGCGATCGATTGGTCGGTTGTTAAACAAATTTGGCCTTATCTAACCGAATTTAAACGCCGCGTGTTTTTGGCGGTTATGTGTCTGGTACTGGCAAAAGTCGCCAGTGTGGGGATGCCATTTGTGCTCAAGCAAGTGGTGGATGGGCTAGATGCTCAAATGGGCGACGCCAGCACACTGGTATTAGTGCCCATTGCATTAATTGTGGCTTACGGCTTGATTCGCTTAAGTAATGTATTGCTGGGTGAAATCCGTGACACCCTATTTGGGCGGGTTACTGAGCGCGCCATGCGTCGCATTGGTTTGAATGTCTTTCAGCACCTCCATGCGTTGGATTTATCCTTTCACTTATCCCGTCGCACCGGTGGTTTATCGCGAGACATCGAGCGCGGAGTGAATGGCATCAGCTTCTTGATGCGTTTTTTAGTGTTTAACATCGTTCCAACGTTTTTAGAATTGTTTTTGGTCATGGGTATTTTGTGGCAGCAGTATCGATTTGAATTTGCCTTGATTGTGTTTGTGTCTGTTGTTTCGTATGTGTGGTTTTCAAAGAAAACCACAGACTGGCGCACCCAATTTATTCGTGAGGCCAATCAAGCGGATAGCCGTTCTAGCTCTCGTGCGGTGGACAGCCTATTGAATTTTGAAACCGTAAAATACTTCACCAATGAGCAATACGAGTCCAGCTTATATGACGAAGAGTTAGCCGACTGGGAAAAAGCCAAACGCAAAAACCGTTTAACGCTGTTTTTATTGAATGGCGGGCAAGCGCTGATTATCTCTGCATCCATGACGGCCATGTTGTTATTGGCCGCCAGTGAGGTCAGTGAAGGGCGTATGACCATTGGTGACTTTGTGTTGGTGAATGCGTTCATGATGCAGATTTTTATGCCGCTCAATTTCTTGGGGTTTGTGTATCGTGAAATTAAAAGCTCCATGACCAATATCGAACGCATGTTCTCGCTCATGCGAGTGCAGCCCAAAGTGGCGGATGTTGAAGAGGCTGCTGAATTGACGGTCAGTAAAGGCTTAATCGAATTTAAACACGTGGACTTCTCTTATGATGAGCGCGCGATCATCAGCGATGTGAGCTTTACAGTGTTGCCCGGTGAAAAGTTAGCATTAGTGGGCAGCAGTGGTGCTGGTAAATCGACCTTGGGTAAACTGCTGTTCCGATTTTATGATGTGAGCGCAGGTGAGATTTTAATTGATGGGCAAGACATTCAAACCGTTAGCCAGCACAGTTTGCGTCAAGCCATTGGGGTGGTGCCACAAGACACGGTGTTATTTAACTCAACGTTATTAGAGAACGTGCGGTATGGTCGCCCAGATGCCAGTGACGATGAAGTGAAACAGGCCATCAAGCTTGCACACCTGAATGAATTTGTATCGCGTTTACCTAAGGGCTACGACACCGAAGTAGGCGAGCGTGGCCTTAAGCTATCGGGCGGTGAAAAACAGCGTGTGGCCATTGCGCGAACTATTTTAAAGCAGCCAAGTATCTTGTTATTTGATGAAGCTACAAGCTCGTTGGATAGCGATTCTGAAAAAGCGGTATTAGATGCCATTAACGAAGTCTCTAAAGGCAAAAGCAGTGTGGTGGTGGCTCATCGATTATCCACCATTGTTAATGCGGATCGTATTCTGGTGCTTGAGCAAGGGCGCATCGTCGAGCAAGGGAATCATAAAGATCTAATGGCAAAACAAGGCCGTTACGCTCAATTATGGCAAATGCAGCAACACCAAGGAGACGCATGAACCTTTTATTAATTGATGCCATGAATCTCATTCGCCGCATTTATGCGGCGCAGTCCTATGGTGGTAGTGAGGCCATCGAACAAACCTTATTGCTCAGCCAGAATGCGATTCTTAAAGACTTAGAAAAAGTAGGTGCCACCCATGTGGCCTGTGTGTTTGATGGCAAAGGCCCCACGTGGCGCCATACCATGTTTAACGCCTATAAAGCGGATCGTAAACCCATGCCGCAAGAACTAGCGGATGCGCTGGAGTCTTACATGGCGCGGTTTCGCAAGCTGGGCATCGCAAGCATGGTGTTTGATGAGTACGAAGCGGATGATGTGATCGCCACCTTGGCGGTGAAAACCAGTTTAAAAGGGGGGCAGGTGACCATTGTCTCCACTGATAAAGGCTTTATGCAGATTGCCAATGACGATATTCGCTTGTATCACCATTTTGATAAGCGATTTTTAAACCCTGATGATGTGCGCCAGCAGTTGGGGTTAGAGCCAGAGCAGTTGGTGGATTTTCTAAGCCTGGTGGGCGATACCACCAATCATGTACCTGGGGTTACTGGCATTGGGCCAAAAACCGCAGGCCAGTTGTTAGATGAATATGGCGATCTTGATAGTATTTTAATCAATAGTGAGCACATCAAAGGTAAAGTAGGGCAGACCCTGCAAAGCGATTATCGGATTGCGTTATTAGCCCGAAAATTGGTCACATTGAAGACGGATTGCGAGTTAGCGCTAAACTTAAAAGACTTTCGGTATCGTAAGCCTGCATAGGAGCATTGCAACCCATACAGGCAACAGCGATAATCGGTTCATCATCGTTCTAGGATACTTACCATGGCTTGGTTGAAAGCATTTATCAGTTTCGCACTTGCATTGCTTATTATTGGCTGTGGCATTGTCTTAAATTTGCGCAATGGCGCACCGGTCTCTTTGGATTTTGTATTCTGGCAAAGTCCTGATTTATCCCTAGGTATCGTGGTGGTGGTCAGTGTGCTGGTCGGCTGCATTGTCGGCATGCTCATCAACAGTGTTTGGTTGTTGCGAGTGACACGCAAAAGCCAGAAACTTCAAAAACAGTTGGACCAATCGATTAAGCGCTTAGAGCAAATACAGTAGTTTTTATGGATTTACACTTACTCCTGATTTTGGTGTTAGCAGTGGCCTTGGGCTGGCTGCTGGGGCGCTATGATGGGCAAAAGAAACACGCTCAAACCCCGTTTCCAAGTTTGGATATGCTGGCGGGTGATCGCCAATCTGAAACCATGCAGGTCATTCTTAATATGGCTGAGCGTGAAGAGGCATTGGATTTACAATTGAGCTTGGGCACCTTCTATCGTCGTCGTGGTGAAATTGATAAAGCCATCTCGATTCATCAAAGCTTATTTGCCCGCCCAGATTTAGATAAAAAGATATCCGCAGATGTTCAACTTGCCCTTGCGTCGGATTACCTAAATGCAGGCTTGCTCGACCGAGCAGAACGCTTGTTGCTGGAACTGTTAAAAAGTAACAACCATTTAAAGACCAAGGTATTGGCGAAGTTGGTCACCTTGTATGAAGAAGAGCAAGATTGGAACAGCATTCTATCGCTGGCCAGTGAAGCAAAATACCTAAAGAACAATAAAGCCATTGCTTACGCCTGTTGCGAGCTGGCCGATGAAGCGGTTAAACAGAAAAACTGGCGGGACGCTCAGCGTTATATTTCCCAAGCCCTAAAGCTCGATAGCCGCTGCGTGCGGGCGTTGCTGCTAGAAGCCGATATGGCAGAGATAGAAGGTTTCCCAAACAAAATGCTGGCGAGCATCAAAGAAGCCTTAAATTACGAGCCAAGCTTGTTGTATTTGGTGCTGCCTCAGTTGACGGAGCTGTTTGATTCTCGCCATCGCCCACATGAGCTAGAGCGCCTGCTAGAGCAGCTTTGGCAAGACCACCCAATGCCGCTCACGTTACACAGCTATGCCGAGCATATTGCAAAACACCAAAATTTAGATGCCTCAATTGAAAAGCTCACGCACTTTATTGGCCAGGTGCCTACTTATGAAGGCTTTAGTTTGTTGCTTGACCACCTCATTGAAAAAGGCGAAGCGTTATCGCTTGATTACGTAAGAAGCCTAAAACACATCATGCTGCAATTGCAGAAATCATCCGATGAGTTCGCCTGTCGCCAGTGCGGTTTTGAAGCCGATAAACACTATTGGCGTTGCCCAAGTTGTAAAGAGTGGGAAACCTTTGTTCCTAAGCTCGCTTACACGCCGCGCAGTAAAGTGAACTCACAGTCAAAAGTAAGGATCCCCCATGCCAAATAAACCCATTGTTGTTGCTTTGGATTTTGATAATCGCGCCCAGACACTCGAATTAGTTGATCGTCTTGACCCACAACGTTGTCGTTTAAAAATTGGTAAAGAGCTATTTACCAGTGAAGGGCCACAATTAGTGGAAGCGGTTCAAAACAAAGGGTTTGATGTCTTTTTAGATTTGAAATTTCATGATATTCCAAACACCTGTGCCAAAGCCGTTGCTGCTGCTGCAAACCTAGGTGTGTGGATGGTTAACGTACATGCCAGTGGTGGTGAGCGCATGATGAGCGCAGCCCGTGAGGCGCTGGACAAGTTTCAGCAAAAGCCGTTATTGATTGGGGTGACGGTTCTTACCAGTATGGAGCAGTCTGATTTAGCCGGTATTGGGTTAGATGTGGCACCGCAAGAACAGGTGAAGCGTTTGGCTCAGCTAACGAAAGCAAGTGGCCTAGATGGCGTGGTGTGCTCTGCTCAAGAAGCCGTGATGCTAAAAGAACTGTGTGGCCAAGACTTTAAACTGGTTACACCGGGCATTCGTCCAAGCTTTGCTGCCCAGGGCGATCAGCGCCGTGTGATGACTCCAAGTGAAGCTATGGCCGCGGGTGTCGATTACATGGTCATTGGCCGTCCGATCACGCAAGCCAAAGACCCAATTGAAGCGTTAACCCTTATTGAGCAAGAACTATCTGCTTAATTAGGTTTCATCATGCTTAATTCTTAAGTGAATGAGCAATGAGTAAAATACCTACATGCAAGTAAGCTAAGTCTTACGCCGCTTTAAATTTCTCCTTGATAGGGTTTAGACCCCACAAGGAGAAACCTATGCAAACCATTCTACGCGTTAAACGTTTATGTCTATGTCTGTTCGCTGCTGCGCTGTTTTCAATGCCAGTGTTGGCTCAGGCAGACGTTCAAACACCATCTGAACCTCTGGTGAGTGTGAATCAAATCGATATCAATACTGCTAATGAGGCACAGTTGTCTGAGCTCACCCAGGTGGGAAAGAAAAAGGCCCAAGAGATCATCCGCTATCGCGAGGCGAATGGTCCATTTAAGACAGTTGACGACCTGCTTCAGGTGAAAGGCATTGGCCAGACCACTATTGAGAAGAATCGAGCACGGTTATTAGCAGGGCAGTAGCCCAAAAAAAGTGACAAAACCCCGCCAATACAAATAAACCCAGCCAAGGCTGGGTTTATTTTTGCCTAATGTTTAAACAAATTTAAAGGATTGAAAGCCCATAAAATAAGAAAAGCCGCTAACTGTTTGAAAACTACACAAATGTCGCTAAGTACTTGCAAAATATGAAAAAAATTACCAAAAGGTGATTGATACAAGACTAAAGTTATATAAAATGCGCTCCACGCTTTCGGGGTGATTAGCTCAGCTGGGAGAGCACCTCCCTTACAAGGAGGGGGTCGGCAGTTCGATCCTGTCATCACCCACCAAATTCTCTTTGAGAAAATGGTTGAAGCGTAAATAGTTAATATCTTCGGATGTTAATGCTGGACTGGTAGTTCAGTTGGTTAGAATACCGGCCTGTCACGCCGGGGGTCGCGAGTTCGAGTCTCGTCCAGTCCGCCAACTTTAGCTTAGTAAAGCTCATCCACTCGGGATGTTAACTTGAGAGTGTTATCTTCATAGTGGTTGATTAGCTATGTAAGGTAAGTAGTGTTATCTGATTGGGTGATTAGCTCAGCTGGGAGAGCACCTCCCTTACAAGGAGGGGGTCGGCGGTTCGATCCCGTCATCACCCACCAATCTTCCCAAAGATTGGGATGTCTGTTAGACATCAATTTAAAGTGGACTGGTAGTTCAGTTGGTTAGAATACCGGCCTGTCACGCCGGGGGTCGCGAGTTCGAGTCTCGTCCAGTCCGCCACTTTAATTCAGATAAGTTAAAAGCACTTCGGTGTTATGTGGGTGATTAGCTCAGCTGGGAGAGCACCTCCCTTACAAGGAGGGGGTCGGCAGTTCGATCCTGTCATCACCCACCACTTTTACTTTGTAAAAGTATTTCTAATGCGGACTGGTAGTTCAGTTGGTTAGAATACCGGCCTGTCACGCCGGGGGTCGCGAGTTCGAGTCTCGTCCAGTCCGCCACTTAAGTTTTATTCTATATTCCTCTCTTGATTCACACTCTTTATATAAAATCGTTTAAATCCTTATTTCTTGCTTCATTTTATTTAATTCAAATTTAAATTCTCCAGCGGGCTTTGTGTGCCTGCAAAATGCTGTCCTAACACATGGGTATAAATTTGGGTGGTAGACACATCTTTATGGCCTAGTAATTCTTGTACGGTTCTAATATCTCTACCACTGCGTAAAAGCTCCGTGGCAAAAGAATGCCTAAATGTATGACAGCCAATTCTTTTATTAAATAAGCCGGTTTTGTTAACCGCCTTTGATAAGGCTTTACGAGGAACGGAATCATGCAAATGGTGGCGACAAGTGATACCTGTATAGGGGTGTTGGCATAAAGCGGTTGAAGGAAAAAGGAACATCCATGCAGGTTGCCTATGAGCATTGGGGTATTTTTTACCTAGCATGTGAGGGAGAGAAGGACCAACTTGATTTTTATTATCTTCTTTTTGCAATGTTAAGCTTTTTTGTATTTGCTCTTTAATCGCTGGAATAAGCGAATAACTAAGGATGGTTACCCTATCTTTATTGCCTTTCCCGTTTCGAACAGTAATTGAGCCATGGTCAAGATTGATATCCTGAACTCTAAGACGTAAGCATTCCGTGATTCTCAATCCAGACCCATACAAAATCGAAAAAATTAATCGATCACGACAATTGAGTGCGGCTAATATTTGGGATACTTCTGATTGAGACAAAACAATGGGTAATCGGCGACCTTGTTTAGCGTATTGAAACTCTAAGTCACCAAAAGGTTGCTTAAGTATTTGATTGTATAGAAAGGCAATGGCGTTTAAGGCGGTTTTTTGAGTGTTAATAGCCACATTTCGAGAGTTGGCTAAATAAGAAAGAAACATTTTCACATGCTCTGCCCCTAACTCTGCTGGATGCTTTCTACCATGATAACGAATGTAGTGCTTAATCCAGCCAATATATGTTTTTTCTGTTCGAATACTATAGCCACGCATTCTCATCGTTTGACGAATATGATTCAAAAATGGGCTTTTAGACATGATATTTCCCTGCAGTAAATATACTGTATAAATAAACAGTATATTTTTAATAAATCAAGGAATACATGCGTGTTTTTATTGCTAAATAAGAAAATAGTGCGTGTTTTTACTGGAACCGTGAGAAAAAGTCATGCAATATCAATGATTTATAAAGATGCCCATGGAGATTGTGAGAACTCGCAATTTGGGTAATACCGCGCATGCGCGTTTTTCATAATAAGCTGAAATGGAATTTGGCCTACAGCCCAGTAACGGCTTGCCCTCCAGATGTTTTTCCCTTCAATTTTAAAACTG
>Ga0115007_10002029_pt1 | contig 12719 bp, 15 predicted proteins | sample ArcOceMetagenome_2_FD_87166 | JGI IMG/M metagenome (GOLD analysis project Ga0115007, IMG submission 87166) | Marine eukaryotic phytoplankton communities from Arctic Ocean - Arctic Ocean ARC135M Metagenome | ecosystem: Environmental > Aquatic > Marine > Oceanic | place: Arctic Ocean | collected... | reverse complement strand
AGGCGGTGAAGCGGTTTGCCCCGGAAAACCGCCAGCCGCTTCGTTCGGGTTCGAACGCGGCGTCCCATTCGAACGCGGCGCGCTCACCCCGCCCAAACCCGGGTCGCGCCCGTGAATCAGCTCGTGCGCCGCCATCAGCCCCAGCCTGCGTTGCTCAAGCAGGGCCCCGAATCCATTAATACCGCCAACCTGCCCGTTAAACTGCGAAAGCGTGCCCACGCCCCCCAGCTGCGACAGGGCGTTGACCTGCCCTAAATGTGGCATCACGCCGCATTGACCTAGCTGGGCTAACTGCGATTGACTTAGATGACCTAAAGGACCGGACAACCCGTGCAAACCCGGCTGACCAACCAGCCCGTGCAGCCCCGGCCCCCCAACCTGAAAACCCCCAACCCCGTTTCTCGCCGCCGCGACGAGCGCCGCGTCGCATGCGCTCGCCACGAGCGCGTCGCCTTGTGATTGGGAAGGAAAACGGTCAGTCGCGAGTCGCGAGTATGGGTGTACTGTATGGGTAAACAGTCTACTTGTGACGTATGTAGCAGTCGCCAGTACTGGTAAATGTTACTAGTAGTGCACTCAAACAGTCAGAGAGGGTCCGTAAACGTTGTGCCTGGATTTGGGAAACCCAACACGTACCCATCTCGAGCGCGCGTTTCTGTCGTTTCGCGACTTCGCGCTTTTCGCTTTGCCGCTCTCGCCGCCGGCGCAAACACTCGGCGCAACACGCCCGTCCCGGGCTGAAACAGGACTTTAAACGAGACCGCTTACAGGACTGTTTTGAGTGGGGCGTGTGCGTGGCGTGGGAAAAAAAAAGGAACAAGAAAGGGATTGACGCGGTTAGTTTTATGTGAAAAGAAGCTCGAAAGTCTTGGAAACGCCTCGAAACGCGATCAAGCCACGCCGTTTCGAGGGCTCGCCGAATTTACCGAATTTTTTGTCGTACAGAGAGGCAAGGGCGTTCGAATGGGGGCTATTCGGGGGCTCTTCGGGGGCGTTTGGGGGGCGTGCGCGCCACGGCCCCTCCCTGAATCGAGGTCTTCTCGGTGGGAAGCACCCAACCAAACGCGGTACGTGCGACGGGCGCCACCGGAACATCGCGCCGCCGGCGCGATCTCACGCGCGCGGGCTTGTTTTTGCATCCTCGCCGAAATTGGCCCCGAACTCGCGCGCCAAAAACCAACTCGCGGAAGCGGAAAACGACGGGCACGCACCAAACAGTACGACACATCCCCCTCCACCTGCTCCGACGCCTCGAAGGTTGCGTTCGAAGACGGGTCTTTTCGGCGAACCATGTTGCGGTCGCGCGCGCGTGCGCGATAATGAGCGCCCCAGGCGGCCACGTTGCTTCGAAGTTTTTGCGCCTGTTGAACATTTGCCAGATACTGCTGATAATGGACACGGAAGATCCCCTGGGCACCCCGTAAAAAAAGCATATACCTTCTGAAGGTAGTAAGCATATCGCGACGTCGAATGGAAACTTGGACGTTCATGCCTTGATGACGTGCTTCCGCGCCGCGCGTTCTCAACTTTCGGAAAATTGTGAGAAGTTTCCGTTCGGGACGTCGCTGAAGCCGGCGGCTTTCGGGGAAGTGAATCTGTCGCTTGTTGGAGTCGACCCCGGGGCACGTACACACTACGACACTCGCGTTCGAAGGACGCACCGTTTGCGTGAGTACGCGTGTGTGGTTGTGAGTGTGTCCCGTTTCAAACACGCGTGTTTGCGCCATGACCGCGAGCAAGATGACCGTGGCGCAGCTCCGCGCGGCGCTTGTTGAGAAAGGCTTGGATGGGACGGGTCTGAAACCGGCGCTGGTGGCGCGGCTGGAGAGCGCGACCTCTGGGTCTGGGGGTGCAGACGCGAAAGGTACGTCTGGTGAGACCGTGTGAAGGCTCGTCAACCCGGACGGGCAAACGCCACACGGCTTCGATTGCGTTCACGTCAAGTCACGCTCCCGAGGAAACGTGGGAGGCCGCCGACGTGCGTTCGTGCGTCTGTGCGGTAATTTACGTCACCGCGCAAACACCACCCGGCACACACCACCAACCCTTTTCCTGCCACGTCGTGGTCACACCACACTGACCTTGTCGTTCCCGTTCCGCAACCGCAGAGACTTCCGATGACCCCCAAGCACCTGGGGCGGAAAAAGGGGACGACCCGGATGGGGCGAATGATGAAGACGGCGCGAACGAAGATGCCGATGATGAGAAGAAGAAGGCTGCTGATGATGTTGCGAAGAAGCGCGCGCCGAAACCGTCGGCGCGTGGTAAGCGCGCGCGCGAGACCGGCGACGACGCGGCTGGCGCTGACGAGTCGAAAAAGAACACCAAGAAGACCAAGAAAGACGGAACACAAACGCACGGTAAAGACAAGGGCAAAGAAAAACCGTGTTTCGAGTTGGACGTTAGGGGAAACGAGGGCCGCGTTATCGGGAAAGGCGGGGAGACGATTCGGAATCTGGAACATACGCACGGGGTGAAGATCGAGATGCGACGCGACCGCGGGGTGGCGATTGTGTCGGGCGACCCGGCGGTTTTCGAAACCGTGAAAGGTAAGGGCCTTTCCCACCCAACACGTTCCGCCTCTGCGATTGCCCATACCAGACTGACACTTTCGGCTTTTATCGTATCAGCCGCGATTTGCGATTTGATCGAAAACGGAGATACCTCGCGACCGGTTGGGGGCGGCGGTGGGCGCCCTGTGAGTCAACAACACGGCCAACAACACCAACAACAACAACAACAACAACAACAACAACAACAACCCACATCGCAATCCTTGCTAAGACACCCCGACCCGGACGAGGTATTACCGTTTGACCTGCAAGGCGACGACGTCGAGACGTACGTGGAGATCCAGGTTGCTTGTCCTGGCAAGGAAGGGCGGGTTATTGGGAAACAAGGCGCGACGATTAAAGAAATCGAACGGCAGAGGTCCGTACCTTGTACCGGTATTTCCCAAATCCGCCATTCCTGCCGACTGTTTGCGCATACGGGGAAACTCGCACCGTGCCTTGTTTCCTTAAAAATCGCCACACACGAGACTGACCCTTTTCTTTTCCAACTTCAGCGGAGCGTCCATGAAAGTCACGAAGGGAAGCGGCTTTTGCGACATCAAGGGGAAAAAAGGCAGCGTGATCAACGCCCGACGTGCGGTGCTCGACACCCTGGCACTGCAGGTGGACCGGTTCGTGGGGAACACAGCCGCGGTGCAAGGGGACTGGCAGTGCGGCGCGTGCGGCGCCAACGTGTTCGCGTCAAAGCCCAACTGCTTCGCGTGCGGCGCGGGGAAGCCGGCGCAGGGCGGGGCGGCGATGGGCGGCGGCGGGTACGGGTCAGGGATGGGCGGCGGCGGGTACGGGGCGCCGATGGCGGCGATGGGAGGGATGGAGCACGCGTATGGTAAGTATTTCCCCAATCACCACATTCCGCGGACTGATTGCCCATACAAGACTAACATTTATTTTTTTACAATCAGGGTACGGCGCGCCCGTGGCGCAGCAGTACGGTGGGCACTACCAGCCCATGGCAGGTGCGGTGCCTGGTGTGATGGGGGGTGGCCAAAGTTCGCAATCGCAAACCGTCAGCATCGAGGTTCCGTGCCGCGGGTCGGAGGGCCGGGTCATCGGGAAGGGCGGCGAGATGATCAAACACATCCAAACCCAAACCGGCACCAAGCTCGACATGAAACGCGACGTGGGGACGGTGGTGGTGACCGGGACCGCACAAGGCGTTCAGATGGCGCAAGGCCTACTAAACGAAGTCATCGAAAACGGAGACACCAGGGACAAGGGGGGGATGGTGGCGGCGGCGTACGGGGGCGGCGGCGCGCCCGGCGCAATGGCGCAGCACGTGCAACAACCGCACCCTTCCGCGATGGGTGGGCAGCCCGTGTTGATGGCCGTGCCAGTCAACCAAGCACACGCCGGCGTTTACGCGCCGCAGGGATACTACGCGACACCGCAGGGGTACTACGCCCCTGTTGCTGCGTACGGGCAGCACGCGCCCCAACAAGCGTACGCGCCGCAGGCAGCGACCCAACAAGCCTTAACGTACGACCCCAACGCCGCAGCGTACGCCGCGGCGGCGCAGCAGGCCACGGCGAGCGCGGAGTGGGGCGTCGCGCCGCAAGCCGGCAGCATCGCGCCGCAAGCTGCCACGCCCGCGCCGCAGCAACAAGGCGAGTGGCAAACGCACTACTCCGAAGGACGGGCGTATTACTACAACGTCGCGACGGGCGAAACGCGGTGGGCGTAGGTGTTCTTGCTTTGGGTTGTAACACATGCAGCGTTTTGTGCTTTTCTTTACGTGATAACGCGTTTTGTGTTTTTGTGACGACACCGCCACGAATCGACTTTATGATTTATCTACATTGTAGGTATCTAAGAGCGGAGCGGACACCCCCGCGTTGTTAACTTCGTCACACCGCGCCGGAATCTCTGAGAATCTGAGCAATCGCCGCGTGGCCCTGATGAGCGGCGATGAACAGCGGCGTCACGCTCGCGCCGTCTTCAGTTGCCTTGTTGACGTCCGCGCCCAACTCGATCAGCGCCCGCACTGCCGCCTCGCTGCCCATTCCAGCGGCCATGAAAAGCGGCGTCGCGCCGTCATCCTTTGCCTTTTTGACGTCCGCGCCCTTTTCGATCAGCACTCGCACCATCACATCGTGGTCCTTTTCAACGGCGACGTACAGCGGCGTCGTGCCGTCATTCTCCGCCTTGTTGACGTCCGCGCCCTTTTCGATCAGCGCCCGCACAACCGCCTCGTGGCCGTTTTCAGCGGCGACGTACAGCGGCGTCGTGCCGTCAACCGCCGCCGTATTGACCTCCGCGCCAGCCTTGATCAGCGCCCGCACAACCGCCTCGTGGCCCTTTTCAGCGGCGATGTATAGCGGCATCACGTCGTTATCATCCACCTTGTTGACGTCTGCGCCCGCCTCGAGCAGCGCTCTCACAACCGCCTCGTGGTCCATTTTCGCGCCCATGTGCAGCGGCGTCTCGTTGTTAGCATCCACCTTGTTGACGTCCGCGCCCGCCTCGTGCAGCGCCCGCACAACCGCCTCGTGGCCGTTTTGAGCGGCGACGTACAGCGGTGTCACGCCGTCTTCAGTCGCCTTGTTGATGTCCGCACCAGCCTGGATCAGCGCCCGCACTATCGTATCGTGGTTCATTTGAGCAGCGATGTACAGCGGCGTGAAGCCGCTATCCTACGTATTGTTGACGTCCGCGCCTGCATTGATCAGCGCCCGCACAACCACCTCGTGACCGTTTTGAGCGGCGATGTACAGCGGCGTCGTGCCGTTATCCCTCGCCATGTTGACGTCCGCGCCCGCCTGGATCAGTACCCGCACTATCGTCTCGGAGCCCATAAACGCGGCGGCGAACAGCGGCGTCGTGCCGTCGCTTTCATTCGTCATGATGTTGACGTCCGCGCCCGCATTGATCAGCGCCCGCACCACTGTCCCGTGGCCATTTTGAGCCGCCATTAACAGCGGCGTGCAACCGTTATCCAACGCTTCGTCCACCGGGCAACCGTTTTCGAGCAACCACGTCAGCACCTTGAGCTGCCCGCCGAACGCCGCGGCGATGGTCAAATCGTTGTCAAACGTGACATGACCACGCCGATGTAAGCTCTTCAGCGTACCTAAGCACCCGCGCTCCGCAGCATCTCCAGGCGAAAGCTCCTTGACCGAACCCTTCATTCCCTTCTCCCCGATCGCGTCGGGCATCACTTTAGCGAAGTCTCGGAATCCCGCGAGTTCTTCGGGTGAATAGGACGGGGCTCGCACGAAGGTGGAGCTGCTCGAGGCGGCTACGTGCGCGTGGACATGACTCGTCGCTGTCGCGTCACGACCGCGCGCGGGAGCGTCGGGTTTGGGGACCATCCAGACGGTGGCACGCGCGCCAAGTTGTGGCGGCCCGTCTCTCGGACGTTACGAAAGGCAAACGAAACGACAGAAAAGAAGGGGAGGCAAAAAATGACGAGACAGATGACAGAGGAAATCTGTGGGGATTACTCGCAATCCCGGCTACCGAACCACACCTAACACCCACCCTAATAACCCCAAAATACTCAAATCAACACGTCGTAGTGGTTCTCGCCGTTGTACAGCAACCGGACGGGTTGTTTAACGGTTCCTTTCTTTGTTTTGGCGTGTTCACTGCCGTACGTCTGAATGGGAATGAACCCCGATTTGTTAACCGCGGATTTCACCTTCGCGGCCGGTATGTACACGATGATCGGCCTTTTCAAAATATCCGCCAGCACCAGTAACTCGGGCTCGCCTCCCCAGAAGCCGGGTGACAGTAACCGCTTGCAGTACGTCTGCGTGATTGGTAACGAAAAGTGTCAGTCTTTCGTGATGTTCGTAACTTGAGGTATGCCGGTTTGTAACAGTCGCGGCGAGTGCGCCAGTAAACGTTACAAGTAGTGCACTTCCTTTTAATGACGACTGTGCACTAAACCAGAATACGTACCTCCATGGGCATTTCAAACGAAATTGCGATCGCCGCGTTTTCAAAGCTTTTCCGTTTCTCGGGTGACCGGCACATGGATTCCGCCACCGCCAGCCGGAGCTGATCGGCGTCTGTTTCTTCCTCCCCGGCGCTCAGGTTCAACTTCCGCAAATGCGCCAACCCGATGGCCAAACTGCGGAACATACACCGGCCGTCGCCCCGAACCTTCACCACCTTGAAGAACTCGTTCTTTTGCTTGCTGGCTTTCTTGGTTTTCGTCGAGGACGGTCTGTGTTGGGTGAGTGAATTGATGATGGGTCCGAGGGTTGGTTAGGGTTCTGCGGTTTTAGAGACCGAGATGGTTGGGTATCGGCTGACGTCCACTTGTGTGTTCTTTGCTGTAGTAGCTCGTGAAGAAACGCGCTTCTGACGTGTGTCGCGTTGTACGAAATAGAGTTGTTGTGCGTTTGCGTGTGCACTTACTTTACCGCGACCTCGAACAAGGCGGGCGGTGGTGTTTCGCTAAAATCAGGCACCACCGATTCCGCGATCCTTGCGAACCCGGCCCGCGATGCACGACGACCCGTCCCAAGGCGCGCACCCCCGGTCGTTTCCCCCGAAAACGGCCATCGCGGAAGCGCGGTGCGCCAAGAACGTTTCGCTTCGGCGCTCATCGTCGCGAAGTGGCGCGCAGGGACGAGTGATGCTGGGGCGTGTCTTGGAGGTAGCAAAAAAACAGCAGCAGAAAGCGCCCAAACGATATTCACGAAACGTCACGTCAAAACAACGATTCGTCTTTCGGGTGTCCGAGGGCATACGCGCGCGGACAGGCGCAACGACCGAGTGAGTGATGAGATGGGATCAGAACCGGTGCTGCCACGGGAAGCAGAAACACCAGTGCACGGAGTGCGACCCCTGCCCGCATGGGAAGGTGAAACATTGCTGTAACGAGTTCACGCCGTGCCCGCACGGGAAGGTGAAAAGCACCTGCCCGGCGTGCAACCCCTGCCCTCACGGCAAGCGGAAACGCAACTGCGCGGTGTGCAGTCCCTGCCCCCACGGCAAGCTGAAACACGGCTGCAAGGTGTGCAACTCTTGCCCTCACGGCAAGCGGAAAAACGCCTGCGCGCAGTGCAACCCCTGCCCTCATGGCAAGCTGAAACAGCACTGCGCGGAGTGCAACTCCTGCCCTCACGGCAAGTTGAAACAGAACTGCGCGGACTGCAAAGCGGAACGCGCGGCTCCGCCGAGTTCAAAGCGAGTCAAACGCGAGCCAGAGAGCGAGTAGACGACGGAAGTTACAAGACCACATCGACGATGATGGAAGACTATAACGTACATCAACACTACATAGTACACACGAAGAAAAGACTCCACTACAATGTACTCCTTGTGAATATCTTTTCATGCAACTCTATATAAACTACCCTCCAATCCGAAACGCGTGCCTCGCGCCGTCGATGGACGAGAACCGCTCTTCTCTAACCAGCCAGGCGCGGTCTATTTGCACCACAGTGCCCCTTAACCTCGTGGTCCACCTCAAACACGCGGCTTTGCAATCCGCCAAGGCGCGGCCGCTGGAGGAATCCGTGAGCTAAGATAAAAAAGAGAGTGTCAGTCTCGTATGGGCAATCAGGGAGGCGGTATGTGGTGAATGGGAAATACTTGCCTGCGTTTCGGTTTCCGGAAACGCACGGAGTAGGGTGCAGTGCGCGATTTTCGTTTGTTGCGATGGCGCACCAGGGAACGCTTTCTTTAAACTTTCCCGGATGTCCCGCAACTCCCCGCCGCAATCGCGAAACAGCAACACCAGCGCCCCACTCGTGGTCATGGTTATCCGGTCCACGGTCAAGGTCACCGCCGGGTTTATTCCGCACTCGGCGCCGGAGATACACGCCTCGACCGTTTCCATTTCCCGTCGTGCGTCGCACCGGAACTTATCGCCAAGCGCTTTCAGCGAATGGTTATTTACGGAAATAGCAACCTTTCGTGAATCCCCGGTACTACCGTTACTTCCCGATACATCCTCCTTAGACTCTGCTGTAAACGGGTCCGCCATCGGGTCGGACGGTAGGGACAGGAAAAACACACTGACGTGGTACGCGGTCCGCGCGACGTTGAAGCACGGGATTTTCTGAGTGTACAAAAGAAAAGTGGTCAACGTCTTTCGGGCCGCGCGTGTTACGTAGCTACGGGCGGACAATCGGCAAACGGCCGGTGCCTGGATTTGGGAAACACAAACGTACCTGATCGCCGAAAATCTTGAAAACCTCTCGCGCGCACGCCGCACTCGCTGCTGCTACCGCGGGCGCGTCCAGCAAAGACAAAACGACCAACCTCGCGCACTCTTTCGGTAACCCGCACTGATTATAAGGCAACGGCCACACCCCCACCCCGGGGTGGGTTTCGAAGTGGAAGTAGTGCTTTGTTTTTGTGACTTCCGTTAAGTCGAAGCCTTTTCGTTCGAGCTCGAACGTTCGCTGCATGGCGTCGTAGGCGCGTAGCATCGCTTTGTCGTTCTCCGTGTCGCCGGAAGCCGCCGTTTCCGTCGTGTCCATGCCCCCGCCACGACCACCGGCGCGCACGGCGATCACGGGAGTCGTCGCGGTCACAGGTTGTGACGTTTGCGGTGTTTGCGTCCGGACTTCTTGTTCCGTAGTACCCGTAGGTACTTTCTCACTAGGCGCTTTCCTTCCAACCGTCTCGGAGCGGTCCGCTCCGTTCGCGCGCAGCCGCGGCGTCGGCACGGGGGACGCCGCCCACGTCGCGCCGAAGGGCGGCGGCGACACCCGAGAAGGGGTTTTTGTTTTCTCACCAACCGTGGCCTGGGGAGAGCGCCAATCGGACGGCACGCGCGATTCCCAATCCTCGGGAGTGGTTTGTTCGTCGGCGGGGGGCGTTTTACTTTTCACCGCGGGCGGCGTCGCGACTTTCGGTTCGGTTGGTTTCAGTAGTAACGGCGTTACGGTCGGACTCGTCGGTACCGCAGGACGGATCATTGGTGCTTTTTCTGTCGGTACATTTATTGGCGACTTTACCGGTGTCACCACCGGTAACGGGGGGGGAGTTTTTTGGTCACGCGATCCGGGCGAATCCACGCGCGCCGTCGTGTCCTTTTGTTTCTCAGGCTCCGTTGTGTCCGTACGTTTTTCGCGGTCGTACCGAACGACGTTCGCGTCCACCACGCCATCGGCAGGTGCTTTTTCAAGGAAAGGTCTTGAGTTTTCTTGCTTTTTGGCTTTTTCGCCCCCGTCCAGAACGTCGTCTTGACCGTCCTCCTCCTCCTCCTCAAAACCGGCGAGCCACGCCTGTCTCGCGCCGTACGCAAGCGCGCAACAAGTGCTGTGTGATTCAGACGGGAGCGGGAAAGCAAAAGGTCAGCATGGGTGGACATGCAGTGTGTGCGTTCGAAACGAGATGGCGTGCCGAGAAAAAGTGCCATCGGGGAGCCGTTGAATCGATTTGCAAACACATCGGTGCGTGTGCCTTGACCACACGGCACGTACCCTACGCCCACGAACACCAGCGCCCTGCGTCGTGCGCGCCTGGAGAACATCGCGCGTCTCGTCGAGCCGGCGACGCTGGCGTGACGCGGACGTGAAGTGAAGGCCGGAGACGGAAGGACCACAACTCGACTCTTGGTGACTTCTTTACTGACAGACTGACGATGATTTCGGTACCGAAAAGCTGCCCGCGGCCTGCCCACTTCGATCGTTCGCACTGTCTATCACGCCCGCGCCGCGCAATGCGTCGCGACTCGACGGTGTCGCGACGCACGACACGCATTTTGGGTTTATGCGCGGCGGTTTCTTTTTGTTTAGTTTGTGTGGTACGGCTCGCCGCCCCGACCGGCGACGTGTTTGGATTCGGGACATACGCATTCTTCGCGCGACTCGCGCTTTTCGGTTCCGTCAGTGGCTTGTGTTTCACGTGGGCGCACGCGCGCGGGCTAGGCCGGCCGTTCCAATGGGTCGTGAACCTGTTGCTACGTAAGGTACGAGGTGGAAACAGCCAAAAAGGGCTTCCAAACACGAACGGACCGCCCGGCACGACGTGGAATGGCTCGCGATGGGTTTCGGAATTATCTTCGGGACCGACGTTTGGAGCGTCGTCGCAGTTTAGCAATGGACACCCGAGTTCCACTACTCCCCAGGAACACTCGGCTCCACAAACAACACCTGGGTACGGAATGTACCAGACCCACGAAACGAACGACGAGCGTCGGCGGAGGGTGGAGCGCGAGGTTTCGGAGGCCGAGCGCTGGGCACGGGTCGAGGCTGAGGATGAGGCGAGGGAAGATGATGAGGGAAGGCGACGAAGTGATGAAACGTACGGCGACGCGCAGAGACGGAAACACGACGAAAAACACGACCAGAAAGCAAAGCTACAGGAGGACAAGAAAGATGCCAAGGCTCGGAAATGGCAGGTACATGACACGCGGTGGGATGAGCTGGAGACACGGACACGCGCAACCAGCTCAGGGGAAACAAGCACAGAGCAATTAGTCTTGGGTTACGACGACGTGCCGTGGCCGCCGAAGATGAACAAGTTGTTGGAAAAAACATCGCGCGGCGCGGAACCCGGGTCGCGAGAAATGAAAGCCGCGTACCACCAATTAGTCAGGCGGTGGCATCCGGATAAGTTTGTGGGTAAGTTCGGTAACAGGCTTCTTGCGACGGACCGGGAAAAAATCCTGGCCCGGGTAAACGCGGTCGCGAACGCGCTGAACGCGGCGTGGCGCGACGCGAAGTGACGGTTCGGTGCCGACTTTGGCGACTTTTTAGGCTCTTGTTTTTACACTACTTTCTTAACCGGTACGATTCTATGACTATATCCCCCACCCCCCCCCCCGGCTCGCTGCCATCAGGCCCGGTGATTTCCAGAACTTCTCGCGTAAAGTTTTCGTGCATCGCGACCCGGAACGACCCGAGTCCGTCGTCCGGCCGGTGCTCCGTGGCTATTACTATTTCCGTGCCGGGTTGGCTCAATTTTTCCAAAACGGCAACAAGCGGCTCACTGCTTCCGAACAAAGTGCCGAAAACACAATCCGCGGCGAAAATAACGTCCACTTTGTGGTGTAGTCTTTGCTTTAGCTGTGTCACGCTTCTTTCGTCTTCCCATTCAAGGGCACAGAAGAACAGTTGAGGTCCAGAACCTTCCGGCCGAACCTGTACATCGAGATTCTCGTCGTCGTTTTGATTTTCGATTTTCGTATCACGCCTTCTCACCATTTTCGTATCCTCCGTCTCCTTATCAATCACAAACCTCCACGCCTCGATGTTATCTTCGCACAGTGTGCGCAGTGATTCCCGGTCCGTCAGCGCGCAAATCGCGCTCCCGCACCGTTTCGCGACCAAACCGAGAAGCCCCACCCCGCACCCGAGTTCCACGACGTTCGCGCCAATTAACAAATTCCGAAAACGGTGCGACCGCAACACGAACCCGGCGAGCCGAAGAGACGCGTCCCAAAGCAACGTCCCCGTGAAGCTCCCGTCGGCGAAAAATGCGTCCGTGCTGCTTTCACCGTTGGGGCTCGAGCCAAGGACCGTCGTGTTCCGTGGTACCTGGCTAACCTGCGAAGGGCTCGTTGCACCCGCAGTACCTTCTGTTTTCCGGTCCTCGTCGTCGTCGCTTTCGCTTTCGCTTTCGTCGCAAAACACGTGCGCGAACAACTCGTTTTCCGTGATCAGATGCGCGAGGTACACGAACACGTCGAAGGTGTTTGTGTTCCAGGGTAATTCCTCACCGCCGTGAATCGTGACCCGCGCCACGTCCCGCGCGTCTCCGCCGCACGTCACCAACCGGGAAGGGTCGATCAAACCCATCGTCGGGTCTCGTCGTTGTAACCTGGTTTGCAGGCTCTCCAGTTCATCACAGGTTACGTCGTATTTCACATCGAGAGACTCGGAAACGAAACAACCGCCCTCGATCAAACGGTGGTGGATCTCCGCGCCGCCGCGGTACCGGGGTTTGGCGGTTTGCGTCTGATGAGTCACGGGCACGACAGGTGGGGGGGGTGTTGGGTGGGACGGCGACATCGCCGCCGCCGAGGGGGCCGAGATGCGCGAGGGGCGAGGGGAAAAAGCGAAAAACCGACGACGCGCGGCGGTGTTATTTGGCGTGGGAAGGCGGTGCGCAGTGCAAGGGTGCAAAAGGACGAACGAGCACCGCACGCGCGCCAAGCGCCAAGCGGTCTCGCGCTCTCGCCCCGTCGCCCCGCCCGCGTTCGCGTTGGGATAACTCGTGGATAACTCGTGGATAACTCGT
>Ga0115007_10002026_pt1 | contig 12725 bp, 5 predicted proteins | sample ArcOceMetagenome_2_FD_87166 | JGI IMG/M metagenome (GOLD analysis project Ga0115007, IMG submission 87166) | Marine eukaryotic phytoplankton communities from Arctic Ocean - Arctic Ocean ARC135M Metagenome | ecosystem: Environmental > Aquatic > Marine > Oceanic | place: Arctic Ocean | collected... | reverse complement strand
GATGACTCCTATGACTATTGTGACGATGCTCGTTCCGTAATTTCTTCTAACGAACAAGAAAAGGAAGAAGAAGACTTTGAGTCTGACTCTGAGTCTGACTCGTTGTCGTCATGTAGCCTTGAAATATCATCATCTACGACAGGACGTCTCAAAGATTCAATTCTTACTGTTGTATCAGTACTGATGAAGGACCTAGATGAGGCTCATGAGGCAGCAAAATTGACTCAAATCACAGACACAGATCTTGACACGACAGAAGAACTGGAAAATAATAGCCATGAATCAGAATCATCAAATTTTGCTGCAGTAGAAAAAGATTTAGAAATGCCCGTTTCGGAAGAGAAATATTCCTCTGTTTCTTCCGAAATGAAAAATAAAAACGACTCGTTGTCGTCGAATGTAACAACGTTATGTTTGTCATCCTTTCAGATTCCAGAAAAGGAGGCAAATGAGGAAGGAAAACAACACGCTTTGATGTCTCCTAATGTCAATGCCGTAACTTTCGAGATCGGAAAGATCGACAATAATAGTAGTGATAACTATGTTTCTACTACCAGCCGAACCTCCAATAAAAAGCGTCGAAAGAAATTAAAATTAATGAAGAAGGCACAAGCTGCCGCAACTGCTGCTCAAAAAATTTCAGACAAGAAATACCAGAAGGAGCAGGCTGCATCATCGCCTAACTCGTCCTCCTCTTTCTCCAAGACATTCCTACAACGGTCGTCGTCGAATTCCACCAAGAAATATGCCTTGATGCCATCACGTTGTGCATCGAAAAAGGTTGCCAATTTTGCCGTATCCTGTGCACTTGAGTCGATGTCGAGCTACAGGGAAGACATATTTCGCCAAGAAAACCAACCTACTGGTTCCTGAAGAACAAGAACAAGAACGGCAATTGCAATTGCAATTGCAAATTGAAATAGAAGAATCGTGGTTCACAAACAACAAAACACGTTGTCGTAATCATTTCTTGTGTTTTTGCTCCATCCTTTCCTTTTTCTTCTTATTCTACTTCCGTCAACAATTTATGTCTCAAATTGTAATAAAACATTTAAGTCCAAGAATGACATTCAAAACTATTTTTTAATGTGATTTCTTGCTACCGATCTGATCTGATCCGATCCGATCCGAACAAATATAATTCAGTAATTATCTTATCCTTTCTCTGTAATCATTCGAGCGAAAACTTTACTACAATGAAAAATGAAATCCCAAAACAAAACAAAAAGCAATTACAAATGACAAAACAAAATAGCAATTAAAGATGAAAAAAAAGTAAAAAGCAAATGCAGAGACAAACACATCAGTCTACGTCAACGTTCGCCCAATTTTCAATAGAAAAACAAATAAACAAAAATGTTGTTACGAAACAACTAATAAAAATATAAAAATATTTGACCATAATCTAGCATAAAATAATGATATCTTAATATAATAAACAAATAATTGAAGCACTTTTTTAAAATATATGTTTGTGTTTGTGTTCCAATTTAATTTAAAGACACACAGAACCATCCATAGCTACTCAGAAAGTATAAGTATTCACCATATATGCCCAACCCAAATGATATCAAAGAGAAATATGGTGTGCATAACTACTGTAGAGTATAAATGGTATGCACTTCAGTTGTAGCCAAATAAATCATGCTTGTACTGTGTCCCTACTTGCTCTTCATTTGTATGACTATTTATCTATTTTGGTTTGTTGATGGAGCACATAAAAAGCATATTCCATTTTTTATTTGCTGTGTAAATTGCATGTCATCAACATTTTCATGTTTATCACAATCATGTATGATGATGTGAGATATAAATTAATTGGTGTGTGTTTCTCAAACAACTCAGTATATATAATAACTAATAGAGAAGATGCTTTGAATTGTGGTAGGAAGATGCCAGATGCATGCTATGCTGTCCATCCATATGAGCTGCATGCACAGACCGAGGGACAGCTGGTTGGTTATATGGTAACCTTCTTGTTTGATGTGGATTTTTAATTTCTATTACATATTTTTGAGTTGGAGGAGCATGCTCCTGATATAAAAACAATTCTGAATATGCTGACTACCACAATGTACTTTTTAATAATCATTTCACATTTCATTCTAAAAACAACCATGTCAAACTGTGAGTCAGTCACGATCTCATCGGACTCACTCAGAACTTGACGTGTTTGAGAATTTATTTACTAAGATGGCGATATTCTATTACTTTGACAACACTACTAGCTAGCTACTACTAGCACTGTCACGTTCCTCTGTCTGCGCACTCACAGCGCCACCATTTTGCTTGTGATCACAAATAAATTAATCTTCCAATCTTTTTTATACACACATACCATTTACCATTCCAAAGATGTCCAGGAAAGGAGAAACTCTTGGTTTTAAGAGGTTATTGGCCATGGCCATGTTTGCACACTCTTGTTTTTGTATCCTTCAAAAGGGAAGTGCTGTTGTAACAGCATTTTCTATTGCTACTACACTTTCAAATCGATCGACAGCTGCAGCGTCAAAATCCATTAGTAAATATGGCGTCCGACCTGCATTTCATCGAACTTCTTCGTCATCGGCGACCGCAGCTTCTGCTTCGATGCAATTAAGAATGAGTACCGCCGTTGTTGAGAAACCTGTTGATCTTCAGAAAAAATCAGACGTTGAACATCCAGCCTTTGAAATCTTGAACAAGGATTTTGTCGAAGAATATGGAGCTGCCGCCACTTTGTATCGTCATAAGAAATCGGGAGCAGAATTACTTAGTGTATCCACTGATGACGACAACAAAGTCTTTGGAATTACTTTTCGTACACCTCGTAAGTAAATATTTAATTTGATTCGATTTGATTCGAGCGTTTCCTTCTTTTTTCTTTTCTTTGGTCGTCCTTGATTTCATTTTTAAATATTTGTCTAACGAATTTTGATTTCAATATTAATATCAATCATATCGTATCGTTTTGTCGATGCTGTTACATTTTTTCTCATTTTCATTAATGAACATACTCAACAATGAAACATCAGCTGAGGATTCTACTGGTGTACCCCATATTTTGGAGCATTCTGTACTTTGTGGATCGAGAAAATATACTACAAAGGATCCGTTTGTTCAATTACTTCAGGGGAGCTTACAAACATTTTTAAATGCATTTACCTATCCGGACAGAACTTGCTATGTAGTTGCCAGTCAAAATGAAAAAGATTTCTATAACCTTATTTCAGTATATGCCGATGCTGTGTTTCACCCGCGAGCGATCAGTGACCCTATGGTGCATGCTCAAGAAGGATGGCACTTGGAACTTGAAAGCAAGGACGATCCTTTAGTCTATAAAGGCGTTGTATTCAACGAAATGAAGGGTGTGTATTCTTCTCCGGACTCTCTTCTGAACAGAGAGTCGCAACGATCAATATTCCCAGACAATACATACGGAGTTGATAGTGGAGGTGATCCAAGAGTTATCCCTGATCTTTCTTTTGAACAATTTGCCGACTTTCATAAGAAGTTTTACCATCCAACCAATTCGCGTATTTACTTTTCAGGGGACGACGATGTCGCAACACGCTTGAAGATAATGGATGAAGTCCTTGATGAATTTGAATTTTCACCAGAGAGTAAGCCAGGAAGTACCATTGAATGGCAGAAGAAAATTTATACTGAACCAAAGAAAGAAGTTCATCCGTATCCCATCGGAGAGGACCAACCAGAAACTCACATGATGAATGTGAATTGGCTCATGAACGACGAGAAATTATCATCATTCGACGAATTGACGTTAGGAATTATGGATCATCTTTTGATGGGAACATCCTCCTCAATCCTTTACAAAGCTCTAATGGAAAGTGGTTTCGGAGAAGCCATTACCGGTGGGGGCCTTTCTGATGAGTTGCTCCAAGCAACATTTTCTATCGGTATGAAGGGAGTTAAGGCGGAAGACGTACCAAAGTTGGAGCAACTTATCATTGATACGATTGCGAAGGTTGCCAAGGAAGGGTTTGAAGCAGATGATATTGCGTCTTCCATGAACACAATTGAGTTTCAGTTACGAGAATTCAACACTGGGTCCTTTCCAAAAGGACTTAGTTTTATGCTCGGAGCAATGAGCAAGTGGTTGTACGACGAGTCCCCCACGGAAGCTCTGAAGTTCGAAAAGCCATTGGCTGAACTAAAGGAAAAGATCGCAGAATCTGGATCTCAAGTATTCCAGGACCTTATCCAAAAAATGTTGGTTGACAATTCGCATCGATCAACAATTGAGATGAAGCCATCTAAGACTTATGAAAGCGAGTTATTGAAGGAAGAAAAGGACCGATTAGAAGACATCAAGAAGTCTTTATCTGATTCTGAAATCGACAAAGTGATCGAAACGACAAATAAACTCAAAGAACTTCAATCTGCGGAGGATTCCCCTGAGGATCGCGCCACTATCCCTTCTTTGGAACGTGGCGACCTCAAGCGAGAAACCACTGAATATCCTATTGAGGAAACAAAGAATGAGAACGATTCAGGTATTACTGTGCTACGACACGAACTTGGTTCTACTTCTGGTATCGCTTATGCTGTCCTCGGAATTGACCTGTCATCACTTTCAGTTGAAGATATTCCTTTACTACCATTAATGACTAGTATGATGATGGAAACTGGCGCTGGAGAATACGATTCAGTAGCTCTTTCTCGTCGAATTGGTACCGACACTGGTGGTGTGAGTGTGACTGTCCTCAATACTGCAGTGCACCCAGAAGGCGCTGATGAAAGTGCGATCCTAGAGGGTAATCATCTTCAGACGAAACTCCTCGTGAGGGGCAAGGCGACAAGTGACAATGCTGGGGAGTTATTTTCTTTAATGAAGATCATTTTGAGTGAAGCGAAATTTGACGCTAAATCCCGTGTGGTTGAGATGCTGAAGGAAACCAAGGCAAGCATGGAGGCTCGCATCGGAGGAAGCGGACATCAGGCGATCAACATGAGAATGAAGGCTAGATATCGAGTAGGAGGATATATCGAAGAAATGATGGGTGGAATCACACAACTGGACACTGTCCGGGATCTTTTGGTTCAGGCTGAAGAAGATTGGCCGTCTTTATTGGCCCGGCTAGAAAATATGAGGAGCGTTATTCTAAATGAGGAGACCTGCAGGGATGGTATGTTCTTGGATATTACTGGCGACAAATCGGTCCTTGAAAAGGTACAACCGTCAGTCGACGCATTTTTGAAAGAATTACCCGGATCAAATACGGGTAAATGCCTTCCTAACTTCTACAAGGAAGAACATCCTTGGGTTGCTCCTGTTAAGAAACTAATGAGTGAATTTGCACCTATTGCAGATGAAGGATTTGTTGTACCTACACAAGTGTCGTATGTTGGTAAGAGTGGCCTTCTTTTTAAGGAAGGAGAACAATCCAGTGGTAGTTCTCAGGTTGTTTCTAAGTTCTTACGAACTGGATATCTTTGGGATCATGTCAGAGTAATGGGAGGCGCGTACGGGGGTTTCTGTACATTCTCCCCGTATTCTGGTTTCTTCTCCTTTCTGAGCTATCGCGATCCAAACTTGCTGAAGACTCTTGATATTTACGATGCTGCAGGCGATGCTGTTATTGCAGCAGCAGAGCAGATGAGAAATGATCCGGACATTCTCTCCCAAACAATCATTGGGACTATTGGCGAGATGGACGGTTCTCTAGGTCCTGATCAGAAAGGTTTCACCTCCCTTCAAAGATGGTTGGTGAACGAAAGTCCAGCTTACCGACAAGAATTTCGAAATCAAATCCTGGACACGAAGCCAGAGGATTTTGATGCGTTTGGAGAACGTCTGAAGAAGATAAAGGATCCATCTGTTGCAGTTGTTAGCTCTCAATCTGCCTTCGAAACTGCCGAGAAGGATGGCAAAAAGTTCAACTTGAAAACAATTATGTAAGATGCTTTTTTTCACCCTAATTAATAGACAATCTCTCTACTGAGTAAAGATAAAAACCAACTACTAGACTTTTATAATACTGTATTATGATTTTTTCTACTCATAAAAAAATTAAAAAATCTGCTATAAAAAACTGCGCAACGCGCCGCATTTAATTTTTTACGGTTGTGTGAAAAATTTCTTTTCTTCTTCGTGCGCTCCTGTAAGTACCAAAAGTACGGAAAAATTGAAATTATCTAATTTAGCACACGCGCAGCAATTACTGAAAAAATAACTGGCTTGAAATTTTAATGAAATCTCGAAAAAAATCGTAGTACATGTACACGTAGAATTCTACATTGAGCTTTTTTAAGGCTTGCCTCTCTCGAGCAAGCCTTCGTTCATAATTTCACAAAAAACAGAGTAAGATGAACCAAAACGATGCTACACACCAGCAACACCTAGAAGATCAGCGCGGCGGCAACCGGGAACGACAACATCACTATATGCAACAATTGATGTTCGAAAACCCACCGGTTGCATATGGTTACGTCGATACATCATGGGAGGCTCACGCCACAATGATGCATCAATTACAACAATATCAAAGGTATGTTTGATTCAAAAGGAATTATCGCATTAGGAGGTCTCGTTTTTGTTTTTTTGACTTTCCCTGTTTTGACGTCGCGGCGAAATGCGGTGTTCTTTGTTACATTCTTTCTGAGAATTAGTTAACCTATCGGTATGGTATGTGATTTCGTACCCTGTTATCATCATTACTACATTTCATACACCTTTTCTTTCGACCGATACAAACTGTCATATGCATGGTGCTCAACTCATTGGCTTCATTTGTCAAAGTCCTCTCCGAGCGTTCGGTTTACAACATCCCATACGGCTATATACAGTACATACCTCAGTAGAAAAACGAGTCTATTTTTTTGACATTTTGGCGAAATACAAAAGAGGGATTTTGAATAAATAATAAGGGGGTACAATATTTTCTCGCGCAGTGGGAAAACTCCCCCATAATTTTCCTTCGTGTTAGAGCACGCTTTTGTAGCGATAGCGCTATCGTAAATTTCCATTCATCAACGCCTGTCTTTTGCAGGCCGGCGTAGAGCGTGGCAAGTATTGAGGGGATCTGAGGCTATTAGAGGACCTTCATTTGTGTGCTTGAGTTTTATTAGTTCGTTGCGCAGATCGTCTGTTTTTTTGTGTTTATTTTACTGCTTCTTGCTTTTACGGTATTCTCAACCTCATTACATTAACAATCGTTTGTAATATATAACCAACACACTCCCCCTCGTGTTGTTTGTTTTTTCTTGGGGTCTTCATTATCCATTTTGCAGGTACGAGTACCCGCACCCCCTGCACCAATCAATGGATGGGGTCCCATTGCCACCGGGTATACCCGGTCTTGGCGGTAGCACGGATCCACTGGAGGCCGTTCTTGGGTAAGTTTTTTTTAAAGTGACATCATGATTTTTTGATTTGATTGCTGATTTTTTGATTGGCGGTGAAACGTCGTGTCTGTCCATTCTTTATTTGAATGCTAAGATAAATATCAAACATTGGCCGAATGAAAAATTATAATTCACTTTAGTTAATCTAAATGTTATTGTAGCACTACTCACGAATAAAATAACTCACCGTCCAATTTCTTTTTTCTTTTTCTTATTAAAAAAATCCTTCTGATCGTGATCTTATGTTTTATTTTTTAAAACGCAGACCCTTTCCGTGTGCCCGACTTCGGAATTTACCTTTCGATGCAACTTTAGAGGATATCTTGATCCTCTTCCAAGGGTTAGTAGTTATAGACGTCGTCTTGATCGGCCAAGGCGAGGCGTTTGTAATTTTTGCGAATCCAATGGACTATCAAATGGCGCTGCAACGGTAAGTTTCTTTCTAGTTCACAAAATAATCATTTCACATCACTTTCATACGTATTCTTCCTGCTAACCAAATCTACTGTAATACTTTATATCTTATTATTATCATTATTACTAATTATATCTATAGTGACCGTCAAACAATTGGAAGAAGCTTCGTTGCAATTACTCCGGGATCGCGCTCGGATTATTACTCAGCCATTGCTACAGTAAGTTATTTAAAAACTGAACGATTTAAAAAAAAATGACTCGTTTGATTCGTATATTGCACAACGGACCAACATCCTTTCTTACATGCCATCCATAATATTTTTCAATATTTATTTAATCTATTTTCAGCAACAATGGCAAGAACAGCAAGGGGGACCTCCGTCACGATCTAGCGACGAAATCCACATGGGGGATGATCAGTATCATCAAAGAGATGCGAAAGGAGGGACAGATATGTTTGGGATGAGTGGGATGATATCTTCGAGTTATCCGAGTCAATCATCCGGAGCAATACACGGTGGTAACAGAGGTGATATTGGTCCGCGGCATGGTGGCCGTGGACCTATGGGTGGTGGACCCGGTGGACCTATGGGTGGACGTGGTGGCAATAATACCGGACGTGGGAATCCTGGACCTCCTGGAGCTATTGTGAAAAGAACTGGAGGAGGAATCCAGGTCGGAGAACATACGGGTTATTTACGAATGCGAGGGTTGCCCTTCAGTGCGGCGAAGGAGGATATCTATGTTTTTTTTGAAGAATACAACGTCGTACCCGATTCCATCGTACTGACGTATCGAAGTGATGGACGTGCAACCGGTGAAGCGTACGTACAATTCATGACAGGTGAGGACTCAACAAATGCAATGGCTCTTCACCGTCAGATGATGGGCAATAGATACATCGAGCTGTTTCTCAGCAACAAAGAAGAGCATGGACGAGCCTTGACGCGTTTCGGCGACCGTTAAGATTTCGTCTATTGCTCACAGAGTAGTAGGCGTAACTACGAAAAGACAGAAAGGAAGAAAAGAAAAAAAAACAGGTCTTCATAATAGATTCACATATCTTTTTTATGTTATTGGATCAAGCAACGATGTTGTTCCATGGGGTGAGGAAAAAAAAAAATTACAAGATAAAAGAAATGAAACCACGTTGTCAAGTCAGCGAATCGTCATCCTTGTCGGATGATGATTCATGTTGAAAGTCATACGTATCGTTTCTTGATTTATCATAAGAGATATTCAAATCAAATCATTTAACTATCATTATCTATATATATATATTATGTCCTGTCTTTTTAATCTATTTATCTTATACCCAGGATTATTGAATAAGCCAGAGATGATTTTCGTTTTTATCATTGCTGCTACTACTATTGCAGTCGTTACGTACAATTTATTATTCTCTTCATTCGCATTCCTTTACCGTACTAATCAACATCCAGCGTATTAAATCTTTCATATACGTCCTTTCAACATACTAAATCAAATCACATTATTTGATAGTACTACTATACATACTACGCACATTCAATTATCCTATTAAACAAAAGCTACACAAGGCAATACAGTGTACATGTTTGTATTTTTTAAATGTAGATGTTATTTATTTTGCTAAGCATCACTGTAATGCAAGATACGGTCGTATCTAATCTCGTATCGTACTGAGTTAAGAAATGTTTACAATCCTCCGAATAAAACACCCACTAAAGTGGCACCCATAGCAACTCCGACTCCAGCAAGCATATAAGATGCTAGGGTAGATCCAATAGATTGTGGTTGATTATCATTATCAGTACTCGCCGGTTGAAATGGTGACGATATTTTTAATTTATTATTGTAATCATTCTGCTGCTGCCGTTGTTCTTCAAGTAGAGACGGAAGACTTTGATTTTGTGTACTACTAGAAGTAGTAGTAACCGCTACAGGAACATTTTCGATCTTTTTGACCTTTCTGGGATCTCTTACAATCGTCCTTCTTTTATTTGGAGTGTTAGTTGTAGCTTTTGATAGCAATACTAAAGATCTTCGAAGCATGTTTTTTTTTTAAATTAAATTATTATTTCTGTTCTACTGCATTCACCAATATTTTCTATCAACACCACGCCAAAGACTCACTCTATTCGATATGATCGTTAAACTATCAGATTATGTTTCAACTCGTTAAAAATATAATCTACCACAACAATGCTGGCTACAAAGTATCCACCATGGGTTGCTACATCAGTAGAAGTATGCTGATGAGGTGAGCTTACTAATGCTTAAAATGAATCGCTAATCTCATCGTTGATCGTCTCGAATGTGAGTATGAATCACGAGTACGAGTGAGTCGTGCGGAGTACGGGAAATTGTTATAGCTGAATATTTGCGTTTTTTTTTTCGAACAAAGCCATAATGTCATAATGCGTTACTCCTTTGACACGCACGTTTCAAATTGAAATATCGGCCACTCATTTTCCGTAGATTCGACTTCAGCGCGCAAAAATTGCTTTTTAGAGGCACTGCGTGCAAAGAAAACAGGCGAAAATGCTTTTGATTGGTGCTCTTTCTGCAAATCTGATGTGTTGTGTTTGAAAACTAGAAACCATCCAATTTTACGGTAGCCGTGAAAATACAAGATGTGGTGTGGCATCCGCCGATTTAAAGTTACTTCGAGTTTGAAGTATCTCTTTTGAAAGAAGTTGCGGAAGCAAACAAATCGGGGCCTTTAACAAGACAATTCATATTTGTACGAAACTTGGTCATTGTTACTGAAGGATTACACGAAATCGATCGACGAACACATCACAAGTCGAGACAAGAAGCTATCTATATTCGTTCCTACCTACCGCATTGATTTAAATATTTATGTCCTTAGTTAGTTATAATATTTTATACGAGTGGATCATACAAGTACGCAAACGAGAAATAAAAAGAAATAAGAATAAGTAGAAATACTACTAGTATAATATAATATCATGAAGATTCCAAGAGCTACCCTCCTTTTAGTCCTTGGGGTTAGTACAACCAGTGCATTTATTCCTGCAACGAAACCATTTTCCGTCGTCACACCGTATAGTTTAATTTCATCATCAAAATTATCAAGTACAAAGTTACAAGATGAAGAACTCTTCAAAGATTTGGATAGAAATGGTGCAATTGCGAGTGATATTGCAGATCTTATGAATGCACCGGGTAGTAGTAGCAAACCGAAACCGACAAAATCACCTCAAGTTTTGGAAGCCGAATTAATGAAAAAGACAAAGACAGATATTAAAAGTATGATGAAGAAGTATGAGGGTCTATCTGGTGCAGCTATCGTGTACTTAAAACTCCTCACTGGTGGTGTTGAGGTTGTGAATGGATATTCCGGGGGTGCTGTCTTACCACTTTTGGATCAATTCCATCCAGATAATCCACGTCATGCTGAAATCGGAAAGAAAGCAATCCGATGGATTACCAACTCGAATGAATCATCGTCTGGACATATTGCGGAGGGATACGCCAAATCGTATCCTGTCAACCAGGAAACCAAACCTGTTGGTGTCGTTGTTGCTACATCAGGACCGGGTGTTACCAATTTAATCACTCCTCTTCAGGATGGTATGTGTGATGGTGTACCTATGATTGTCTTGTGCGGACAGGCAGCCACAAATGCCCCAGAAGATGCATTCCAGTCTGCACCGGCCGTAGAAATTACTACGCCATGTACAAAATGGAGCTACCAGATCAAGTCGGCAGCAGAACTTCCATTTGTGATGGACTATGCATTTTATATTGCCACTCATGGCCGACCTGGTCCTGTCTTTGTTGATCTACCAAAAGATTTGCAAAATCAGATCTTAACACCGGAAATGATCGAATCCTACGTTGAAACGACTATTCCCGATAAGCAACCCAGCGATGAAAGTGGATTAGCAAGCTTATACACCGGCTATAGAGAGGAGAATGGAGAAACCTTCAAGGCGATCCGTCTTGGAAATGAAAAGAAGGGATTGTCCTTTGAGATTGACGTTGATGATGACTTTAAATTGGTACCTGTTGCTCAGACTATGGATACTTTCAACAAGGACCATCATGTAACAGATACAATAATCTGGAAAGCTAATGCACTTACTGGAGAACCCGAAAATATTACCAAGGAAGGAAAGCTGGATTTGGATGATCAAATCACAACAGATATGCTGAATTTTATCAAAAGAGCAAAGAAACCTATTATTATTGCTGGACAGGGTTGTAATGATAGTGCCGAAGAACTCAAGATATTTGCTGAAAAGCTTCAGATTCCTGTCACAACTACCTTACACGCCCTTGGAACATTCGATGAACGACATGATCTTGCCTTGAACTTCGTTGGTATGCACGGCCATCCAACACCGAATTTTATGGTACAGGAGGCAGATCTTATCATTAATGTTGGTTCTAGGTTTGATGATCGTATCACTGGACGAATGAGTGATTTTGTTCCTGGTGCGAAAAAGGCGGCAGAGTTAGGTGTCGGTGGTATTATTCACGTTGATCTGCGTCTTTCTGAGAATGCTAAGCAGATCGCACCCAACTTCTTTGTTCATTCTACAGGAAAGAAATTCTTAACTACAATGAACGAAGCTCTTGCCAAGGAAGAAGATTTAGTTCCTCAAACTTCAGAATGGTTGCAAAAGAAGGCAGATCTACAAAAGCAATACCCTATTACCATTCCTAAATTCAATCCTGTAGAAATCACAATGATCGATGAAAATGGAGTTGAAACGAAACGTATTCAGAAACCTTTATCAGCTCAAAGTGCTGTGCAAATGTTGGATAGAACACTTTTGGCTGCAGGGAAAATGGATGACGCCATTTTTACCACCGGTGTTGGAATCCATCAGATGGTAGCAGCGCAGTTAATCACTTGGACACAACCGCGACAAATGCTAAGTAGTGGATCCCTCGGTACCATGGGAGTTTCGCTTGGTTATTGTATCGGGGCCAAGTTGGCAAACGAT
>Ga0115007_10002024_pt1 | contig 12732 bp, 6 predicted proteins | sample ArcOceMetagenome_2_FD_87166 | JGI IMG/M metagenome (GOLD analysis project Ga0115007, IMG submission 87166) | Marine eukaryotic phytoplankton communities from Arctic Ocean - Arctic Ocean ARC135M Metagenome | ecosystem: Environmental > Aquatic > Marine > Oceanic | place: Arctic Ocean | collected... | reverse complement strand
GAAGAAGTACAATTGAAACAATTCTATACAGAATGGAACGGTTATTTAGATCATCTTACACAAACAGCTAGGACAAAAAAATCTATATCCGCTGGATCACTTGACGAGACACCGAACAATAACGTTGCGTTTGGCAAGCACATATCTGCAGACGTAGAACTATCTGAGGAGCAAACGATGCAATTACAAAAATTAAAAGAAGAGACGAGTAAAGCTGGACAACAGTAACTTCCCAATCTACATTAATCAAATAACAAAATTGTATGTTTATACTATTATAATCTTTTTAATTTTTATTATTATTTCTAAAACAAAGACGTTTTTGAGAGGATGATTTAATTTATCGTTCTATGCGAACTACGACGAAAACTTGTAAAAAATTAATTAATTACCAGCCAACGAGAATATTTTCTCACAACCAAGTTTGTCATTTTTATCCCCACCATAACCATATTCGAGAACATGATACAGCCATTGAATTGACACTACATGCAAACCCCATTCGTTTGCCTTTTGCAATTTTAATCCTGTTGCATTTTTCTTAAATATCAAATGCGTGTTGATGTTGCTCATATTATTATGATAAACACCACCGATAGCTTCAATTAGATGAATAATGACTGCCTTTTCAGTTCCCTGAAAACCAGTCAAGGATATTTCAAGTTTCCGAACATCGTTGTTACCGTCGTCGTCGAGTGATTTCATTGGCCACGATTGAGGCATCAAAACCAAAGGCATACGTTCTGGTTGGATTCGTTTCTTCATACTGACACATGCCTGGACCCAAATCGGTGTTACTAAAATTAATTCACATAAGTCATGTCGTTGCAACTGTGAAACAAGTGGACTCGTATCAAGCCGTGGTGGACATCCACCCCAACAAACGATATGACACTTGCGTTTACTACTACTACTAGTTGCTTTTGTTGTTGTTTTTGTCGATGACGAGCCATTGGTACCGATAACAGTATTCTTATTATTCGCATCTGCCCACAATGCATCTAAAAGTTTCATAGAAAGAATTTGGCCCCCATGAGCCTTGATGAATGTTTCTTGTTCATTTATGTCATATTCAACATTATTATCGTGTGTTTCTTTTTTTTCAGAAGACTCTTCGAGTTCTGCCAATGTAGAGCTTCGTACTAATGAAAATAAACATCCACGAAAAACAGAAAAGTTGGACGTAGTCGACGACAATGTTGATGATGATATCTTCGACGACGATGCTTTTGTTACTCCACCTTTCTTTGTTGATTTCATCATCATTTGTTCGTTATTATGGGTTTTATTATTATAAGGCGCTGCTGCTGCTGCTACTGCTGCTGCTGTTGGAGTTATTGGTGGGTACGCCGCTACAGGTTTCAATACATTCTGCGTGTATGAATCAATAACCCATAGGGGGGAGACAGCACGTGGTTGATTAAAATGATGAAATGATACCACCTTAGCTGCCTTCTGTAAAGTCTCGTCACATGTATCGCACAGCAGTATGATAGATATATCTTCATTCATATCCCAATATATTGTACCATTTCCACGACGGACAAGCTTACTGATTTTTTGTTTTAGGTCAACGTTACCTTCAAAGCCGATAAGGTAGAAATGAAGATCTTCAAAAATGGATGATGATGAATGTGGTGAAGAATTTTCATTTATTCCCATTATTATTTGAAGAGCAGGGTCAACCAAAGCATTATTGACAAGAGATAAAAGAGAAGGTTTGGAATCAACAACATCAGATGCTGCTGTTCCTGCTGCTGCTGTTCCTGTCAACAACAACTCGAGTTTATGGTCCGATTCCAATGCTCTTAGACCAGTTTCCGACGTTGAATTCAACCACGATGGTGTTACGATATGAACAATTTGTGGTGTATCCGATGATGATACAGCTAATTTATACTTTGCACCATGTGCTACCTCGGTTATCAAATGTGTATTCTTATCCAAATTCAATTCTCGTGTGTACCTTCCACCTAATGATAAAATGAGCTGATGCAACTCCTCCTTTCTGTGTTGATCATACCCACTCAAAGAAGCAACCACTCCCTGTAACGGGCTTATTATTTTTTGGTCGGCATCAGCATCAGCATCAGCATCTGCATCTACTTGCGACGTAGTATTGCTATTATTTGTATTATCCAGTCGACCGGCGGATAAGGAGATTTCCATCTCGTTTCGAGATCGTTTTCTTTCTCCGATGACAATACCGCTACTACTTGTTGATGACGACGACATGATTTCTAAATGAAATATAAATTTGACAATACAATTGAATTGTGGTATTTGCTACTTGTTACTTGTGTATTTTCATCACTAACATATTGTCTATTGTCAATATATAAAAATTACTTGTGCCGCTACTACGATTTTTTGATTTGCTGCTAAACTTCATTACGCGCATTTACCGCGTACTACACAATGTACGAGGAAAATCAAATTTTATCAACAAAACTAAATACTAAATACTACTAGTACTTCGAAACAAGAGATCCTTTCGATACACCACATTCCATTTGCTCATATCATACTTTGTGCATAATGCACTACAGTATGAATGCCACTCAACTATGTATGAGTGTCTGATTCATTATATTGAAATATTGATAAAGCTATGCATACTGTACTACAGGAATTCGGTGCAGTATTATCCAATGCATTTGCACATGGGAGCTAAACATCTTAATTGTGCAAATGCTACATATCAATATATATTTATCAAGATACTCTGATAAATCTGCAAATCAATCTTACCAGTCTGATACTGTCAAGGGGGGGGAAATTAGGAAAAAGTATTATGTTATCATTTTATAATAGGTTTATGTTTATTTTCATGGAACACATCATCATAAACTATATTACTGTATTCATAGTTTTGATGGTTCAGTTTTTTGATTGCGGTTTGACCACTCCTTATCAATAGGAGAAAAATATTCTTGGATCATGTCATCTGTAACTCCCTCTATAGTTGATGGATTCCACTTCGGTGAATGATCTTTATCAACTAATAATGCACGGATACCTTCGTAGAAGTCCATCCCCGGTCGTACACATGCTTTGGCCATTCGATATTCCATTTGCAGATCTTCCGCCATTGATTTGCATTCAGCACCACGTTTCAACCCTTCTAGGGTAATTTTCATACTTGTCGGTGACATCTTTTCCAGTGTTTTTATTGTCGACCTTGTAAATTCGGTATCTTCTTTCTTTAAATTAATAAAAATGTCTTCTACAGTCTCTCCATTAAATGTATTTTCAATTATTTCGTTGTTGATTTTCAAATTACAATGATCAGTCGGTATCATTTTATGGAATGACATAAGAACGCCTGCGACGACGTCCGTATCCCCTTTATCATTTCCCTTGTCATCATCATCATCATCGTCGTCTTTCTTTCCTACTGTAGCCTCAGCCAATGCAACTTCCAAATCTTCTAATTGATTAGAGGGAATATAATGCGTTGCTAAACCAGTATATATGAGATCGGCAGGTTCCATCCGATAACCGGTTAATGCTAAGTACTTAGCTAATGCCGGTCGTTTTAGTATTCTTGTCATCCACCACATAGATCCAACATCTGGAAAAAATCCTATACCACATTCTGGCATTGATAGGATAGTATTTTCTGTTGCAATTCGATATTTGCCATATATACTAATTCCAACTCCACCACCCATAACAATTCCATCCCATAAAGATACAATTGGTACAAATTTATTGAAGTTGGCTATATCATAATTGACCTTGTATTCATGGTAGAAGAAATCTTCTGGCGGCGGCGGCAGTGCTGCTGATGATGTTGGCTGCTGTTGATGATATTGAAGACCCTGATTGTATACCGACTTCATATCTCCACCAGCACAAAAGGCTGGTCTTTTCATATCTTCTGAAGATGATTTAATAAGAATAGCATTAAGTGATGGATCGACCTTCCATTGTTGAAATACATCATGGAGACAATCTACCATATCTCTGGTTAATGCATGTAACGACTTTGAATTATTTAATAGGAGGACACCAAGTCCCTTCGAACGGGAAGGAAGTATTTTTGTAGTAAACCTCATTATTTCATTACGTGTACAATGTATTTCCTTTCTTTACCTGTCTCTTTCTATCTCTCTTCCCGCTCTCTCTATATATATCTACCGTACAGTATCTGTCTACTCGGTCGCCTTGGTTGCTTCATGCCCAAGATTCATCTTCTTTTTTTTTCTCGATTTCGATCGATTTTATTTATTTATTTTACAGCGCATTTCATTGCATTGTCCGTTTACTGTAAGAAAGAAATCATACTATGCCTACTCTAGCGTTATTTAAATAATAAGAAGAAGCTTCCCGTACTAAGGATTAATGTTTATGCCCCGGAAAAACTTCCACGCGTTTAAATCTCACTGACGTGTTAACGAAACACGCTGTTAACATTTTTTTTTATTTTTGACATCTTGCAGCTCCTTGTTCTCTGTCGTACAAAGTAGCACCACAGACATATTCTGGCATCAGCATACGACTCAATAATGCCGGCAAACTAAGTACAAGCAGTAATACTAAGTAATTATCACTTATGATTTACGTCAGAAAAAGAATTAGCGCGTCATTGCGGGTTGATTGGATGCTATTTTTTAGATGGTGATGCTGTCTTTTTTCTAATCACACCACGTTTACTTCTCTGGTAAATTGAGAATCTTGCGCTACTAGTACACACCTACCGTTTTCAAAGAGAAGCAATCGGAGTAAGCCACCAGATGCTGATGTGAACGTGAAACCCTTTGTTGGTCTTCTCTCAACGCGATTAACAAGCATTGGAGCTAAGCTACTAGATGTAGCTACGTAGTACTAGTAGCTGCAAGTTGCACTGTGACTTTGAACTCCACGAATACAGTAGATGATTGATTTGATCTACTGTAGCTAGTACAGTAGCGAGCTAGTAGTAGTAGTTGAATAGGGCGTGCTTGTAGTTGTATCTGTAGATGTTGAAAAGTAGTGTATCATTTTTTATCTATAAGTTTGTGTTATTATTAGTATTGTATTATTTGTATTCTCTATAAGTTTCGTTTCTTCTAGGTGTGTAGTAGTATTATGTTGTTGTAGAGCTGTAGATGTAGCTGTGTGCTTGCTTATGGGATCATTACATTGAAGGACTTACTTCAGAGGCGAAGAAAATTGCATAAAACAAAGGTCGGAAGATCAGTATTGTAGCAGATCCATATGCAATCGTTTGGACGATGTTTTGTTTTCCACCAGTAACATTAAGAAATGTATTCAATAATGATTTTGGTCCATTTTGAACAGTCTGAAGAACAACTGATGCAGCTTTTGTTGCAACAGTATTGATACGTTTTTGAATCATTTGTTTCAATAATTGCTTTTGTCTTTGAACTAAATAAACAATTCGTAGTAATGGAACAATGATATTGTTAACAGCAAATTGATACAATTGATTCTTCATCTGTTGTAGTTGTGTCATATCCTTCTCTTCAAGATATACATCATCAATCTCTTTACTTAATTCAACAACTTTTTGAATAGTTGGTGCTTCTGGTGATGTTGGTAAATGATGTTTATGAAGTAGCTTTTGACTTGCTAATCCTGCTACACCAAGTACGTACAATGCATCTGCTTGTTGTTGTCTAGTAGTACTAGCAGCAACAACATTGAAATCAGATGAATCACTACCATTATTTCCACCATTCACAAGCCAATCAATAGCCGAAAAGGTTCCTGACTTTTTCGTATCACTATTACTATTCTTGTTGCTCATCGTCTTATTCTTCTTGACTTGTGCTTGTTGTTGTGCTACTTCTTCTTCTCTATCATCACTATGTAACCGCCGGTATCTTCGATCAAGAAATTCAAGATACGCATCAACATTGTCTTGTTCATTATCTCCATTATCAGCAGTTGGACTACTATCAATGCGACTAGTATAAGTTGTTGTTGCTTTCGTTACGTCCCCTGTAGTACTAGTACGAGGATATGATATTAGTTTTCTCCACCATTTTTGTTCTATTGTAGTATTTGGATTATCTTCTAAGTCACTAAACTGTAATCGTGTTGATGTTGATGATAATTGTTGTTGTATTGATCGTTTATGTTGTTGCTGATGTTGTTGTTTCACCCGTGTCAACGATGTGGGTGATGATTTTGTTGGCAACAAGTAATTCGAATTCGAATTTTCAGTACTATAGCTACGTGATATTACAATACTTGCTCTTGATATCGAACCTGTATGAAATGCTGACGCTATTGATACGAGTATTGATAGAAGTAATCCCATTCTAGGAAGAGATTTTATTATAGTACTAAACGACATATTCGATTTCGTTGGTGCTGTTATCATTATTTGTTGCTTGTTAGATGTCATAGTGGGAGTCTTATTGTTGTGTTGTATGTGTTTTTCTCTTTTTGCTTTGTGTTTGTTTGTGAGTTATGATGAGAATGATATCAAATATAATAAATGATTTTTGAGACAGCGAACAAGGGTTGGGGTGAGTGATATGTGCGTTGCAAATGCGTGCAAACCCCGTGCAAATTGAACGCTTTACAAGTGTTACTTACAAGTGCCTTCGCGGCAAGAGTTAAACTCTCTCAAGAATTTTTAAGCGATTGCCATAACCCCACTCCGAATGACCGTAGCTTGACCGAGTTCTGGACAAATTCTGATACTGAGTCTTATAAATATTCTGTTCTTGCTGTCATAATTTTTGCGAAATATATCAAATTGACCAATTAGAATTCATATTGAATAAAAAACGACATCAGAATTCCATCAATTCTTGTCATTTCTAAATTCCAAATTCCATTTCGCCCTTATTTCGACTTAATCGAACCAATATATCGAACAGATGCCGGTAGACAAAGTCACACTAACTAAAATCTAACATTTTTAATTGGCTAATCCATATATTTTGCATTTTCATATATGGATTATTGACACGAACCGTAATAAAGTCCAAAGTCATTGTTGTAATGTAGACTCCGTTGAATGAATCGTACTTATGTAGAATTGAAATCGCCAGAATTGACACGCTTTGTCCGTCTGGTTCGTGTGCTCAATACGTGGGCAATTCAGCGTGTCATACAGGTTGTGACATACAGTAGAGGATAAAACGATAAAAACGTATCTTAGAAATGAATATAGCACTAATATATGTATGTGGTATGCGATGTGGTCATATGTATGTGGTATGTGGTATGCGGATGTGGTATGTGTTTCCTGATGCTACTCATACCACTAGTACTGTATAGAGAAAGCCTTCACCTACTACTAGTAGTACAGTAGTTGGAATGATACTAGTATGTGATCCATTCACCTTTTGTAGATGTTCTGTTCCTGGGGATTAAATTTACACACAGTAACATATTGTCCGTGCTTGATTGATTGATACCTTCTCCTATGGTTTGTAAAATAAAAGTAGCCTACATAGTCCAATCTTGATTTGCTGCAGTGTCAACGAGTAATAGTGTAGATACAATAATATAAGTACCAACCACTAGCACTACTACATACAAGCAGAGATTACAGAAACTTCAAGTAATCCATAGCAGCAGAGCGATGACACGGCAACTCCATTCCAATGATGGCAAATGATAAGAATATCAGCATTGGTTACAGTTTTGTACAATAAAACAAGAGCAACAAGGATGACACAGTACAGTCAACTAGCACTACTATGTCACACATAATATACAGTACAGTAAGTGCAACTCTAGTTATTTATTTGACCAACACATACTGTAGTACAGTAGTACGCACTGTAGTACAACTAAATAAATAATGGCTTACTGTACTGTACGCTAGTACTGAGTGGAATTTCGATGCTAATAATAGCCCCAAATATCCCCCTCTTATCTCGTCACCCCCAAAATCCCCACACATACAGCCAGCCATTCGTTTTTTTGATTTTCTCAACTCTCAACACTCCAAGACGGAACATTTTGTAAACAAGCAAAATAGATATTTCAGCATCATCCCATTACAATTACTACCTGTACAAGTAACTTCTACAAGAGAGCTTAGCGTTACCCGTAACTTATATAGAAATAGAAATAGAATAAAAAGTAAAGAAATCAATTATGTCTTCATTATTGGGATCCATTTTCGGTAGCAATAAGGATGAAGCTGATGATCAAAATTTGTTTAAAAAGTCGAAAGCACTTCCGGATCGACCTCAACACAAACCTGTAGTTGTACCTATTCGCAAGAAAACAAAACGTGATGAAGAAGAGGAAGCTGCGTATGCTGAAGATGACAACGAAGAATTGACAAAGAAGAAGAAAACGAGGAAGAAGCAAAAGTTAAGCAGGGACGAAGTCAGCGAAGACGAAGACGACACGGACGACAAACCTGAATCAAAACAACCCAAGAATAGCGTCGATGAAGACAAAGATTCTACTAGTAATGAACCAGAAAAGAAAGACGAAGAACGGACAGTCTTTGTTGGCAACTTACCGCTATCAATTACTCGTAAGAAATTAGCTGCTCTTTTCAAAGACAAAGGTTGTGGACCGATTGCTAGCTGTAGAATACGATCGGTACCCGTCACGGGGATCAAATTGCCACAAGATCGCGCCGGTAATCAACGAATGATGAAGAAGGTCTGTGTTAATACCAAACAGATCGACAATACTCTAATAGACACTGTTCAGGGTTATGTTGTATTTAAAAATTTAGATACGGTCGCAAAGGCCCTTGAACTCAACAATAAACTTGTTTTCGAGGACATGAGAATCCGAGTCGACCGAGCTACGCCTACAGTGGATCCATCACGTAGCGTATTTGTGGGAAACTTACCGTACGGTACTAAAGAATCAACTCTTCAGGACCACTTTCAACAGGGTTGCCTATTTGAAGACGGGGACGTCGTTGGGGTTCGTATCGTTCGAGATAAGGAAACCTTCCAATGTAAAGGTTTTGGATATGTTCTATTTAGCGAGAAGAGCTTGGTACCAGCTGCCCTGAAATTGCACCAATCGACATATATGAAAAAGTCAATCCGAGTCATGGTTTGTGGTAAAAGACTTAAAGGAAAGAAGGGCGATACTCGACCAAAATATAAGGCAAAGCCAGAAACAGGAGAACAAAAAACTACTGTTGGTGCATTCCGAAGAATAATTGGCAAACAACAAAAGGAAGCTTCTGTAACCCATAAACGAAAACGAGGAGGAGAAAAGAATAAAAATGGGCCAGGTACGAAAGCAGCAGCGGGAGGTCTCAGTAAGAGGGCTGCTCTGGACAAGAAAGTTGATATGAAAGTGAAGAAATTAGAAAAACGAGCTTCAAAGGGAATGGGAAAGAATAAATCCAGATAAAAAATTAAGGATTTAGATCACCATGTCTCGATGTAGGTGTTAATAATCACAAATGCAACTACTAATACTATAGACAACTAGTACCATGGATAAGCTTTGATTAATTGTACAATTATTATATTATACACATAATCTACATCTACCGTAAGTATGTTTTTTTTACAATTTACTACGTATAATACTTCCAAATTGTGCCACAAGCTTATGCTTCAATATTTTCCCAGATGAATTTCTTGGTAATGTTTCTAAGAAAAACAAAATTTTAGGCCGTTTGTATCCAGCTAGACCATTCTGATGGCACCACTCTTTTATACTACTGATAGAAATACTGTCATGCTGCTTAGTCACAACAGCACATGCAACGATTTCTCCAAATCGATCATCTTTACGTGGAAAGATAGCACATTCTATCACTTTCGGATGCTAGAGGAGAGAGAGAGAGAGAGAGAGAGATAGAGGGAAACGAAAAAATAAAACAAAGTCAGAATAATGCGACGCACAAATAATATTAATATATTTTGAAAGTAATTTTTTTAAACTCAACATACCAGTTGTATAACTCGTTCCACCTCTTGCGACAGAACTGTTTCGCCACCAGTTCGAATAACATCCTTAGCTCTACCACCAAAGTAGAGCCGTCCCTGTTCGTCCCAGAATCCTAAATCATTACTTACAAACCATTGGCTAGTGGTAGTGTAATATTTTTTCCCACGTTGCCAATAACCATTCATAACGTGATGTCCTTTTGTAGCAATTAGACCCAATTCATAAGGTTTCAATATTGGTTCTAACACAGTAGTTGCTGCTACTGCTGTTGCGTTTTGAGGTGATGACGTTCGAGGGTATATTCGAAGCTGAATATGACTTGGAGGTATTCCCACACAATCTCCAGCTATTGGTTCGGTTCCATTGCTACTACCACTACTTGAATTCAACGATAAGAAAGTCAACGATGAAGCTGCCTCGGTACATGCGTATGTTTGTACTATTCTAGCATTTGGAAAAGTTTGTCGTGTCTGTTGAAGTATCTTATCTCCTGCTGATTGACCCCCTATCAAGATCAAACGAGTTTTGAAAAATTGCTGTTGTTTATGCCTTATCTTATTATTCACTGAAAAAAAGGAAGCAAGCATAGCAGGAACTACAACAAGAGTATTCGCTGGTAGAATTATATCTTGAAGGGACTTGGAAATATCTTGTACTTGGAAGCTTCTATTCGTAATACTGCTGGTACTTGTAGTTGCAGTATATTCTCCTCGTGCCGGAAAAATCAAACGTCCTTTTGCTAATAGGACAGAAATAAAGCTACTTAAACCACCGACGTGGAATAGAGGGACTGTTGTTGCTAGCATAGCAGTTGCCGTAGAGTATCCACATGGCTCATAATTCTTAGCGAGAGCTTGTACTAAAAGTGCACGATCGCCCAGTCGAACACCTTTAGAACCACCGGTTGTTCCGGACGTAAAGAGAATTATAGCGTCGTTCTTGTTTGCTTTTTCTTGATAATTCTGCATCCTTCGTTGCAATATTATACTACTGCTACTACTTGTACCACTATCGGTATCGGTACTTTTGGGATAAGAAATCGACGGATAGGGCGAAGTATATGATGTCATATAGGTATGTGAAAATATTGGGATTGATAAACAGCAGGTGTTGTGTTGGTTATACATCCCCATCCCCATCAAACCATTAGATACGTGACGTGCCGCATTTTCTAACAAGGTACTATTATCGTGTAATATAATAGTGTATATTTGTCGTCGTCGTCGATTATTAATGTTATCCGTCGTAGATTTTAATGAGGATATCATTTCGGCGGGTGTCCATCGAGTGTTTAATAAAGCAGGAATTGTGGGTCTTAACGTCGGAGAAGTACATGCCAGGACCGACAAAAGCATATCTGGTGAATTGTTCGAAATATAAGCAACTACAATATCGTCGTCGTCGTCGTTTGTATTTGTATTTTTGTTTTTGTTTTCGGAACGAATACGAGTGGTGAAATTCTGAATAGTATTCTGAAGCCATTCTTTATGTAATATCAAGCATTGACCAAAAGAATCGTATGATAATACTTTCGGTGCAAGTATACCTCGTCCCTCATCATTATCATTATCATTATCATTCTCATTCCCATTACTGCTATCATATTTTGTAGATTCCTGCTGTAGAACACAACACGAAAGTGAACCCGTCGTAGGATTATTAGAGATACATAATAATTCCGATACTAAGTTTATTTGTTGGCTATAATCGGCGGCAACATTGTTGGACGTAGACATATTAGTAGTAGATGATGATGCTGATTCTTGCTTATCCATTGTATTTTCAATGTGGAAAATATTGATGCGGCGATGATTTAGATTTGATGCGATTTTTATTTTTTTCTACTGTACCATACTGATAGCAGTGTATTACGCTATGTATCAACAGTATGATACATACCCTATTTTCACGTGCCGATATCTTAGTGTGTATGTTTGAGTAGTGAGTCGTCATTAACAACACATCAACTGCAAAATTAATGTAACAACAACGGTAACACATCTCTTCATAAAAGTACTAGAACAACTGAGACTTGATTCAATCGTCGACAAGTACAGTGACATTCCAGAAATACAGAAAAGTATACGATAATAATAATAATTATGATGAACTTGACTAAAAAAGTAGTGGGTATTGTTTCATTTCTAGCCGTTGCACGTACAGCGTCAGCTTCGGTATTCCTTGGTGGATCGAACGATGGGAATAGTAAAGGAACTTTCGGTGGGATGAGCAGCATGACATCAAAGCCGCAAACATCTTGTCGAGTAACCAACATGTATCATCAAAAGATGTCGAAAGATGAAAACCAACGACAATTGATTGCTCGAACTATTCGGCGTCAGATCAATCCAACTGCCAATGGTGCCGCGATGGCAATTCCAGGTACGTTTTGTTTTTTACGTCTGTATGATGTAATATGTGTTACGATATATATATATATTCAAAAAAAAATCGAATCCTATGTTTTTCGCTCTCTCTCTCTCTCTCTCTCACCTCAATTTTTAACGCTTATTTTTTGTTTCCCTTCCAAAATGAATGTTTGTACTGTAACCTTCCCTTCGATTATTATACATATTATAATGAATCATACACGTAATTGATTGATTGATTGATTAACTGATTGAAGGTTATGGTGTTGCCGAGCAAGTCTTTGTTGGTGGATTTGCAAACTTTTTGAGTGTTTATAACATTATCATTACGGTTCGTGTATTGTCGTCATGGTTTCCTCAAGCACAGGGTAAGTTTGTTGTGTTGTGTTGTAAATCGTATATCATATCGTATATCGTACGTATGAAAATAATTGCCATATAGTTATTTTCTCTCTCTTCTGGTTTTCTCTCATAAATATATATATATATATATATATATATATATATATAT
>Ga0115007_10002023_pt1 | contig 12733 bp, 13 predicted proteins | sample ArcOceMetagenome_2_FD_87166 | JGI IMG/M metagenome (GOLD analysis project Ga0115007, IMG submission 87166) | Marine eukaryotic phytoplankton communities from Arctic Ocean - Arctic Ocean ARC135M Metagenome | ecosystem: Environmental > Aquatic > Marine > Oceanic | place: Arctic Ocean | collected... | reverse complement strand
TTCTCATATTAAGTATCATATTTAATAAAATTACAGATTTCCGAAATCAAAACATTAATTTTGACCAACTTTTTTTTTTCGCTCCCATGGCGCAATCGGTTAGCGCGTTCGACTGTTAATCGAGAGGTTGAAGGTTCAAGTCCTTCTGGGAGCGTTATTTGACTTCGTAGTGTAGTGGTCATCACGTCGGTCTTTGAATCCGGCAACCCGAGTTCGAATCTCGGCGAGGTCTTATATTTTCAAAACTATTTTATTTCTGAAAACAAGCCCCTGTGGCGCAATTGGATAGCGCACCCGCCTTCTAAGCGGGAGGTTGCGGGTTCGATCCCCGTCGGGGGTAATGTAATTTATAAAATTAAAGAAAAATTAATTATATTATTAAATTAAAACAGGCTCGGTGGTCTAGTGGTATTATTCTCGCTTTGGGTGCGAGAGGTCCGGGGTTCAATTCCCCGTCGAGCCCACAATAAATTCTTTTCACACGCCGCTGTAGCTTAGTGGTAGAGCGTTAGTCTTGTAAACTAAAGGTCGGAGGTTCAATTCCTCCCTGCGGCTTAACCTTATTTTAATAAGTAGTATTTTCAAATACTTATTAAAGATATTATGTCAAGTAGATAGATAAAACAATATTTCAAAACAAAATAAATACAAATTTTTTTTGTATATAGTATATCATGTCTATGTCTTCTTCTTCCGATTGGTACAAACATCTTCGTAAATCTAAACTTACCCCACCTGATTGGGGTTTTAGTGTAGTATGGCCTCTTCTTTATGGTTCTATTGGTATTTATTACACTCTTATGATTTTGTTTACTTCTTGCTCGACATTTCAATGTATACCTCTTATTCTATTTACTATACAAATGGGTCTCAACTTTCTTTGGCCTATTGTCTTTTTTAAATATGAAAAACCTACGCCCGCATTTTTTATTATTCTATCTATGGTAGGTCTTACAATAGCAACCCTTTATTATTCATCACAAGTTAGTCTTTCATATACATATATTCTTATTCCATATACTGTATGGATTTCATTTGCTTCATATCTAAACGGTTATATTGTATTATATAATAAATAATACCGCAATAGTAACAACAAAAATATATTTTATTTTATAAAAAATTGAAATTATGTTTGTCTATAACCAATAAGTATTTACACAACACACAAAACACAAACAAAATGGTGACATTTAGCGATATTTGCAAGTGCTCTTGTATGGATATTATTTATCATGACTATAATGATTATATTCTTTCTAAAAAAGAGATAGGTTCTATTTACAAAAAGCTAATATCTAAAAAACAAATCACAGTTGAAGAATGTGAAAAACTTATTGAGACCGTGAAATTTGATTTCTATGCTTCGACTGTGGAAACATATGTCGAAAAAGGTTGCTACAGAAATTCTTCTAATATTTTTAAAAGTAATCAGCTCTTTCACAATTGTAAGAACAAACAAGAACGTATTGAACACCAAGAATATGACGATTATGGACCGATTGGAGAACCGGAAATGAGTGTTATTACATGCATAGAAGGATTTGTCGAGATTGCCAATGATTTCAACGATGGATTATTTATAGGACCACCTGTAATTGATGTGGTAATAATGACATTTATGTTGAACATACTTGAAAACAATGATGTTCTTAATTTAATTTACAATGCTACAACACCACATTACGAAATGCTTCTCGAAGAGTGCTTCTATTGTATTAGCAAATTTTGTGGTATTTTCGATATATTCTTAAATAAAAAAAATGACCATAGTAGATTTCGTAATTCTTCAATCATATACAAAATTACTTTTCATAGATTTAAAGGGTTTGAATATTACTTTAAAAAAATATTTGGTTACTCTATAATTATTCGAGACATAGGAATTCCCGATGAACATCAGCAAATCGTAAATAATCCTGACTTTAAAAATATGATTTATGGACATCCTCTAGCGTCACATGGACTTTGTTATGAATCTATGAATGCAATAGAAAGTCTTTACGAATAAAAAATAAAAAGGTACAAAATAAAAATTAAATAACATTTTTTTTATTTTTTACATCTAGGTTCTTTCCCATTAGTGATTAGAGAAATCAGATGATTTAATATTGGGACATCTTTTATAAGATTTATCACCAAATTTATGTATCTCTTGGTTATATTTCTCAGTTTTTTCTAAATTTCATGTATAACAATAATATTTAGATGGGGATATTTCATTTTCTATCCCCCCCCCCTTTGTCTAACTGGCATATTTTGAACAACGGTTCCCGCACGAACAGCACCTCCTTTTAATGGTATTGGTTTTGATAATTTTTTATTAGATTTCAAATCTAATAATTCTAATTGAGCTACTTCATTTGCTAATTTTTCTTTTGTATTAAATCTATATTTTATATCAAAATTAATTTCCGAATCTAAATCTTTTTTTGTTTTTTCAGTGCATTTTAAAGGTCCTTTATACTTTTTATAACAAGAAGGTTTATTTTTATATTTGATATATAATGTGCGATAGACCTTTTCTAATTCTGCCTTAGTTCTATTACCAGTATTATTTTTTTGTGATTTTAATTTTTTTTGTGTATTTTCAAAATGTTTCACATTTGCTTTTATAGTATTAATATTAGCAGTTTTAACTTTATCTAATACCCATTGGGGTGTTTCTTGACCACCTCTAGAATGTGCGGTTTTTAAGATTTTAATCCATGCTGTTCTATATGATTTATCTGTCCTTGTATGACCGTCTAGTTTTTCTTCCTCCTCGACTACCACTACTACCGCTACGACTACGAGTACTACGAGTACTACGCCTACTACGACTACGACTACGACTACGACTACGACTACGAGTACTACCGCTACGACTACGACTACGAGTACTACCGCTACGACTACGACTACGAGTACTACGCCTACGGGGTGGCATACCTTGTAAAGCTTCAAAACGTCTTTGTAAATCTTCAAAGTTTGGTAGTGAATTATTAAAAGGTCCTACTCCAGAAGAAGATGAAGAACCAGAAGATACGCTAGATCTAGAACCAGAACTAGAAGCTGACGCAGTTGGAGATAAAGGAACTGGAATGATATCATTAGGAGATACTTGTTGAACTAAAGCATAGTATTTTGTATAAGCATCATCTAAATTTGTTTGTTTTTTTATTAATTCTTTAAACATACCGTTATCGTATTTTCCATCATATATAATTTTGTCACGGTGCATTTTTGATAATTTTTTTATAATTTTGTTAAAGTCATTAATCATTTTTGTAAGTTCTTTAAGATTACGACGCATATCTGGACTGACAGTCATTATATAATATAGTTGTATTTTTATTTTTAGAAGTTTTTATTATTCCTTTCATGTTTCCTATATAACTGTATAAAACATAAATACAATAAACTATATACTTCTAAAAGCTTTACATTTCCTTTAATTATTGGTTATCTAATATTGTTTGATTAAAATAAATGACACTATCATGAGTTCAATAAACGAATCTAAAAAGTAGAAAGCATTCATACTACATATTGGGTGTTAATAGAATTATAAATACACCAAACATGCTAGACAGATTAGAATAATAAATTTATTATTTTATCGTTTAAACAAAATATATTTTATCTTTTTTTTTAATAATTGTAACCATGGAATCTTATTTAAAAAAAAATTTAATCACATATATGGGAAATAAAAGAAAACTTGTTTTTGAATTGCGAACCATTTTTGAAAATCTTATTCAAAAACTTAATAAATCTGAAAGAGAAAAGGTATTATGTGGAGATGCCTTTTCAGGTTCAGGAGTAATATCACGTGTTTTAAAAACAATAAGCGATGAACTGTATGTAAATGACAATGCAAGTTATGTTGAAACTTTAAACTCTTGTTTTCTTGCCTCACCAACAAAACTATGTCGAGAGAAAATAGAAAAAGAAATAAAAAACGCAAATACATATGCCTACAAAGGTACTGAAAACACACCTTATTTTATAAGAAATTACTGGGCACCACAAAACGAAAATAATATTCAAGTTATTGAAAGAGCCTATTTTACAAAACAAAATGCCACTTTAATTGATAAATATATGTTTTATATTTTAAATTACTGTAATCCTACATACAGAAACTATTTGAAAGCCATGCTTTTAGTGGAATGCTCTATACATAATAATACAAATGGACAATTTTCAGCATTTTATAAAGATGAAAGCGGTATTCCAAAATATGGTGGAAAAAAAGAGATTGACATAAAACGGATTACACAACCTATAGTATTAAAAATGCCCGAATTTTATAATAATAAATGTAAAGTACATATCGAAAAACAAGACGCAAATGAATGGGTAAAAACAATTCCGGAAGTAGACATTATGTATTTAGACCCACCTTACAATAAACATCCTTATTGTATTTATTATTTTATGCTTTCTATTATTAATAATTGGAACACAACAGAAACTATTCCTGATACCTATAGAGGTCAGCCAAAGGATTGGAAAACATCAGATTATAATAGTAGTCATAAAGCATATGAATGTTTCTCTCAACTTGTTAAATCCATAAAGGCAAAATATATTGTTCTTTCTTACAACAATAAAGGTATTTTATCCAAAGAGCAAATCATAGGAATCCTTTCTGAAAAAGGAAAAGTAACTATTGAATATTTAAATCATAAGACATACAATAAATTAGAAGGTATTGCTAATTATAAACGAGAGAAACCAAAAACAGAAACCAAAGAATTTGTTTTTATTGTTGAAGTAAAGACAAGTGTGTCAATAATTTAAAACTTAAAAATAGGAACAGGCTCGTTTTTTCTTTTTTTATCTATAGGAAATGTACCAGTTTTACGATACATTTCTTGTTTTCCTGGACAAAATAAACGCATATTTCCCAGCATGGATTTTATTTCTTTGGATATTTTACTGTTATGGTGAAAATGTTCTACAATGGCTTTTAAAATTATAATTGTTCCTAAAAACACATATTTCACTGTAATAGAAAAGGGGATTACTCTTTGTAATTGGTCCAAAAACGGCAAAGCAATATAAAGCATACTATAATAATTTGGAAAGTAAGCTAAAAATTTCTTTTGGTCTGTTTGTAAAAATAATGTGGTTCCAATAAAACGGAAAAAGAATAAAAATGTTAATAATACACGATACGGCTTCATAAGTGGAATAAACCACATAGCAATTAAACCAACAAAGTGACCCCATGTGTCAAATATTTTATCGCGAATATGATATCCAATATTTTCACGACATATATTGGGTTCAAAACTATCCAACAATCCATCTACAATTAACATGCCCAATGATGGATTTAAAAATGAAAAACCCAAAATAGGAACTACTAAGCGAACCAAAGCGGTCAAATTCCAGTTCCATTCAATAAAAGTCACACACATTGTAAAGGCATGGACAGCCATTAACGATAAAATAAAAAAGAATTGTTTAAAATATAAATTCATGGTTTACTATTAAAATATGGTTTTATAAAAAATTGAAAACTATTTAAAATTATTATGAAAATTAATTCAAGTATGGAAGTTATTCGCCAAAGTTTCGCAACCTACAAAAATCATGGAGATCGTTTCCTAAAAAATACAAATGAATCTATTCTTGAAAAACTCATTGTTTACGCAAATCATTATTATTACAATAATGAACCTGTATTGTCTGATAATGAATACGACATTCTTCGTTCTTATATTGAAACACAATATCCCAATAATAAGGTTGTCAAACAAATAGGTGCTCCGATTGAAAAAAACAAAGTAACACTTCCTTACTTTATGGGCTCTATGGATAAAATCAAGCCAGATACAAAAGCTCTTCCCAATTGGCAACAAAAATACGATGGTCCGTATGTTTTGTCTGTAAAACTAGATGGCGTTTCTGGTCTTTACACTACGATGGAAGATGTTCCCAAACTTTATACGCGTGGGAACGGAAAAGTTGGACAAGATGTAAGTCATTTGGTTCCGTTTCTGAAACTTCCAAAAGAAAAAGGACTGGTTATTCGTGGAGAATTTATTATGAAGCGTAGCATTTACGATGAAAAATACAATTCATCTTCTGCTAATTCTCGTAATCTTATTTCTGGTTGGATTAATTCTAAAAACATTTCTCTTGAAAAGTTCTATGATATTGATTTTGTATCATATGAAGTCATTCAGCCTGTTATGAGACCTTCATCACAAATGGATTTTCTTAGTCGTAAAAATGTAATTTGTGTTGAAAATATGGGTGCTCATAGTATTAATAATGAAACGCTTTCTGAACTCCTTGTGAAATGGAGGAAGGAACATGCTTATGAAAGCGATGGTGTAATTGTTTGTAACAATAAAATTTATTCAAGAAAAGAGGGAAATCCTGATTACGCATTTGCCTTTAAAATGGTTCTTAGCGAACAAATAGCAGAAGCAAAAGTATTGGAAGTGATTTGGAAACCAAGTAAGGATGGTTATTTAAAACCAAAGATTCGTATTGAACCCATTCAACTTGGGGGAGTAAGAATCGAATATGCGACGGCTTTTAATGCTGCCTATATTAAGAAAAATAAAATTGGATTTGGTGCGACGATCAAGTTGATTCGCAGTGGAGACGTAATTCCTCATATTTTGGAGACGATTGTTCCAGCAGAGCAAATTGTTTTTCCATCTTTGCCTTATAAGTGGACACAGAGTAAGGTTGACATTATGCTGAAAAATCCACAAAATAATCCAGTTGTTTTGGAAAAGAACATTACATATTTCTTCAGTAAGCTCAATGTAGAAGGACTTAGCAGTGGAAATGTCTTGCGTCTTATTGAAGCTGGATTTGATAGTGTGGGGACGATTGTTTCGATGTGTAAAGACGACTTCCTTGACGTGGACGGATTTAAAGAAAAAATGGCTCAAAAGCTTTACATAAATATTAAGAGTAAAATGAAGGAAGCCACACTAGGTGACGTTATGGCGGCAAGTAACGTTTTTGGACGCGGTCTTGGAGAAAAGAAAATTCAAATTGTTTTGGAAAATTATCCAAATATACTCACAAGTCATGAAAGTTATATTGAAAAGTTCGACAAGATTATGGAGTTGGATGGCTTTGCTGAAAAATCCACAGCATATTTTCTTGACCACGTAGAAGATTTTCTCAAATTTCTTGATTCTATTGGACAAATAAAAAAACTGGATAAACCTACATCACGTAAACAATCTGCAAATTCAGACCACGTACTTTACAATAAGTCTATTGTTATGACTGGATTTAGAAATAAAAATATTGAAGAACAAATTAAAAATGCTGGAGGTGAAATAGGGTCAGGTGTTTCAAAAAATACATTTGCTTTGATTGTAAAAAATAAAAGTGAGAATACAAGTAAAATTCAAAAGGCAACTCAACTCGGAATTCCACTTTATATTCAAGATGAATTTGTAGATGAATATTTTAATTAAAATACAAAATCATACTCAATAACTTTCTTCAAATCATATCCAAAATAAGAAAACATTTTTTTTGTTATAATTTTTCTACAGTTTTCAAAATTATAATTCAAGAGCTTTATCATAATTTTCAAATACATTTCTTGTGACCGTTCATTTTCTAACATTTTATTTCCTTTTTCAAGAATTTTAAAATAAGCCATTAGCTTTCTGTGGACGGCAATAATCATATTGTCAAAACGTTGATGTGTTTGACGAATCCATTTTCCTTCATGAAATACGTAAAATACGTTTGGCTTTTGTGGAAAACATTTAATTGGAAACTGTTCATATTCCTCTATTGGAAATACCTTTTTAAAAATCATGAAAATACCTTCATAAATGTCCTCTTTGTTAAAATAATTAAAATCAGCCTCACTACATCTATAAGATGCAATATTATCTAAATATGAATTACACTCTGTAAAGCAGTTTTTATGCAACCAATCATAAATATTACATTTTTCTTTATTCTTATTTACCCATTTTCGCATAGAACACAATTCTTCTTCCAAACTGTCAACGCGCTTCATAAGGTGTTGAATAATTAAGGTTGTTTCAGATGGAGTAAAATTAGTTTGTTCATTGACATTTGTATTTTTGTATTTAACTATTTGTTTCATGTCGCACATGAGTTCATGTCGTAAATAAAACGACTCACGGCTATAAGTTTTGCTACAAAACGTACACCTATACATTCTGAATAATTGGTATGGGTTATTAATTTTTAAACTTTTATTTTCAATTTTTTATTTCTCTCTATAATTATAAATGGAGACCGAAAGCAAATATGGAAGATGTAATATTTGTAGTTCAACAAATGAAACAAAAGATAATCAAGATGTTGATATTATTAATAAAAGAATTAATAATCGCGTTCGTGTTCCTGGTGGATTATTTACAATGAATTTGAGCGCATTGACTTATTCTAAAAAATCAGCCAGCGACTACAATACAACCTACATTAACCGCACAAATAAAAATTCATATATAGGTGTTCGTAGTTCTTTACGTGCTAAAACTCGTGAAGTTGCCAGCCCAGGAAATGCCAAACATGGTTCTTATGATAGATATTTATTGAAAAAGAAGAAAGAAAACTTTGTTTTAGACGCAAATGGTAAAAATAATGGTATTATTACAATACCTATTGCGACAACAAAATGTAATAAAGATTTCTGTGCTATTGCTGATAAAGTAAATAAATAATTAAAAATAGTATAAATAGTTTTTTTATACTATTTAAAGTATGGACCGCGTTCAACAACTACGCACTGTTCAAGACGAAGGTTATGAGCTTTTCAAAAAAAAGAATGCTGATTATGGTGACGCATTTGCCAAATATGGACCAGTTGGTGTAATTATGCGTATGGAAGATAAACTTAAACGTTATTTGAGTATTACCAAATCAAGTGTAAATTTAGTAAATGAAGAAAGCTTACGTGATACTCTCATTGATTTACACAACTACAGTGCTATGGCAATTATGCTTATGGATGAACCAAATGAAAATAAAAATAAATCAGATGTTGATTTTTCAAATATGTCACAATATATTTAATCTTTTTACATATTTGGAATTTTCAAATGAACATTTAAATTTACTCACATTTATATGAGGAGTCAGGCATTACCATTTGATAATATTATAAGTAAATTTGAGGGTATAATAGATTGTATTAATAATAATTTCATAAAAAAAAAATACATTAAAAGAAGTTTTTACTAATATAAGTTTATTTCCGGATGATTTAATACTAACAAATGATGACTATAAGGGTTTGGCTTGGGCTATTATGAAATTTTATCCATATTTAGATAATAATTGATTTTTTTAATATAATTTTTATTACTTAATGAATTAACAAAGGTGTAAATTAAATACACTGGCTTTCATTTTTAAAATATTCTTCAATAAAATCACTAGGTACTGTAACGTAAACAAGTGAAATAAGACCAACCAATATAGCAGACAAATAACCCAAATACGTCATATCTTCTTTAAAATCATTTCTATTAATAGTATTAGTTGGAATGTTTTTGAAATGCTTAACCATATAGGTTTCTTCAAGAGTGTAACCTAGCTTTTCATAGTATCCACGAACACCTACACCTGAAATAATTGCTACACCGTTTTGATTATATGTCATTGAAACTTCTTCCGCCATTTTTAAAAGCGTCTTGCCAATTCCACGATGCTGTACGGCAGTGCGGTTTTCTGAACCAACAGGAACCAAATCTCCATACACATGAAGCTCCCTAACAATTGCGTTATTTTTCAAGCAATCAAATGTAGTTGTTACACTATCATGATTAATACGTAGACGAATAAATCCAAAAATTACCTTTTTATCCATGCTTTCAAGTGAAATAAAGTATTCAGTTCCATGAGATGTTTCAAACGAACGTGTTACATATTTAGCATATTCCATTTTGTAATCAGGATGACGACCACATTCACGATAGCGAATATCCCAAATATGCTGGTCTTGATCTTCCAGTTCCTTTTCTATCAATTGTCTCAAGTTTGGAAAATCATTTCCCCCTTCAATATAAGTTGTTGGAATATCGCGAACTACACGAGAAATTCGGGTGTAAGGCATACAATACAGTAAACCACTTTTTACCACATCAAACATGCTTAGTTCGCCTGGAGCTACTAGGTTCTTCTTACCGGCGTAAGGCTTGTATTTTCCACTATGAAACCATTCTTGAATGACAGTCCAAGGTGTAACAGAACATGGATACAATTTAATATAATCTGGCGAAAAATCTGAACTTTGAAATACTTCTTGAAGCATATTAGTATCTTTGCGAGGAGTTGTTCCCGGCAAATCCAACATAATATGAAGTTCCACTTTGAAACCATACATGCGACACATTTCAATAGCACGAATCGTTGTTTCTACAGTATGACCACGATTGATTTTCTTGAGAATATTATTATAAATGGACTGTGCTCCTAGCTGTATCCGTGTAACACCCCACCGACGATAATGTTCAAGCCATTCAGGACGATTTACAATATTATCAGGTCGCGTCTCAACTGAAAGTCCAATGACCTTTACCTTTGCGGTCTTATTAATTTCGATTTCTTCTTCAATCGTCAGTGGTTCACGTTTGACAATATCATAATACACATTTGCTCCATATATAATATTACGATGAAATCGCTCCAAATAATCCATAGGAAACTCACTGTGTGTACCACCTTCAATAATGTATTCCAGTTTGTCAGCCTCATGACCATTCTTAATGAGAGTTGTAATTCTTTCATTAATTTGTTTCAACTCATCATATTTATTGCGAAGCCCTCGCGCTACAGCAGGTTCATCGCTCAAATATGACCTTGGTGGAGGCAAATATCCATTTTCTTTTGTAGGTGGCTCATTTGGACAATAATAGCAATCGTGTTCGCAACTAAACTTTTGACCGTTTGGATAAGGATGCATCAAAATTGTAATTACATCTACACCAGACATATTACGAGTTGGACGCTTACGAAGAAGTTTCCACATAATAGCCTCATTGGGAAGTTCCTTTTCGTTAACCAACTTTTTAAAAACGAAAATCAAAAGTGCCTTTGTTACTGTAATACGATACTTGCGATGAAACTTTGGAAATAAAGTATTAAATTTTGCTCTTAGTTTCGGAGTATTTCTATTTTTAATAGCCCAGTCAAAAATTTCTAATATGATTTTTTTATAAATGTCATAATTCGTTTTCAGTTGTTCAAAACGGTTGTCTTCGTGAATAAGGTCTTCCAAATCCGGTACATTCTGTGTGAATTGTTGATAGGTGGCCATAATTGTATGAATACATTAAAAAAAATATTATCTTTATTTCAATTTTTATAAACAAAATCTAACTAAAACAGCTTTCGAGGAACAAGAACCCCCGGTTGCTCCACTACATCTGGAGGCGGACACCAATCACCTAGGTTGTCGTTGTTTTCGTTGTTGATACCAGCAGCTACAAAGTCGTTATGGTTGTTATGTTCCAAAATGACTTCAACATTCTGTTCCCCATCAACTACTTCTCCTTCTTCTAATTGTTCTTCGGCATTTTCATTTTCTTCAGGGCGTCTTTCTTGGTCAATCGCGTCAAGTTCTTTCTCAACTTCTGATAGATAAGAAATTATTTCTGCAAAATCGCCTTCAGCGCGTCGAAAAAGCTTAAAGCAATCAAACGCAATTTCGCCATCTCCAAGAATCTTAACTAATGGATTCTTGTAGATACTTATTGTAATGTAGTCAGTTTCACTCGGAGCGAACCCACCTCCATTTGGCATCCGAAGGTCACCATGACAAATATCACGAAGCATCGCGAAAATTTCAGGTTCAGAATTCCACATAGCGGCGGTATGAAGGCACGTGCCATAGTTGAATTCCGGAAGCAAGTTGTAGTTACACACTTTATCGGGGTCTTTTTCATTTTCTCGCAAGAACACGATGAAGTTGCGCAAGCGAACGGGATCGCCGATGATACACAGGTAGTGCATGTAGTAGCAATCATACAAGTAAGCATGAATATCGGTGTTAGTAATACTGTTATAGAATTCTTGAAAACTTACCTCTGGAATCATTTTCATCGCATCTTCAAGAGAAATACAATTTCCAGCATAGTCATCCATGTTGTAAGGGCGGTTTGCGTCAAGTACAAAAGGGTTGTTGTTGCGAATCATAGTGTTTGTGTTTGTGTTTGTGTTTGTGTTTGTGTTTGTGTTTGTCTGTGGATAAGTGTGTAATGCGTTGAATGACTTAACACAAAATAAAAAATGCATTTCAATTTTTTCAATACTATGTTTGATTTTTGTCTAACCATACCTAGAACGCATTTCTGCGTAAGTAAGACCTTTACCTGTATCTTGGTCTGTAAAAACGTGCTTTACAAACGCAGCATCCCCTTGTGTTACAAGAACTTCGGCTGCCTTTATTTGGTCTTGTTTTTCTTTGTTGTTCATACTTTTTGTTCCCAAAACACGTTGGCGGAAACTTTGGAAAAATGAACGTCGGCTTTGAGTTTTGGTTGTTTGTTCGCCAGTCATGTTTGTCGTTGAGTCTGTATCCATCGTAAGTATACTTAACTATTTCAAATAAATCGTAACTCAATTTTTTCACTAAAATAGAAATAGCATTTTTAAAATCTCGGCTAATTAAATCATAATTAACTTATGTTTCTTTAATTTGCGTCATAGGATAATGCTATTTTTATTTTTATTTTTTATTTACGAGCAGCAACAGTGTTTCCACGAAAACCCTTTT
>Ga0115007_10002021_pt1 | contig 12736 bp, 9 predicted proteins | sample ArcOceMetagenome_2_FD_87166 | JGI IMG/M metagenome (GOLD analysis project Ga0115007, IMG submission 87166) | Marine eukaryotic phytoplankton communities from Arctic Ocean - Arctic Ocean ARC135M Metagenome | ecosystem: Environmental > Aquatic > Marine > Oceanic | place: Arctic Ocean | collected... | reverse complement strand
CTTTCAACGTGTTTGTCAACAACCAAATCATCAACATCCTCACACACACACACACATATAACTTCACGAATTCCTCATGTCGACAACTCGCTCAAGCGATTGAGACCATTTCTGTTTCAAACAATATAAAATTACTTCAATCAAGAGTAGCATCGTAAAGTATAGACATTTGAAGTCTTGAGTTTATTACAACAAAAGATATCGTCGACATACTGACAATAAATACAGTCATCTTTTCTAAAGTTCAACAACAAATACTTTTCACTTCTATTTAAGTAGGAAGTTTCATTTTTTTAATAATTATTTAGCTCTATTATTCTGGGAGTACAAGACTACTCAGGATTTCATAATCAACCGATTCTCCGTATTTGGTCGGACTTGTGTCGTCGATATTGTAGCCCATTTTCTTCGTATAAAAGGACATAGCTTCTTGGTTCGACTTGAAAACAGTCAAAAGTACCTTCAACATTGATTCGTTGCGTGCAATACGTTCAGTAATTCCCATCAATCTCTTCCCGATACCACATCTTCGATAAATCGATTCGATTTGAATTTCGTAGACATATAGTACAGCACATGATGGGCTTTCTTCCTCGTCGTATTCAAATCGGAAATGAACAAAGCCCGCTAGTTTTTCGTTGTCGTCGAGGAGAAGTAGAAAGCGAGCCTTGTCGTGTCGTAATTCCGTCGACTTTTCTTCCATATCAAGACCCCACGAACTATTTTTATACAATTCCCCCATATTTCTCTCGAATAAATCCAGACATTCTTTTATTCGACTTTCCGTGATGTTGCCCGAAGATGCAAATAAAATCGACAAATTTCTTCGAGCTGTTTCTACTTCATTTTCTGAAACCTCGAATGTAAGAACGATACCGTCCTCATCGAATCCACGCAGGAGATCCTCACTGCGATTTGCTGTCGCTAGACGTTTTCGCAATATCTTTAGCTCTTTAGACTTCATCTTGGATCGAGTCGAAGTACTTTAAAAAATAATGAAATCGTCATTGCTTTGTGCATGCTGATTATCTGATGTTTGATGTTTGATAGTAACAAAAAAAATGATGAGTTTAGCGCGCCAAATTAGGTGAAGCGATTCAGATCTTCGATTCGCGCACTACATGACTAGAAAAAGTTCTTAATTTTTTTTCAAAATCTAAAATCTACACTACAGCTCTTAGATTTCTGATTTCATGATTTCAAAATAAAATTATAGTCTTAAGAATTATTAGTATCTACTAAAGAAGGAACAGTTTCCAAATATCAATGCTTACATGAATCTGTTTGCTTTGACTCAAGTCACACTTAACAAACTTGGTACCTGTCATCCCAAAAATTCTTTTAAATTCTTCCCAACCAATATTTCCACCACCGTCAATATCCAAAGAATTCAAAATTTGTGCAATATCATCGTCGGTGAAGGTACTATCCATTTTTCTTAGCAATACATCAATTTCGGAAAGGTCAATTTCTCCAGATTTATCGTCATCAATTACTATGAAAGCTTCTTTTAATTCCTCCACCTTTTGGGGGAAAGGCTTCTTCGTTGCAAAGACTAGTGCCTTCTTAAATTCTCGCCGTAGTACTACTTCACGAAGTCCTTCTCGTACACTGGGGTTGGATTTCATAATACTGTCAAAATCTTTCGGTTCCATTATCTGGATCTTGCACTGTTTGCTCGCACATAGCGCAGTCGTATTTCTCGGACGATCGAATATCGTGCTAAATTCATTGTTGCAAAGAAGGAAATATGTTAGAGCAGAAGTTGCATTATCTCTTTTTTCTGGTCAAAATATTAATAGCGAAAGAAGCTATAAAGCAAGACCAGACAGAAACGAATTTTACGTACGCATATTCTCCAAATAGTTCTCCCGGTTGTACTGAGTACACAGGACGCCCATCCACGCACATATCAACTATTCCATCTTCTACGAGGAAAATATCTTTTCCTTCTTCCCCTTTCTCGTAGATGTAGCCACCGTTTTCGATTGTAACGGCATCGAGACGATGTTGGAGACCGAGGATAGCCTTTGCTCTATTTTGTCTTCTTAGTCGATCCTTCTCACGAACAGATATCTCCGTTGAAGCGCCACCAGCTAAGTACTTTTTAAAATATTCTTCACTGATTTCAATGGCATCAAGCGGTGTTATGCACTTGATGGTTGCGCTGCGCTTTCCAGTTGTACTCAGTAGTGCTCCTTCCCCGAAAAAATCACCTTGCTCAGTGGTCGCCTTGAATCCATCTTTTGTGGACACCTCTACACGTCCTGAGTTGATAAAGTATATCTTGTCACCTTCTTCTCCTTCTTTGAAGATAACGTGACCAGCAGGAAGAAATATGCTTTTCATGTTCTCAGATACCAATTCAGAGAATCCGGAGAGTGAAAGATGGGAATCATCCTCACTTTGTCCATCCTCTGTGTCTTTTTGGTCCAATTTTTTACAGTCTCCTGTCGTAATATATCCCCTATGTTCAGAATCAATCATTTGGAAGGATCGTTGGATCAGAGATGTCTTTTTCGTCAAGTCGTCGTCATCGGAATCATCGGAAGCTTGGACCATGCTAGCAAAGACTCTAGCTTCAAGTCCAGATTTGTATTTTCGGAAGGACTTCAACTTCTTGTCAGAATTGGCGATTTTTCCTGTGTTTGCCGTCTCTCCTCGGATCCATGGATGGCTCAACATTCCTAACGCAGACATTCGTTTTTTTGGATCATTAGCCAATAATCTCTCGATCAGATCGATCGCAGATGGTGACAAATGGGCAGTGATTTGAGAATTCCGTAGAGGAGGCATTTTCCCAGAAACAACTCTTTGATTCATTTCCTGGTCGGTCGACTGTCCATCGATATCGAATGGATGAACACCTGTCAGCATAATGTATATAATAACACCCATAGAAAACATGTCTACGGATGGTTCCAAATGCGTGGGTCTTCTTGCTCTATCTAACATTTCGGGTGGTGAGTACCCAGGAGTGTTCGCAAAAGATTGATTTCCTTTGGCGTCATAAAAAGGGCTATTCTTGTTAATAATCTCTGCACAACCAAAATCTACAACTTTGATTACAGCATCACTGGAATTTTTGGAGCTCAACATGCTGATTGACACAAAAAGGTAATTGGGAGAACGAAAAACAGTGTAAGAAAAAATCGTACTAATATCGTTCCTCGGTGTTACAAGTAATAACTGACGTCTTCAAGATATATTTATTACGTACAGATTTTCTGGCTTTAGATCGGAGTGTACAAGTCCAATACCATGTAAGAAATTTAGCGCTGAACCTACTTCTCGAACCAATCGAGCAGCATCAGCTTCACTGTATGCACCATCCCTGATCAAGTGATCAAACATCTCACCTCCCTGTACTAGATCTAAAATTAGATAGTAGAAGTTTCCCTCTTCAAAGTTTTCATGCAATCCACAAATATTTGGATGATCACCCGACTGTCGCATGTGCATAAAGGCGTCCATCTCTCTTTCGAAAGTAGCATCGGTTGTGTATTGCTTACTTATTTTCTTCACCGCATACAATTCTCCTATATTATGTGATGATAAAAAACGTATTAGTAACAGCAACAGTAATAGTAAAATACCAAATAGATATATACGATCATAATGACAAATTTCGAAACGGTTACGGACAAAGAACATTATTTAAAACGAAAAACGAAACGAAACGCACCTGACTTCTTTTCTTTGCCCAAGTAGACAGCCCCAAATCCACCTTCACCTAAAATTCTCTTCCATTGGACATGATACTTGCTTCGTAGCTTTTTCTTCGTGGCGGCATTTTCCATATGGATATGTGTATTTGGTTGTTTGAAGGCAGAGTCACATGCTGTAACGTTGCTAAACAACTGGGAAGAGAACATACCGCGAAGTAAATCATATTGTGGTACGAACAAATAATCAGCAGTTTTCTTCGATACTACTGATGTACTACTTGACGTCATGCTACTACTGCCTTGCTCTATTATTTTTTGCGAATGCAGTATATTCTCGTCGATCATCTTCGATTCTTCTTGTTTTTTTTTTGGTTCTTCTTCTTGTGTTATCAACAAGGCAGAAGCAACGATACCCCCAATTGCGATTGTGTCACGCAAAAGATACTTGGAGCGCTTATTCGCCATCAACACAGCAAACTTTTTGGTATTAAACGAATACATTATTATTTCGTAGCTGAATAATATAAGAAGTCAAATATTTCTAATCCTTTTCGTCAGTCACTTTACATTGAACAGGCTATGATGTGAACAGTACAATGTAGAATGTGTAGCTCTAGAATTCATCGATCTCGTCTCTTCTGTGGTATGATGTACAGTAATCTGTGATCTGTTATAGTAATATCTCTGCTTGCTTATTATTGCTTCGCCAGTTTCAGATTTTGCCCGCGACATGATGTGACATTACATACAAACATACAACATATGATATATATATATATTATGAAGAAGAATTTATTTGTTCAAAGAGGCTTCAAATATATATTGTAAAAACAGTATGTTAAGGATTCTTGTTTTATTTCATATTTCCTAAAAATAAAAATTCATGTCTCACGGATGATGAACAGACCTCCTCCACTCATTTTTTTGGTGTTGTGCTTTTTTTTTTTGTGGTTTATTTTAGAATTTCACAACACACAACAAAAAAATCTTATGCTGATCTCATGTTCTCATTAGTTAGTAAACAACGAAGACGTTTTTCAGTGACAACCATCACCACACGTTGACAACGCAACTAGTACTTGTGTAAGAAGTCGACTCTATCTAAGACAATGAATACTTAGACTTAGACTCGATACGATATTATATTATATTCAATGAATATAATGTCTTTATATATATGTTTAAGAGAAATATAATATTATGGTATTTCTTTTTCTTCGGTTTCTATACTTTCTATGCTGTATTTTTGCACATGATAATATAGTAGGAACTAAGTCCCATACGATGGTAGTTGCTTTATTGATGGATAAGAGAATACTACTTCGAAAACCATATCATTCTTACATGTATGGTACACAACGACGGAATCATCACATTCTTAATGGTCATCGTGTTGGGATCATTGGGGGTGGTTTAGCAGGACTTTCAACTGCTTATCATCTGTTAGAGAAAGATCCTTCAACGGATATCACTGTCTTCGATCAGCATCCAACACCTGGGATAGGTGGTGCTTCTGCAGTTGCTGGAGGGTAAGTTTTTCACCACGATCTGTTAGAAAGAAAATCACTCGTTTTTGTTGTTGTTGTTGTTGGTTACATCATTCTATGAAGAATATATTATTTGCTACTCTTGATCTAGTTTAACATCATAAAGCTAATGACGACAGTTTATATATCACCAAGATCGCTGAGAATATATGTAACAACTAACTAAACAAAGGGAGAAAAAAAAAACGATACATAAACATAATATGTCTTTCAATACAAAATATACGAAACTAACCTTTTTGTCTTTTCACCCCCTATCATACTCATTCTATTCTCCTTACAGTTTATTACATCCCTTGAATCCTCGAGGGAAACTTGCCTGGAAAGGATTTGAAGGCCTTGCATTAGCAAACAAACTTGTTAATGCTGCATGTGAGTTTGAAAATGATGTTATATTGCGAAATAAAATATATCGCATTGCAATGAACGAAGATCAGGTGACAAAATTCCAAACGACAGCTAATCAGTTGCCCGAATTAGCAACCTGGTTGGACCAACCATCATCCAACAGCAGCTCTGCGGATGATAACAAGGAAAAAGAAGAACTAGATGCCTGGGAAAAAAAATATTTTACCAGTGAATCAAATGATGTATTGGGAGCTCTTAGGCTATCTGGGAACTGTAAAGTTCTACACATGCAGAGCTATATGAAAGGATTGTGGTCGTCTTGTCAATCGATAGGCACTGGTACCAAAGACTGGATTACTCTTCCCGAACAAAAAGAAGAAGACATTGAATGGGAAGAACGTCTTAAAGATTTCGACTGTGTGATCTTTGCTGCAGGGTCTGGATTGTTCCAAACATCATCACTTATGGAACAAAAGGAATTTCCGATTACACTGGTGGGAGGTCAATCTATAGAGATGACGATGAACGACAGTGATGGTGATGACGATGATAAAATATTATGGAATGCTATTTTATGCGGAAAATATGTTTGTCCCATGCTAGAAAAAAATCGTGTGCTGATTGGTTCAACTCACGAATTTAAGGAAGAACCGTTGACGCCAAATCAAGTTGAGGATGAGCTTAAGGAGAGATCATATAACTTTGCGTCAGGAGTATGGGATAATGGGACGATAGATCGAATTACCAGTGCAACTAGAGTACAAAGTAATAGAGGACCCTACGGAAGACTTCCCATCGTTGGTAAATTAAAAAACTGCCAACATCATCCTAATGCATGGATATTTACTGGCCTGAGTGGCAGAGGGCTTCTTTATCATGGACTGTTTGGAGACAATTTGGTTAATATGATTTTAGAAGAAAATACGACAGAGGGAAGCGATATTCTGAACTGGTGGCGACCTAAAATATAAGTTTTTTTTTCAATAAACTAGTGAACTTTATTCTCTTCTTTTTGTGTTTAGCCTGCTTTTTCTGAGACAAATGGACCAACTGTAAAATTGTTCCTTTTTTTTCTACTAGCCATTGCTCTTGTGTGTAGTCTGCACGTAGCTGCGACTCAAGTTCTAGTACTACTTTCCTAGGAGCAGAATACAAAGTGATTCTAACAACATTATACCCATAGTATTAGTCCGTTTCTGAAAAATCTGTTTCTATATTATTATTATTATTATGAGATATCAAATTTTAACAATCTTGCAGGCGTAATCTCGGAAGAACATTCATCGACTGAAGCTCTTGAAATAGCAGTTTACAGGCATACGGTAGGCGGATATCTGCAACTTTTTCACCGGATCTACAATACTGGCACCAATTCTCGTATTGAAGAAGCCCACATGTAAGGCAAACATTTGCCGAAAAAGCATCCGAGGAATGCATTAAACGTTCCATAATAAGATTAGCAGCGCCATAAGCAATAAGACAATCGCGTTCCATTTCTCCTAATCGTAGTCCACCGTCACGGGATCGTCCTTCTGTAGGTTGTCTAGTTAATACTGCACGAGGCCCACGGGCTCGAGCGTGAGCCTTATCCAGCACCATATGCTTAAGCTTCTGATAGAACACGGGTCCTGAAAAGACATACGCGTCCAAAGGCTCGCCACTGGCACCACTATAATAAGTATCCTTGCCCGTGTAGTTCAAACCATTCCGAATGAGAGCCTCGGAAGTTGCTTCTGCAGTGTCCGCAGAGCCATGTTCTTCGCCAAATGCAGATGAATATCCCTGGCGACCGTCATAAGTACCGGACTTTCCAACGAGAAGCTCAAGTAGTTTTCCAACAGTCATCCGAGAAGGGAAACCATGAGGGTTCATAATTAAGTCAGGTGAGTGTCCAAGATCATTAAAAGGCAAATCTTCCTGTGGTACAATCAGGCCACAAACACCTTTTTGACCGTGCCTTGATGCGAATTTGTCCCCAATTTCAGGCCTGCGAACTTGCCGTAGCATAACCTTTATTAAAAATTGTTCGTGTTCATTAGATGAAATGAGGACTTTGTCAACATGACATGGAGCCTGACCCTTAAACGACATACCCGATGGTTTGTACTGCATGGCCGCTGCCGACATGCCCATGTTTAGACCAAGGTCAGCTCCGCCGATATCACCGGTAGTATTTGCTGGTGACTCCTTGTTAACCATAATAGTTCCGGGTTCAACTTTTTCTCCAACCATGCAAATTCCATCCTGATCAATTGCCTTGTATCTTGCATATCGTTTATCATCTTCCCCGTCCGTGAAATTACTAACATCAGGAGGTCCACATGTCCTATCTATTGAGCCGTTTGGATACCGTTTCACACTCGTTTGATGCTTTCGTAGAACCATACATCTTCCATAACCACGATCGATACCTGATTTACTTAGGATAATAGCATCCTCAATATCATATCCACTGAAACTCATAACTGCAATGACGGCATTTTGTCCAGCTGGGATGTTATCAAACCCGACTAAGTCTAGTGTCCTAGATTTCACTAGCGGCTTTTGAGGGTACACCAAAGTATAGATCAAACCATCCATTCTCTCGTATGCGTTCACGCCAATCGTTCCCATTGCTTGTTTACTCATCGCAACAGTGTAAGTATTTCGCGGCGCTTGGTTGTGGTGGGGATACGGAATAACTCCACCAACAACACCAAGAATGGTAAAGGGATCAATTTCTAAATGCGTGTATCGCATTCTAAGATTTTCAACACCCTGCTTGCGAGCAATTTCTAAGTCTTTTTCTGTGACCGCAATGAGAGTATTATTTTCTTCATTACAATCGACATATTCAACAATTCCTTTTCGAAGGAGATACCGAATATCAATAGTTCCCAGAGCTAGTGCCTCAACGTGACTCTGTTTGAGTCTAGGCAAGCTCGTATTTTCATCAACAATAATAAGAGGGCGACATACACGGCCACCATCTGTTGCAATGTGAACGGCCCGCTGTTCTTTGTGCAAGTAGAACGAGACAAATTCCCCAGCCAAGCCCCTCCTTCTCAAGCTTCTTAGATTCTTCACAAATTTAATTGGCCGTGTATGAACTCCAAGAATCAAACCATTAAGAAGCACCAAGTACGCCTGATGAGAGTTAATCTCGTGACCAGACAAACGAAGTACATCCTCTACTCCCAGATCACGACACAAACGTTCAATAGGTTGCGTATCTTCATCGGTTGTAATATGTGCCAACAACGCAAGATTCTTTACAAGACCACAAGCTTCTCCTTCAGGAGTATCTGCAGGACAGAGCATACCCCACTGACTAGCTTGTAATGAACGAGGGCCACTGACTTTTCTTGTCTTTTCAAATTGACTGTTAATACGAGTCATCATACCCAGACAGGACATGAACGACAATCTTGATAGTACCTGGGTGACTCCTGCACGGTCCATTCGAAAGCGTTTTAAGACCCAATTTCCGGTGGCAATCGCATTGATCATACCATTTGTAATGGTATCAGGTCTAATTGACTTTACAACATCGTAAGCCTGTGCACGATTCGGTTTGGAGAGTACCATGTCCGCTTGTCGTTTCAAATCTTTGCTAAAGATCTTGAATAAATCCTCAAACAGTAATGATAATAAATTCCCCGCCAATTCCAGTCTCTTGTTTCCGTAATAGTCCTTATCGTCCAATGACATTTTCCCAAGATGCACAAGGAGCACTCGACGGGTGATATGTCCAACGTAAATTGCCTTGGCTCTAAAATCAAAGTGATGTACTGGAACGTGACTCAAAACAACGCGATCTAAAATTTCTCTTGCTTCATCTTCAGGAGGCATAGGTTTACGATAAGAACTAGTATTCCGTCTAATTTTTGACCCAATGTATTTGAGACCTTGAAGTTGGGTATGGATGCCTACTTTACTCGCTTCCTCTAGCGACAGTGCTAAAGCGGCAACAATAAAGGATTCACTTCCGACGAGTTGCACTGCCTCCACGTCACTCTCAATTCCCATTGCTTTTAAGACGATTGCAATTGGAATGTCTTCTCCCAATGTGTTATTTTTTAAGTAGACCTTTCCGTGTTTCATGGAAATATATGCCTTGGATTTCCGCTCGTGCGTCGAGGACGTGATGCTAGCACATATTTCTCCCTTGCTATCCTTCTCTAAAATGACACGATTCTTAGATAATTGTTCCTGGATCAAAATAACTTTTTCTACACCTTTGACAACGAAGTAACCACCAGGATCGTACGGACATTCTTTCATTCTCGCCAAATCTTGTTCTGATTTACCGTTCAGGATACATTTTTGCGATCGTAGCATTATAGGCATTTGACCAATCTTAACTTTTCGTTTAACAACAATCTGCCGTCCACGAGTGTATCGAACGTTGACGTAAATTGGTGCCGAGTACGTGCAATCCCGAAGACGGCATTGAAAGGGTGTCGCTGTTGACACTGCATAAGAGTCTTCTTCTAAGCTCGGCTCTCCCAACCAACAGTCCGTATATCGTAGATAAAAGTTTGGGTCGTGTTCGGATCGGATTTCGCGAGCACTTGGTGATTGGACGATCTGTTTGAGCTCGACATTTACCAAGTAATCAAAAGAATCAATGTGTTGTCGCATCAATGATCGAATCTTTAAAAAGTGGGGAAGTAATCTCCATTTGTCTTTGATGGATCCGATTGGGGCGTCGTCGGGGGTCTTCGTCGAACCAAAATCATGAGGATTCTTGAGTGATGCGTGGCCTGTGGCAGAAACTTCTGGATTTGCATCTCCCAGATCCATCCCATCTACTTTGTCAATCACATCCTGCCCGAAAAAATGGCCATAACCCTCACGCGGAACATCTAGGGGAGGAAGATTTTTTTCTCGCCATCCCTCAAACGCTGCAAGACCTTCTTCCCCTTGAATCGAATCTAGACAAGAACCGTAGGGACTAGCTCGTACTTGACCCAATTGAAATTTTGTTTTTGTTTTGGGTGCATCCACCGGAGACAATAACGTACTGGTCGATTCTTTTTCGGCACTCTTTAAGTTCGACGATGATACCGTCTCGGCCTTAACTTTTGCCTTGGCTTTCGGCATTTTCTTGTAGTATTATTTAAAACGTTGCAGCTATCTTTCTGCCAGCATATTTTGGATGAAGAGAAGTAGTAGTTTCGAAGATTTCGAAGTTATGAGAGTACTAGTATAGATGTGAAATGATGTGATGTGATGATAATTCGATAAAATACCGCTGTTTTTTCTCTCACGATTTTGATTTTATTGGCTTTGCAAAGTAAAGCAGAAAAGGGGGTTCGAAATATTTCTCCGCCCCCAAATATCATAAAGTAGTACTGTACTAAGTACTGTAGTACGTTTTTCTACTAGTATTTCTACTAAAAAATATATGCAAGACATTTTTTATTTTTACCTTCAACTTGTTACATCAATTTGGGCCGCCTCTAAAGCCTATTAATACATCAGCTGGAAACAGATGCATGAGATCTTGAAGTAATAATAATTGCGAGGGGGGTTTTAGGAGATTATTTTTAACAGGTAGACAATGTGCTCCAAGCAAGTGGAACTGGATCTTAGATCTACACATGGAACATATCTAGTTGAGTAGAATAAATTGGATGAGAGGGACTGATTCATTGGTAAGAGGTCTATTATATAATACAACATAGCACGTTGTTGTTGTTGTTGCTGTTATATAAAGCTACAGCGTTACCATACTTTTTAAATAATCTGCCAACCCTGTCTGGACATCCATCATTGTAAAAAGATATTGCATCATACAATCTTTTCTAAGAGTGAAAATTGGACTTTCATGTTGTCCACATGCTTCATTATCACTCAATTCAATTCAATTCAATTCAATTCAAACCAATTAAATCCAATTCAATCCAATTCAATCCAATTCAATCCACTACAATACAGTATACAATGTACATATAGAAAAGGTAAGGAATATCTTCATAGAATAAAAATGGTAATTACTAGCTAGCAATGATAATTATATGATAGGATATGGATAATAATAAAATGTATATCATTCTCACGAAGATTCATCTACATTGTCGTCAAAAGGTGCCTCGTTTGAACCAAATCCTTTCTTTGTCACGAGACATGTAATCCAATGCAATAAAAGACCTGGGGGACCAATTAGGTTTGTAAATAATACAGAATGAGATGTAAAAATACCTCGTTTCAATCCATCCAGCCAAATCCACCGTCCAACAAACAAATCCCACGTCAACACGTGAGGCCACTCTTCTGCAACAAAGTTAGGATAATTGGTTACCATGTTCATAAACGCAGCCTGTGAATCCTTACTCGGATCAAAAACATCATTAAATTCTAAGAGTGGAGCGGTCGAATCTGGTTGCACAATGGACGCCGAGACAATAAAAAAATGGACTAATGCAAAGAATATGACAACATCTGAAAACAATGGGTGTGGAAAGAGAGAGAGAGAGAGAGAGAGAGAGAGAAAACAAGCAATGAATCATGCCGTTGTTTGTTAGAAAAATCATGTTGAATCATGCTGTTCTTAGGAAATAGCGAAGATGACGATCATGTATGTGATAAAATGTATTTACCCATTGTTCCCATTATTTTTTTAGTAAGTTCATTATTAGGAAGCAAAATCATCAGCACCCAGAAAGGCTGCGGTCCGAATGTTGCGAATGCGAAAGCAGTATGGATAGGCTCAGGTGATACGCCCACAATATCCATGACTGCATTCAATCGAGAATCGGTATTATGCTGAATTCTTTCCTGATTGTTTCTAACTGGTAGCATAGATTTTCTAAGTTCTTTTGATCGTCGATAGTCGTTTGCGAGAGAGGCAACGGAAAGATTTATTGATGGCGCAAACGATAGAGTCGTATGCGGCTGCATCAATAGCAAAATGGCAATTGGGAAGACAAGAAGAAACCCCGGAAGACCGCGTCTCAAAAACTCCATCATAATTTCAGTATGTATTAGCGTCGATATTTTCGTAGCTGCTGCAGAAAATAAAGAAAATAAACAGTTATTAATGGAAGATAGAAAAAGTATCAGCGCTACGTTAGTGCTGATTGTTCGTTCTCTTTTTTCAAGATAAAATTCGAGGCGCGCATACCGCCATGGCGTCGAACATTCTTTCGGACAGGGGTCAATCCAACGTACAATTACAATTATATAACG